>ENA-OQCS01001100-OQCS01001100.1-human-gut-metagenome-genome-assembly--contig:-NODE-1100-length-14436-cov-6.590957_pt1 | contig 14436 bp, 19 predicted proteins | sample MGYA00242757_ERZ504575 | MGnify/ENA primary metagenome ERZ504575 (study PRJEB26092, sample SAMD00036297) | human gut metagenome | host: Homo sapiens | study: EMG produced TPA metagenomics assembly of...
TGATCAGCCTCAGGTTGTCAGCAGAGTTATGATGGCAGGGGAGATCGGTCTGGACGGAGAAATCCATGGGATATCCGGAATCCTGCCGATTGTGTTGTGTGCAAGAAGTTTGGGCAGTCGTTTTTTGCGTAGTTCCCTATGAGAATCTGAAAGAAGGAAGACTGATCAGGGATGTGCCGGTAGCAGGAGTAAAAAATTTATGGGAACTGGTCGAGTGTCTTAAGAATCCGGAACCTATCTGAAGAGGGAAATACAGGAAGAAATTCCTTCTATTATAAATACAGATATGGGAATGGATTTTTCAGACATTGAAGGACAGGAAGGAGCAAAAAGAGCGGCGGAAATTGCAGTAAGCGGATTTCACAATCTTCTCCTTATCGGATCTCCGGGAACGGGCAAAACCATGCTTGCCAGAAGACTGCGACGATCATGCCTGGGCTTGGCTTTGAAGAAAAGCTGGAGCTTACCAGAATTTACAGTATTGCAGGACTTCTTTCAAGAGAACATCCTCTGATCGATGAGAGACCATTTCGCAGCCCTCATCATACAAGTACTCCGCAGGCAATTGCAGGAGGCGGGCGTAATCCCAGACCCGGCGAAATCACTCTTGCGCATAAAGGTGTACTCTTTCTGGATGAAATGCCGGAATTTTCCAGAGCAAGTCTGGAACTTCTGCGACAGCCCATGGAGGATAAAGTGATCCAGATAGCCAGAGCAAGCGGAACTTACAACTTTCCGGCGGATTTTATGTTATGTGCAGCGATGAACCCCTGTCCCTGCGGTTATTATCCGGATTTAAACAGATGCACCTGTACAGCAGGTGAGATCACACATTATATGGGAAAGATCAGTCGCCCTCTTCTGGACAGAATTGATATCAGCACTGAGGTACCGCCGGTTTCTTTTTCACAGCTTCACTGTGGAAGAAAGGGAGAAAATTCCGCTGCTATCAGAAAAAGAGTGGAAAAAGTACAGAAGATCCAGGAAGAACGGTATAAAGATGAGAAAATAAATTTTAACGGGCAGCTGAAGAGCAGTCTGATCGATAAATTCTGCCCTCTTACAGACAGCGCATCCCGACTTCTGGCAAGAGCCTTTGAAAAAATCGCATTCAGTGCCAGATCCTATCACAGGATTCTGAAGGTAGCCAGAACAATTGCGGATATGGAAGGGGAAGAAATGATTGCCGGTCATCATATCGGAGAAGCACTTTCGTACAGGGCATTTGACAAAAATTCTGTCATAAAATAAAGGTCAGTGAGGTATTTTATATGGAAAGAACTGATGTGAAAAATAATCATACAGAAGAATACAGTACAGGTCAGATACGATGTATTGAGAAATCAGATCCGGAATATCCTCAGATAATGAAGCAGTATTCCTCCATGCCGGCAAAGCTTTATGTAAAAGGCAGACTTCCTGATCCTAAGAGAAGAACGGTGGCAGTGATCGGTGCCAGAATGTGCAGTCCTTATGGAAGGATGCAGGCATTCCGGTATGCGAAAGCGTTAAGTGTAGCTGGAGTCCAGATTATCAGCGGTATGGCACTTGGCATTGATTCAGAAGGACATAAAGGCGCACTGGAAGGAAGATGCCTACATTTGCGGTGCTTGGAAGTGGTGTTGATGTATGCTATCCGAAATCTAACAGAAAACTCTATGAGAGGATCTTATGGGAAAATGGTGGGATCATCAGTGAATGTCCACTGGGTTCAGGACCTGTTTCCTGGCATTTCCCGGCGCGAAACCGGCTCATCAGTGCTTTGTCAGACGCGGTTCTGGTAGTGGAAGCAAAAGAAAACAGCGGTTCGCTGATCACTGCGGGATTTGCACTGGAACAGGGAAAGATGGTCTATGCGATTCCGGGGGCAGTGACAGATGAACTCAGCAGAGGCTGCCATAAGCTGATCTACGACGGTGCAGGGATTGCATACTGTCCGGAAATTATGCTGGAAGAACTTGGAATTTCGATGGAAAAAGTAACACAAAACGGTGAAAAAAACAACTTGGGACTTGCAAGAGATTTGAATATGGTGTATAGTTGTCTCGATTTACGACCAAAAAATCCCGACTACATTGTGAGAAAAACAGGCTTTTCCCCGGCACAGGTAAGCAACTGTCTTGTGGAACTGACACTGCGGGGGCTCATAAGAGAGAGCGGGAGACATTATTATGTAAAAGACAGTTGACGATTTATGATTATTGTGCTTCACGTTTCTGCGGCGCAGGGCGATTTTCATATGTAACAATATCGCTGTCAGGCAATGTGCCCGTTCAGGGACACTGTGAAGAATAACAGATTACGACTAGGAGAGGTAGCATGGCGAAATATCTGGTGATAGTAGAATCACCTGCAAAAGTGAAAACAATAAAGAAATTTCTCGGTGCGAATTACGATGTGGAAGCTTCTAACGGACATGTCGTGATTTCCCGAAGAGTCAGTTCGGAATTGATGTTGAGCATGATTTTGAACCCAAATATATAACGATCAGAGGAAAGGGAGAACTGCTTGCAAAGCTTCGCAAGGCTGCAAAGAAAGCAGATAAGATTTATCTTGCAACTGACCCTGACCGCGAGGGAGAGGCAATTTCCTGGCATCTGATGCAGGCATTAAAAGAAGATCCGAAGAAGATGCACAGGATTACCTTTAACGAGATTACCAAGACAGCAGTAAAATCATCAATCAAACAGGCCAGAGACCTGGATATGGATCTGGTAGATGCACAGCAGGCAAGACGTATGCTTGACCGTATGGTAGGTTATACCATCAGCCGCTTCTCTGGGCAAAAGTCAAGAGAGGCTTAAGTGCGGGGCGCGTACAGTCTGTTGCGCTTCGTATCATCTGTGACAGAGAAGATGAGATCAATGCGTTTATTCCGGAAGAATACTGGAGCCTGGAGGGAGATTTTCAGGTGAAGGGTGAGAAGAAACCGCTGCAGGCGAAGTTCTATGGAACAGATAAGAAGATGGATATCCACAGCAAAGAGGAAATGGATAAACTTCTGGCCTCTCTGAAAGATAAAGAATATGAGATTAATGAAGTAAAGAAAGGCGAGAGGATCAAGAATGCACCGCTTCCCTTTACCACAAGTACCTTACAGCAGGAAGCTGCCAAGACTTTAAACTTCTCCACACAGAAGACAATGCGTCTGGCACAGCAGCTGTATGAAGGAATTGATATCAAAGGAAATGGAACGGTAGGTGTGATCTCTTATCTGCGTACAGATTCCACCCGAATCTCAGAGGAAGCAGATGCTGCTGCAAGAGAATATATCACTGCTCAGTACGGAGAGGATTATGTTTCAAAGTCTGAGAAAACAGTGAAAAAGGGACAGAAGATCCAGGATGCTCACGAAGCGATCCGTCCTACAGACATCAGCCGTACACCGGCTGTACTGAAGGAATCTCTTTCAAGAGATCAGTTCAGACTGTATCAGCTTATCTGGAGACGTTTTGCGGCCAGCAGAATGGCTCCTGCAAAATACGAAACAACATCTGTAAAGATTGGTGCAGACCAGTATATTTTTACAGTCTCTGCCTCCAAGATCATATTTGACGGATTTATGTCTGTATATACAGATGAAGAGGACCAGAAGAAAGGAAATGTTCTGAATCAGAGTCTTGAAAAGGGAATGAAGCTTAGTCTTAAGGAACTGAAACCGGAACAGCATTTCACGCAGCCGCCTGCACATTATACAGAGGCATCTCTGGTCAAGACTATGGAAGAACTGGGGATCGGACGTCCAAGTACCTATGCGCCGACGATCACAACGATCATCAGCCGCCGTTATGTTGCAAAAGAACAGAAGAACCTGTATGTTACAGAGTTGGGGGAAGTTGTCAATAATATTATGAAACAGGCTTTCCCGAGTATTGTAGATGTAAACTTTACTGCGACTATGGAAGGGCTTCTGGACTGTGTGGCAGCAGGAACTGTAAAGTGGAAGACAGTAGTAAGCAACTTCTATCCGGATCTGAAGAAGGATGTAGATGCCGCAGAGGAAGAACTTGAAAAGGTTGATATTCAGGATGAAGTGACAGATGTAATCTGCGAAAACTGTGGCAGACATATGGTGATCAAATATGGTCCTCATGGACGATTTCTTGCATGTCCGGGATTTCCGGAATGCAAAAATACCAAACCATATTTTGAGAAGATCGGGGTGGCATGTCCGAAATGTGGAAAAGAGATTGTGCTTAAGAAAACCAAAAAAGGACGTAAGTACTACGGGTGTGAGGATAATCCGGATTGTGATTTCATGTCCTGGCAGAAGCCATCAGCAAAGAAATGCCCGAAATGTGGAAGCTATATGGTGGAAAAGGGGAATAAGCTTGTCTGCAGCCAGGAGACATGTGGATATGTAGAGGCAAAGGACGAGAAAGAATAATAACGGATTGTAAATGTTATAAATGGGACTGTTGCAGCAGTTGAAAATGAATTTCATTAATGCAACAGTTCCGTTTTTTGTCTTACAGTCAGTGACTTTCTGACTTTTTGTCTTCAATCCTTTGAACTTTTGATGATGATATTTATTGAATAATATTATAAAAGGAATCTATTTTCAGAAAAGCAAAATAATAAAAAATAGTAAATTTGTCTTGTAATTTGACTTTAAAACGTGTAAAATCAAAGTATCAGTAATGTTAATGACCATGTGTGTCTGAATCTTCCTTGCGAGCAAAAGAAAGTGACTGCTCATTTATGAAATAATGACAGAAAGATTTCGGATATGTACAGGGTGAAAGGAGGACAATATGAGTGTTCAGCTGCTGGATAGAACAAGAAAAATTAATAAACTTCTGCATAACAGCAGTTCCAGCAAAGTGGTATTTAATGACATCTGTCAGGTTCTGATGGAGACACTGAGTTCCAACATTCTGGTTCTCAGTAAAAAAGGAAAGGTTCTGGGTGTCAGTTTATGCCCGGGAGTAGAGGAGATCACTGAACTGATCGAGGACAAGGTTGGCGGATATGTAGATTCCCTGTTAAACGAGAGATTTCTGGGTGTCCTGTCAACAAAAGAGAATGTAAATCTTCAGACACTGGGATTTGAACATGTATCAAGCAGTTATCAGGGAATCATTATCCGATAGATATTGCAGGGGAACGACTGGGTACTGTATTTATGTATCGTTATGAGAAACCATATGACATTGAAGATATTATTGTCAGTGAATATGGAACAACCGTTGTAGGGCTTGAGATGATGAGAGCGGTTCATGAAGAGAATGCTGAGGAGGACAGAAAGCAGCAGGTAGTGAAATCTGCGTTTAATACTTTATCTTTCTCCGAACTGGAGGCGATCATCCATATTTTTGATGAACTTGACGGAGATGAGGGAATCCTGGTTGCAAGTAAGATCGCAGACCGCGTGGGAATCACCAGATCTGTTATCGTAAACGCTTTGAGGAAGTTTGAAAGTGCCGGTGTGATCGAATCCAGATCTTCCGGTATGAAAGGAACCTACATTAAAGTGCTGAATGAAGTCATTTTTGATGAACTGGAAGAGATTAAAGCTCAGAGAAATAAGAAATCCTGATATAGAAGCTTCCATAAATAATGAATGCAAGAAGGCTGTCTGCTGTATGGTGGACGGTCTTTTTATTATGTTACAGGAATTATAGCAAGCCTCTTAATTAATGTATTTGAAGACAATTCAACTGAGTGTGAAAGACAAGGAAGATATGACAAAATTATTTGTAAATTAAGAAAACAAAAGAAAAAAAGAGAATATATAAGTAAAAAAGAGAATATAGATTATTTCATAATGATAAAAGCACTTGCGAAATCGACTCATTTTCAATAATATAAGGATAGTGATTAGCACTCGAAGTAAATGAGTGCTAGCAAAAATCGGCAGAATTAGACAGAGTGCCGAAACAGTTACCGGATATTTTGCAATAACGGAAAGAGTACGGTAACAGGAAAGCTTTAGTTGGAGAATAAAGGAGGATATAGATCATGACATTAGTACCTTTAGGTGACAGAGTTGTATTAAAACAGGTTGAAGCAGAAGAAACAACAAAATCCGGAATCGTTCTTCCGGGACAGGCACAGGAGAAACCACAGCAGGCAGAAGTTGTAGCTGTAGGACCTGGCGGAGTTGTTGACGGCAAAGAAGTAAAAATGGAAGTAGCTGTAGGTGATAAAGTTATCTACTCCAAATATTCAGGAACAGAAGTAAAAATGGATGGCACAGAATACATTATCGTAAAACAGAATGATATTCTTGCAATTGTTAAATAAGCAATATCAAAATAGAAAACATAAATGAAGATACTTATAAGATAATATTTACAGGATGTAACATGAAATACCGGCTAAGTATCAGAAAAAATTCATAGAGATCAAAATTTGAATCAGGAGGTCATATTATCATGGCAAAAGAAATTAAATTCGGCGCAGAAGCCAGAGCAGCTCTTGAAGCTGGTGTAAATAAATTAGCTGATACAGTAAGAGTAACATTAGGACCGAAAGGAAGAAACGTAGTTCTTGACAAACCATACGGTGCTCCGCTTATCACAAACGACGGTGTTACAATCGCAAAAGAAATTGAACTGGAAGACGGATTTGAAAACATGGGCGCACAGCTGATCAAAGAAGTTGCTTCCAAAACAAACGATGTAGCAGGTGATGGTACAACAACAGCTACTGTTCTTGCACAGGCTATGGTTCACGAAGGAATGAGAAACCTGGCAGCAGGCGCTAACCCGATCATCCTTAGAAAAGGAATGAAGAAAGCTACAGATGTAGCTGTAGAAGCAATCAAGAACATGAGCCAGACAATCAGCGGCAAGAAACAGATCGCAAACGTTGCATCTATTTCCGCAAGCGATGAGACTGTTGGACAGTTAGTAGCAGATGCTATGGAAAAAGTTTCCAAAGACGGCGTTATCACAGTAGAAGAATCCAAGACAATGCACACAGAACTTGACCTTGTAGAAGGTATGCAGTTCGATCGTGGATATGTATCCGCATATATGTCAACAGATATGGAAAAAATGGAAGCAAATCTGGAAGATCCATATATCCTGATCACAGACAAGAAGATCAGCAACATCCAGGAAATCCTTCCATTACTGGAGCAGATCGTAAAAGTTGGTGCGAAACTTCTTATCATTGCTGAAGATGTAGAGGGTGAAGCTCTTACAACTCTGATCGTAAACAAATTAAGAGGAACCTTCGAGGTAGTAGCTGTCAAAGCTCCGGGATATGGTGACAGAAGAAAAGAAATGCTTCAGGATATCGCAATCCTTACAGGCGGCCAGGTAATCTCCGAAGAAGTTGGTCTGGAACTGAAAGACGCAACTATGGAGCAGTTAGGACGTGCAAAATCTGTTAAAGTTGCAAAGGAGAACACAGTTATCGTTGACGGTATGGGTGACAAAGATGCAATCGCAAACCGTGTTGCTCAGATCCGTGGACAGATTGAAGAAACAAAATCTGAATTTGATAAAGAAAAATTACAGGAAAGACTTGCAAAACTGGCTGGCGGCGTAGCTGTTATCCGTGTTGGTGCTTCCACTGAGACAGAAATGAAAGAAGCTAAGCTTCGTCTGGAAGATGCTCTTGCAGCTACAAGAGCAGCAGTAGAAGAAGGCATCATCGCAGGTGGCGGATCTGCTTACATCCACGCATCCAAAGAAGTTGCAAAACTTGCAACAACTCTGGAAGGTGACGAGAAGACAGGTGCAAATATCATCCTGAAAGCTCTGGAAGCTCCTCTGTTCCGTATTTCTGCAAATGCAGGACTTGAAGGTTCCGTAATCATCAACAAAGTAAGAGAATCTGAACCGGGAATCGGCTTTGATGCTTTGAACGAAAGATATGTAGATATGGTAAGCGAAGGTATCCTTGATCCTGCAAAGGTTACAAGAAGTGCTCTTCAGAATGCTACAAGCGTTGCGTCTACATTACTTACAACAGAATCTGCTGTTGCAATTATCAAAGAAGACACACCTGCACCGGCTGCTAATCCTGGAATGGGAATGATGTAATTTTTAATAAACGATAAAATTATACCGCAGTATGCTCAGATAAAAATAGTATGTTACTGTTCACTCCGTTCACAGTAACATAGCCAAAATTCATTCCAGATTGCTGCGGCAATGGAATTTTGGCTTGTATGTCTCGGGATTTGGCATATTCATGCCAAAACACCTCGCGGAACAGTGGTGTGTGAACAGTAACAATAGTACAGGTGGAATATGTGAAACGGAACCGTCGTCATAGACGATGGTTCCGTTTTGTGATATAATGCAGAAAAACAGCATGATGAATAAAATATAATTGTTAAATATGCTGTGCAAAAAAGCTGCTTTCAACAGCTGAACAAATGAAAAGGAGACGAAACAATGGGCGACTTGTATTCAGAATTACTGGTAAAGAAAGATAAGACGGCTAAAGACAGCCTGCTCAAATACGGTCTGATCGTTTTGACAGTGCTGGCAGTATTTGCCGGACTTATCATCACACCGCTGGCACTGATCATTGCCGTAGCGCTTGGAATTGCATGCTATTTTGTAATCCCGAAAACAGATGTAGAATATGAATATCTGTTTATCAATGGCGATTTGACATCGACATGATCATGTCAAAGACAAAAAGAAAGAAAGTAAAGAGTTTCAAATTATCAGAGGCAGATCTGGCAGCACCGTTAAATTCCCACAGAATGGACTATTATAACGGAAACCAGAAGATGAAAGTACTGGATTTTTCATCAGGAAATTCAGAGCATAAACGCTTCGGAATCATCACAAGACTGGACGGAGAATTATGCAAGATCATCCTTGAGCCAGACGAGAAACTTGCACAGGCTATGAAAAATTCAGCACCGAGCAAAGTTTTTTTGGATTGACATAGAATCTGATTTTTGTTACACTTGTTGAAAATAAAAGGACCAGTTGCTGGTTCCTTTTTACATTACAATAGTAATTTAATTTCATATACGCAAGGGAGGAAATGCAATGGGTACTATCATTGGTGAAGGCATTACTTTTGATGACGTGCTGTTAGTTCCGGCATATTCAAAGGTAATTCCGAATCAGGTAGATGTCACAACTTACTTAACAAAGAAGGTTAAACTGAACATTCCTATGATGAGTGCAGGAATGGATACAGTAACCGAGCATCGCATGGCGATCGCTATGGCGAGACAGGGTGGTATTGGTATTATTCATAAGAATATGTCCATTGAAGCGCAGGCAGAAGAGGTAGACAAGGTAAAACGTTCTGAGAACGGTGTTATCACAGATCCTTCTATTTATCTCCTGAACATACACTTAAGGACGCAGATGAGTTAATGGCAAAGTTCCGTATCTCCGGTGTGCCGATCACAGAGGGCAGAAAACTGGTCGGAATCATTACCAATCGTGATTTGAAATTTGAGACAGATTTCAGCAAGAAGATTAAAGAGTGCATGACTTCTGAGGGACTGATTACAGCCAAAGAGGGAATTACACTGGAAGATGCCAAGAAGATTCTGGCAAAATCACGTAAAGAGAAATTACCCATTGTAGATGATGACTTTAACTTAAAAGGCTTAATTACTATTAAAGATATTGAGAAACAGATCAAATATCCTCTGGCTGCAAAGGATGAGCAGGGACGTCTTCTCTGCGGTGCTGCGGTAGGAATCACTGCTAATGTACTTGCACGTGTTGATGCACTTGTAAAGGCATCTGTAGACGTGATCGTTATTGACTCTGCACATGGACATTCAGAGAATATTCTGAAGGCTGTACGCGAGATCAAGGCAGCATATCCGGAACTGCAGGTAATCGCAGGTAACGTAGCAACAGGTGCTGCGACAAAGGCTCTGATCGAGGCCGGTGTAGATGCAGTTAAGGTTGGTATCGGACCTGGATCTATCTGTACCACACGAGTTGTTGCAGGTATCGGTGTTCCGCAGATCACTGCTGTTATGGACTGCTACGAAGCTGCAAAAGAATACGGAATCCCGATCATTGCAGACGGTGGTATCAAGTATTCCGGAGATGTCACAAAGGCAATCGCAGCCGGTGCGAATGTCTGCATGATGGGAAGCATGTTTGCAGGATGCGACGAGAGCCCGGGAACATTCGAACTGTATCAGGGCAGAAAATATAAAGTATACCGCGGTATGGGATCTATCGCAGCTATGGAGAACGGAAGTAAAGACCGTTACTTCCAGGAGAATGCGAAGAAACTTGTTCCGGAAGGCGTAGAAGGACGTGTTGCTTACAAAGGACATGTTGAGGATACTGTATTCCAGCTCATGGGCGGTCTCCGTTCCGGTATGGGATATTGTGGAGCAGAAACTATTGAGAAGCTTAAAGAAACAGGCAGATTCATCAAGATTTCTGCTGCATCTCTTAAGGAATCTCATCCACATGATATTCATATCACAAAAGAAGCTCCGAACTATAGCGTAGACGACAAATAATAAATTTCAGGTGTAATATATGCCCCGGCTGGCTGCTGATGGAAAGAAATAAGATTTCCAGGCATGCCGGCCGGGGTATTTTTGCAGGGAGTAAAATCCCGTAAGAGAAGGTAAAAATGCAAAAGCATACAAACAAAAAGAAAAAAACAGATACCAGAACAGGAAAAACTGCAGCAAAAAAGAAAAACAGCAGGTCGAAAAGACGAAAGAGTAGCAGAGTAAGGCAGAGAAATCAGAGAATTCTTATGAGCCTTATGCTGCTCGTGATCATAGTTCTGATTGGGTGGATCATAATAAATCGGGCCAGTGAAAATGGATGGAGTATTGGGGACTTTTTACATAATTCTGACACGATGATTTCTGATGCGGAACAGTCAGGAACAGATAATGCGGATTCTTCAGGCGGACCGGAACAATGGCAGAAAGAAGGGGCGCCGTACATAGATGTGGAACTGCTGACACCGAATGAATATTCCAGACCGCAGATTCCTATTGAGAGTGTACAGTATATTGCCATTCATTATACTGCAAATCCGGGGGCAACAGCCATTGCAAACAGGAACTACTTCGAGAATCTGGCGACTACTCATGACACAAAGGTGAGCAGTCATTTTGTAGTGGGGCTGGATGGGGAAGTGGTGCAGTGTATTCCTACGTCAGAGATGTCCTATGCGACGAACTCACGTAATGTAGATACTTTGTCCATTGAGTGCTGTCATCCGGATGAGACGGGGAAATTCAATGAGGCAACTTATGATTCGGCAGTGAAGCTTTCTGCGTGGTTGTGTGTGCGGTTTGGGCTTACATCAGAGAACGTGATCCGGCATTACGATGTTACCGGAAAAAACTGTCCGAAATATTATGTGGAGAATCCGGATGCATGGATACAGATGAAATCGGATATTGCGGCGCAGATTGATGTTGATTATGGTTTGCAGGATGTTCAGTAAAACGGTGACTGTTTACACACTACTATCTCGCGACATACAAGCCGGAATTCCATTGCTGCAGGTAATCTGGAATGAATTTTGGACACATTACTGCGAACGGAGTGAACAGTAAGGTAAAACGAAAATTCAGTACAGTACAAAAAAATTTGCCTTGAAATCCACAAAGAAGTATTGTACTATAATAACAACGTGTGATTTTTTCACGACAGTGCCTGCATGACTGGCGGAAGTAGGATTACCTACAGGGAGTGCAGCGAGTATATGAGCCGACCGCTGGGCAGCCTGGAAATTATTCAATGAATAAATAGGTTTCCCAGGCTTTTTTTAACCTTATTTTTAATGAAAAGGAGAAAAATTATGGAAATGTTATCACTGGAAAAAGAACTGAAAGAGAATTCCTATCCTGGCAGAGGAATTGTGATTGGACGTTCCGCAGACGGTAAGAAAGCAGTGACAGCTTATTTCATCATGGGCAGAAGCGATAACAGCAGAAACAGAGTATTTGTAGAGGATGGTGAGGGAATCCGTACCCAGGCGTTTGATCCGTCCAAACTTACAGATCCGAGTCTGATCATCTATGCACCTGTACGTGTACTGGGAAACAAAACAATCGTAACTAACGGAGATCAGACAGATACCATTTATGAGGGAATGGATCATCAGCTTACTTTTGAGCAGTCCTTAAGAAGCAGAGAATTCGAGCCGGACGGTCCGAACTATACACCTCGTATCTCCGGTGTTATGCACGTAGAGAACGGAAAATTCAACTATGCAATGTCAATTCTCAAGAGCAACAACGGAAATCCGGATGCATGTAACAGATACACATTTGCATACGAGAATGCCATTGCAGGAGAGGGACATTTCATCCATACTTATAAATGTGACGGAAATCCACTTCCAAGCTTTGAAGGCGAACCGAAACTGGTAGCAATTCCGGATGATATGGATGAGTTTGCAGAACTTCTCTGGAACAGCCTGAACGAAGATAACAAAGTATCTCTGTTTGTAAGATATATTGATATTGAGACAGGTAAGTACGAAAGTAAGATCATTAATAAGAATAAATAATAGTCACTTACTGAGTACAGATAGTGCTCATAGATTATTGTGAACATAAGACGATGCTTTCGCAGTTAGAAATTATTTACAGGAATTAATTTTAAAATACTTATTTGGTTCATACGGAGGATTTATATAATGAAAGAATTCGAATTAAAATATGGCTGTAACCCGAATCAGAAACCTGCAAAAATTTATATGGCAGACGGATCTGAGCTTCCGGTAAAGATCCTTTCCGGAAGACCGGGATATATCAATTTCCTGGATGCTTTTAATGGCTGGCAGCTGGTATCCAATCTGAAGAAAGCAACAGGACTTCCTGCAGCTACATCTTTTAAACATGTATCTCCTGCCGGTGCTGCTGTAGGACTTCCTCTTACAGAGACTCTGGCAAAGATCTACTGGGTAAATGATATGGACTGGAAGAATTTTTCACCATTAGCATGCGCTTATGCAAGAGCACGCGGTGCTGACAGAATGTCCTCTTTTGGTGATTTTATTTCTCTTTCTGATGTGTGCGATAAAGATACAGCACTTCTGATCAAGAGAGAGGTATCTGACGGTGTTATTGCACCTGGATACACAGAGGAAGCGCTGGAGATCCTGAAGCAGAAGAAAAAAGGAAACTACAATGTGATCCAGATTGATGAGAACTTTGTACCGGCTCCGCTGGAACACAAAGAAGTATTTGGTGTAACTTTTGAGCAGGGCCGTCAGGAGCTTGAAATCGATGATGCAATGCTTTCCAATATTGTGACAGAGAATAAAGAGCTTACAGAGGAAGCAAAACGAGATATGAAGATTTCTCTGATCATCCTGAAATATACACAGTCCAACTCTGTATGCTTTGTAAAAGATGGTCAGGCCATCGGTGTTGGTGCAGGACAGCAGTCACGTGTACACTGTACAAGACTTGCAGGACAGAAGCAGATAACTGGTTCCTTCGCCAGTGTCCGAAAGTGCTGAATCTGCCATTTAAAGATACAATTTCACGTGCGGAACGTGACAATGCCATTGATGTTTATATCGGGGATGAATATATGGATGTACTTGCTGATGGTATGTGGGAGAAAACTTTCACAGAGAAACCGGAAGTATTTACAAAGGAAGAGAAACGTGCATGGCTGGATCAGATGACGGATGTTACACTGGGATCTGATGCATTCTTCCCATTCAGTGATAATATTGAGCGTGCTCATAAGAGTGGCGTGAAGTATATTGCGCAGCCGGGTGGATCTGTGCGTGATGATGCTGTGATCGAGACTTGCAATAAGTATGGAATGGTGATGAGCTTTACTGGTATCAGATTGTTCCATCACTAAGGTGCTGGTACTGGTATGGGGACGCGCAGGACATTATATGTTTTTGTCCGCGGTTTCGGAGCCTAAGAAAAACTAAGCGCCAGGAAATCTGCTAAAAACATGTAAAAAAATTTCAAACTCGCCGCAATGCGGCTCAGACAGTGAAATTTTTACATAACGCAGATTTCCTGGCGCTAACTTTTCTAAGACTCCTGCAAATGCGGGCAAAAACATATAATGTCCTGCGCTGGTGTATAGCCGCGCAGCGAAGCGGATTGCGAATATACGCTTGACTCAGGGATGTTAATCAAGGACATTGGCTATAGATGTTATTCGCAGATATGGAATTGCTATAGTTATGGAAAGTTAATAAAAGGGGATGAAAAAAGCATCAGCCTTAGCTGATGCTTTAAGAGCGATAGACGGGGCTCGAACCCGCGGTCTCGACCTTGGCAAGGTCGCGCGTTACCAACTACGCCACTATCGCATTTATGATGTCAATTGAGTGATTACCTCAGCGACAAAATATATAATACTATATGCAGTGGAGTTTGTCAAATGTTTTTTTATTTATTTTGAAATTTTTTATGATGGTTTTATTGAAAAATTATGACTCCCTGAAAAGTGCTGAAATCGGCACTTTTCAGGAACAATACTTACATATTAAGTTCTTTCATTAATTTTTCCTGAGAAATGAATT
>ENA-OQCS01001101-OQCS01001101.1-human-gut-metagenome-genome-assembly--contig:-NODE-1101-length-14436-cov-2.929136_pt1 | contig 14436 bp, 17 predicted proteins | sample MGYA00242757_ERZ504575 | MGnify/ENA primary metagenome ERZ504575 (study PRJEB26092, sample SAMD00036297) | human gut metagenome | host: Homo sapiens | study: EMG produced TPA metagenomics assembly of...
CAGAAACTGGATGCGATATTCAAACGCCGCAAAGAATATATACGTGCTTCTTCCGGCACGGTCCGGCTGGCTTTTCGTCCGCAATTGGACAAGAGTTTCAGCAGGGGCTTTACCGATTATTTCCTGCACGGACGTACACCGGATATTTTCTCCTTCCATACGCCAAAGTCGCTAGGTGAGGAAATGGGGGTGGTGAAGGAAGTACGCGGCAACTATTTTACCGTGGCAGGTGTCAAACCTTTCAGTAACGGTGACGGACTTTGTTATCTGGATGAGGCGGGAAAACTGCATGGATTCCGGGTAAATCGCGTAGAAAACAATAAACTTTATCCGCAGGAAATGCCACGCCTTCGACCGAAGACCAAGCTTTACCGTAACTTTGACCAGGAGTTTGAACGAGTGATGCAGAAGAAATCGGCAGAGCGAAAGATGGCCGTGGCCATGGCATTGGAAGAAAACAATTTCGGATTTACACTGACTTTGACCGATGAGGACGATAATAGCATCAGCGTGACGTTGCCGTACGAAAAAGCACCGGCCCGTACACCCCAGGCTGAAAACCTGAGAAATCAGTTGGGCAAGTTGGGAAATACGCCTTTTGAACTGGAACGTTTGGATATTTCTTTATCGGGCGACTGGTTTATTCCTTCGTCAGTGCTTGCAGATTTACGTCGTACGGCAGTGGAGAAACTGCTGGAGGCTCGTCGTATCAACTATCCGCAGGAAAGAGTCCGTTTCCCGAAAACAGTTCATGCCTTTCCGGCAGGCGAACTGACCTATTTAGGTAATGTGATGAACGGCAAGGCGCAGGCTTTCTACCATGACCATGGAGTGAAGCGCGTGGAGCCGGCTTTTGAAAAGGAAGCACAGGCTGATGCGGTGTTGATGTTCTGCAAGCATTGCCTGCGTTATAGCATGGGATGGTGTCCGGTGCATCATAAGGTGAAGTCGCCTTATCGTGAGCCGTATTATCTGGTAAGTACGGACGGACGACGTTTCCGCCTTGATTTTGACTGTAAGGTTTGTCAGATGAAAGTCTCATTGGATAATCGGGCATCTTCATGAAGCACTTACGATATTTTCTGGGCATACTCTTTCTGTTGCTGTGTATGACGGCCTGTCATTACCGCACCACCTTGTCTTCGGCTGTGAAGAACGGTTCGGAAGACTCGGTTGCCGTGTCGGTACAGAAAGAACGCCCGTATGCACTGAACAGCAATTTTCGTGTGACAGCTGATACGCTCTGGTTGCGTCTGCTTCCGTTGCTCGACTCTATTCCGGTAAGGGAAGGAGATGAACTGGTGGTGGCTGAAATATCGCTGCGCACGGAAATGCAGGATGACTCTGTGTGGGTGAAGGTGGCACGCGACCAGGAAACCATAGGCTGGATTCCGGAACATCAGCTTTTGACGCACATTGTCCCTGTAGACCCGATATCACGTTGCATCCACTTGTTCAGTAATTCACACACCTTACCGTTCTTTCTGGTATTGGCAGTGTTCTTCCTTTGCTTTGTGTACCGTGCCGTACGGCGCAAGCAGATAAAACTCATCTGGCTGAACGACATAGACAGTGTGTTCCCCATTACGTTGTCATGGTTGCTTGTGGCAGCTGCTACACTTTATAACAGCATGCAGCATTTTGTGCCGGAAACCTGGGAGCGGTATTATTATGACCCGTCCCTGAATCCGTTCGACCTGCCTTTTGTATTAGGGTTGTTTGTGCTCAGTGTGTTCTTTATTTTGCTGTTAGGAGTCGCTTTGCTGGATGATTTGTTTCATCAGACCTCTTTTGAAGTAGCCTTCTTCTATCTGCTGGGACTGGCTTCCTATTGCATATTTCTTTATATCTTCTTTACTTATTTATGGGTGTACCTGGCTTATGTGGGCTTTATCGGATATACCTTGTGGTGTATTCGTCAGCTCAGGAAATCGCACGGTTATCCATACGCCTGTGGTTCTTGTGGCGCAAAAATGAGATCGAAAGGCATTTGCCCGCACTGTGGCGCATTGAATGAGTAAGAATCGGCAGAATTTTGTAATTTTTGCATTTTCCAAAATCAAAAATCTTAAAACGTACCAAATATGATTAGTATAGATGGACTGACCGTAGAATTCGGAGGGACCACCTTGTTCAGTGACCTGAACTTTCAGATTAACGAGAAAGACGTATCTCCTGATGGGTAAAAATGGTGCCGGAAAATCGACACTTCTTAAAATTTTGGCAGGCGTTCGGCAGCCCACCCGTGGAAAAGTGACGGCACCGAAGGACTGTGTGATTGCCTATCTGCCCCAGCACCTGATGACGGAGGATGGCCGTACGGTGTTTGAAGAAGCCTCTCAGGCGTTTGCCCATTTGAAAGAAATGGAAGAAGAGATAGAGCGGATGAACAACGAACTGGCCACTCGTACGGATTATGAGAGTGACTCCTATATGGCTTTAATCGAGAAAGTGGCAGCCATGAGCGAGAAGTTCTATGCCATCGACATGACGCATTTTGAAGAAGATGTGGAGAAGGCTTTGCTGGGACTGGGATTCTTGCGGGAAGACTTTAACCGTCCGACCAGTGATTTCAGTGGAGGATGGCGTATGCGTATCGAACTGGCCAAGCTGTTGCTGCAGAATCCGGACGTCCTTTTGCTGGATGAGCCTACCAACCACCTGGACATTGAATCTATCCAGTGGCTGGAAGATTTTCTGATTAACAGTGCCAAGCGTGGTAGTCATCAGTCACGACCGTAAGTTTGTCGATAATATTACCACACGTACTATTGAAGTCACGATGGGGCGCATCTATGATTATAAGGTGAAGTATTCTCAGTATCTTGTATTGCGGAAGGAACGCCGTGAGCAACAGATGAAGCAGTATGAGGAACAGCAGAAAATGATTCAGGAAACCAAGGATTTTATCGAACGCTTCAAGGGTACATACAGCAAGACGCTTCAGGTACAGAGCCGTGTGAAGATGCTGGAGAAACTGGAACTGATAGAGGTGGACGAAGAAGATACTTCGGCCTTGCGTTTGAAGTTTCCTCCCTCTCCGCGTAGTGGAAACTATCCGGTTATCATGGAAGGAGTCGGTAAAACATACGGCGATCATGTAGTCTTTAAAATGCCAATCTGACCATTGAGAGAGGAGATAAGGTGGCATTCGTCGGAAAGAACGGAGAAGGAAAGTCTACTTTGGTGAAATGTATCATGAATGAAATAGATCATGAAGGTACGCTGACGTTGGGCATAACGTACAAATCGGATACTTTGCACAGAACCAGGCATCCTTGCTGGATGAAAATCTGACGGTGTTCCAGACTATTGACGATGTAGCCAAAGGTGAAATCCGTAATAAAATCAGAGACCTGCTGGGAGCATTCATGTTTGGTAGTCCGGAGGCTTCCATGAAAAAGGTAAAAGTGTTGTCAGGAGGAGAACGTACCCGTCTGGCGATGATAAAGCTTTTATTAGAGCCGGTCAACCTGTTGATTTTGGACGAGCCGACCAATCACCTGGACATGAAAACAAAAGATATTCTGAAGCAGGCACTGGTAGATTTCGACGGCACACTGATTGTCGTATCTCACGACCGTGACTTCCTGGATGGGCTTGTGACGAAAGTATATGAATTCGGAAACCAGCGTGTGAAAGAACATTTGTGTGGCATTTATGAATTCCTGGAGACGAAAAAAATGGAAAACTTGCAGGAACTGGAGCGTAAAAATGCCTGAAATCACCCTTTTTTAGAGAAAAAACAGGGATTTGAGAAAAAAGTTCCCAAATGTTTTGCAGGTTTAAAATAAGTTACTACCTTTGCACTCGCAATCGGGAAATGACCGATGCGGCAAAGGATTGATTCGCTAGCTCAGCAGGTAGAGCACAACACTTTTAATGTTGGGGTCCTGGGTTCGAGCCCCAGGCGGATCACTCAAACAAAAAGCAAAACAATGAAAACCGCTGATAATCAATCATTATCAGCGGTTTTTCTTTTTATCCATACTGCAAATTGAAGCAGAATACCGCATTTTACTGGAGGTGAAATAGGTGGACTTAATTTCCACATAAAAACAAGTCCACCTGATTGGATTATATTTCACTGATTCTCTGCGTTTGCATAAAACAAACTCTTTTCAAAACATGTATTTTTACACCATCAAAAAAAGAAGAGTATGGCAATGCAAAGAAACTATTTTACGGTATTGTTTTTCCTGAAGAAATCAAAGCTGCTTAAAAATGGAGAAGCACCAATCTGTATGCGTATCACAATAAACGGAAAACGTGCAGAGGTACAAATCAAGCGAAGTATAGATGTTACAAAATGGAATACGCAAAAAGAATGCGCGATTGGCAGGGAAAAGAAGTATCAAGAAATAAACCACTATCTTGATACGATAAGAACTAAAATCCTTCAAATTCACCGTGAACTTGAGCAGGACGGTAAACCTATTACAGCAGATATTATAAAAAATATCTATTATGGAGAACACTCTACTCCCAAAATGCTGCTTGAAGTATTCCAGGAACACAATTCGGAATATCGGGAATTAATGAACAAGGAATATGCCGAAGGTACTGTACTTCGATACGAACGTACAGCAAGATATTTGAAGGAGTTTATCAGTGAACAATATAAACTGGCTGATATTCCATTAAAATCAATCAACTATGAATTTATAACCAAATTCGAACATTTCATTAAAATACAGAAAAACTGTGCGCAAAATGCGACAGTGAAATATCTGAAAAATTTAAAGAAAATCATCAAAACTGCATTGATAAAGAAGTGGATAACTGATGATCCGTTTGCAGAAATACACTTCAAACAGACCAAGTGTAACCGTGAATTCTTAAACGAAATGGAACTTCGCAAAATCATCAATAAAGATTTTGATATTCAACGATTACAAACCGTAAGGGACATATTCATCTTCTGTTGTTTCACCGGTTTGGCTTTCACAGACGTAAAGAATCTGAAAAAGGAACACCTTGTACAGGCTGATAATGGTGAATGGTGGATAAGAAAAGCAAGGGAAAAGACCGATAATATGTGCGACATTCCATTGTTGGATATACCAAGACTTATTTTAGAGAAATATCAGTCAAATCCAATCTGCAATGAAAAAGGATTATTACTTCCTGTTCCCAGCAACCAACGAATGAACAGTTATTTGAAAGAAATAGCTGATGTATGTGGTATTCAGAAGAATCTTTCCACACATATTGCAAGACATACATTTGCATCACTGGCTATTGCAAATAAGGTTTCCTTGGAATCCATTGCCAAAATGTTAGGACACACAGACATTCGTACAACTCGTATTTATGCCAAAATAATGAATTCTACCATTGCCAATGAAATGAAAGTACTGCAAAACAAGTTCGCAATATAATTTTCAACCATTATTTCATTTCTTACAGCAATATCGCCCTTTGCCACTGACTGTGCAAGGCGGCCCTGTCGGCTGGTTGGCTGGAAAAAAATCATCCTCGCTTCGCTCCGGTATTTTTTTCCGCCAAGCCTTGCACCGGTCATTGGCAAAGAACAGCCGGGCCAGTAAGAAATTGAAATACTGGCTCCACGGAGCCGGTCATGTCTAATTTAAATAAAAGAATATGACTGAAGAAGTTGGAAAGAAGGTATGTGAAGGTACAGTAGCAGACCTCATGAAGGACAAGACCGGAAAACAGACGGTTGTCACGTTGACAAGAAAGAATGCTTACCGAGTGAAGAAAATCAGAGAACAAGGGACGGATGACGAAGCTGTCCTTTTTCATTTCCGTAAACGCTGTACGGGAATGGGCTCCTATGTACACACAATCGAAGCGGCAGACGGAGAAACAGAACTTCATCCGTCTGAATTTGAAAAATGGGAAGCTGTGGAATTCCTGTATCCCGGCTATCTGGAAGACCTGCTTGATGCTGCATACAACGCGTACAGATGGAGTTCTTTCGAACCTGAAGCAAGGGCGGAAACAGACATCATGCAATATGAAAAACAACTTGTAGAGGATCTGAAACAGATTCCGGAAGAAAAGCAGAACGAGTATGTCAGTGCATACCATAGCAAGTTCTCTGCCTTGCTGGGCTGTCTCTCACGATGTGCCAGTCCGATGGTGACAGGGCCTGCCAAATTCAACTGCCAGCGCAACAACAAGGCCTTGGATGCATACCAGAACAGATTTGATGAATTTCATGACTGGCGTAACCGCTTCAAGGCTGCCATGGAAAGGATGAAAGAGGCTGCCAAACCGGAAGAACAGAAGCAGGAAGAGGTATGGAACCGCCTGAAGCGTGACATTGCAAGCAGCGCACAGACCATTCATGATATTGATACCGGTAAAGCAAGAGGATACAGCCGTGCCCTGTTTGTCAGCAGTATCCTTAATAAGGTAAGCACCTATGCAGGAAAAGGAGAAGTGGAAATCGTACAGAAAGCGGTAGACTTCATTACAGACTTCAATGCGCAATGCAAGAAACCGGTTATCACTCCGCGGAACCGTTTCTTCCAACTGCCGGAAATGGCACGCCAGGCCAGACTGAAACTTCAGGAAATCAGAGAACGGGAAAACCGTGAACTGAAATTTGAAGGCGGAACGCTGGTATGGAACTATGAGGCAGACCGCCTGCAAATCCTGTTTGACAGTATTCCGGATGACCAGAGGCGCAAGGAACTGAAATCATACGGTTTCAAATGGTCACCGAGATACCAGGCATGGCAACGGCAACTTACACAGAATGCCGTATATGCAGTCAAAAGAGTGTTGAACCTTCAAAACCTATAAGACATGAAAGACCGATTGAAATATGTAATCGATTCCCGCTACTTCGACGGAACATGCCTGACAAGTATGAGTGACGGATTCCATAATGACTATGGTGGGGAAACAATAGAAGAACTGCGCATACGGGAAAACAATCCCTATCTGAAAGCAGTAACACCTTCTGATATAGACAAGAAGCTGCGGCTATACAATCAGTCCCTGTCCGAACCGTTCAAGGAAATCACCGAAGAAGACTACTATGACCTGCTGGATGTACTGCCACCCTTGCGCATGAGACAAAACTCGTTCTTTGTGGGAGAACCGTATTACGGAAATATGTACTCTTTCTGCTTCACCCGTCAAGGAAGATATTTCAAGGGCCTACGCTCCGTACTTACTCCACAATCCGAACTGGACCGTCAGATAGACCGTCATATGGGAGTCATCAGCCGAAAGGCAATAATCTCCAAAGAAGGAAAGGACGGGAAAAACGGTAAAGGAATCATTCCCTATTATTTTTCACTGGACGGAAAACAGCCCGTATTCATCTGCAACCTTGTCATCCAATCAGATTCCAGACAAGCAAGGACGGACATGGCGAATACCCTGAAAAGTCTTCGCCGGAACCATTATCAGTTCTATAAAGGAAAAGGCATTACGAAACTCCGGACGACTGATAGACCATGTATCTGGAAAGAAGCTCACTCTTGTTTCGACGGACATTTCTTTCAATATCCTCCCGGCAGAATCCGCAACTTTCATCGGACACATCAAGGAGACATCAGAGGAATTTCTTTTCCGGATCTATGACCGTGAATATTTCCTGTATCTCCTAAAAAGATTGAGGACCGTGAAAAAGGAGTCCGCACAGGATATAACAAATATCAAATTATAACATTCGGGGGAATGCGGTAAAATGACTGCCGTATTCCCTCATAAAAACAATACAAGTATGAACAAATCGAACACCCTATACTGGAAAACAGCCACAGATCCGGCTGAACGCATTGAGGTCAGACTCGTCCTGAACAGTTATATCGACAATGACAATCTGTATGTAGGACTTGAATCCCGGTCTAAGGAGAATCCGGAATGCTGGGAATCCTACACGGACATCACCGTCAACCTCAATTCCCTTCCCCCGTTCCATGCCTATGTGGACAACCGGGACTGCAACAGACATGTGCATGATTTTCTGACCAGTAACAGAATAGCAGAACCTGCCGGATTTGAATATCAGGGATTCAGAATGTTCCGCTTCAATCCTGACAGGTTGAAGGAACTCGCACCCGAACAGTTCAAGACAATCAGCGCCAAACTGCCACCACAGGATGACATGATAAAGGACATCATCTATCAGGAAAGACGTTTCCCTTTGAGAACTGTTCAAGACATTCACGGAATATATCTTGTTTCAAGCAAGGAACTGGAAGAATCTCTGATCGAAGGAGTACGGAACCTGGATGCTGCGGCAAATGAACTGCTGGATGGCATCTGCCTGTTCTGTTCCACACAGGAACTGCGCTATCTTACGGATGCAGACTGATAGAAACAATCTACGCACAATAAAAAGGAGGAACAAATATGAAAACCGGAGACATTGTATTTCTGAGACGTCCCTATAAGGGATACCGTGCCGTCGAACTGATGGAAAGACTGGAATGCCGCTGGCTGGTCAGGATTGTCGAGAGCGGTCTTGAACTGGAGGTATATGAAGATGAACTTATATCAGAATTTTAATACGAATAAAGTGTTATGGAAAAATATCAGTTTGCATTCCATTCGGAAATAATCGGCTATACCTCTCCTCATATCGGCGAGGTCAGAAAAGCCATACACAGAAAAGTGGAAAAGGAAAAGTCTGCCGCCATAAAGAATGATATTGAGCTGCACATGTACAAGGTGCATGACGGCATACCGGTTCTCCTTAACACCTGCTACCTGTATGATGAAAAAGGATGTATGGTACACGGAAGTATCAAGGGAACCAAGGATTATCTGCTTGAGACATGGAGATACCATACAAACAGACATTCCAAAGGTTTCAGTTCCACAAGAATCAGGCCCTGCACGACAAGCAGGCTTTTTCGTTTGTATAACTCTTAAAATCAGGAATCATGAACCAGACATTACAACTTACAGACTATATACCACAGTATGTAAGCCTCTACTACGTGGATTATCGGGATGACCTTGATGAACATGAAGACATCCAGGAGGAATGCATCCGTTCCAACAATATGGAAAAACTCTATGAAAAGGCATACGAATGGTATGAGGAACAGGAAAGCTCAAACATGCACGACTATCTGGAGGAGACAAGAAAGAATATGGAAGCGGACAATCTTGCCGGAGAGTTTGAAGAGCATGAAGATGAAATCAGGGAACTTATCTACGACCGGAACGATTCGACCCGGTAAAGGACCTGATACGCAACTCGTCCGTCACTAATTTCTTCTATTCGCTCGGAGTGGAAATCAGCGGATATCTGACCGGTTGTTCACTGCGGGGAGAATCAGTCGCCATGGCCTGCCATAAGGTACGTCGCGCACTGCATCTTAAAAAGGGGCAGTTTGACGAGAAGATTGAAGAACTGGTAGAGAATGCCACATACGGCGGAGAACTGCGCATCTACTTCAACGCCATGTTTGACAGGCTCATCAGCAAAGACCTGAGAACGATTTCAAGAGCATCCGTTTCCACGGGAATGTAATGGTGGCCATTGCCGACAGCCGGAACGGTTCCGGACATCATGTACGGATTCCGCTGGACATCACTTTCCCTTTCCGAAGAGAGAACCTGTTTGTCGATTCACAAGTACACTATTCCTATGCCAATGAAGTCTGCGGCATGACCAATGACTGGTGTGATTCCACAAAATGGGAAACGGGCATGATACCTTTTACCGGATCTGTCCGAAAAAGCCGTATGGCTGAATACAAGAAACAGGAAGCCGCTTATGAGCAGACATTCCGAGACGGGAAATGCACCTTCGGTGACATGAACTACAAACGCCACCGTGACGTGCGGTATTCGAATGAATATCCTGCCGGATGCAGATGCCCTCATTGCGGTACTTTCTGGATTGACTGAAAAAACATTTACCAACCAATAAATTCAAACGATATGAAATCTCCAACGAAGTCAGGCCGCTCGACAGGCTCATCACAGGCTTTGCCTCCTCATGCGGCTATGAAATACAGACCGTATTCAACGACCTGCTGCGTTTCATCATCCACGCTTCTCTCCTGGAGCACCGCCAATAAGCAACTGGAAATACAAGCGTCAGCAAAACGCCTCGTTCATGGAAATGACAGCCGAATGGACACGTATCATGCAGAAACAAATCGGCAGGTCGGGCTGGTTCGACGCTTTCGGTGAACTCCACATGGCCTACTGCTCAAAACCGGGACAGCAGGCAAACGGACAGTTCTTCACGCCGTCACATATCTGTGAACTCATGGTCATGTGCGCGGCAGGTAAAAAAGAGACCGGACAGAGGATGGGAGACCCTACATGCGGCAGCGGAAGGCTCCTGCTGGCATACCATGCGCACAATCCGGGAAACTATCTGGTCGGAGAAGACATCAGCCGGACCTGCTGCATGATGACCGTATGCAACATGCTCGTCCACGGATGTGTCGGGGAAGTGATCTGTCATGACAGTCTCCAGCCGAAGGCATTCACCGACGGATGGAAAGTCAACCAGGCTCTGCCCTTGACGGGAATACCTTCTATAAGACGCATGAAGGAAGAGGAATACAGGAATCCTCTTCCGGAAAATATCGGACGCTTCAAAGAGGCAGTCCGTATCATCAACCTATTGGACAAATAATTACCAACCATTTAAAAATATAATTATGGAAGCTTTAGCAACATTGAACAATCAGAGACAGTTTGATTTCCAGAACAACGGAATCGAAGTAATGGACCTTGAAACACTCCAGCGTACCTACAAGGAGAACGACATCTACGGCAATCCGGTAAGGGGAATCTACCACTACCAGGTCATCCAGCGCATGACGGACATCTGCCGCCGTCACAACCTGAACTACGAGGTGGAGGAAATCTTCGCCGCCCAGAACAAGAACCGGACACAGCCCGGAGTGGTCATCCTGCCGCAGGTGGAACAGACCTATGGAGAGAAGGCGGTAGAAGCACATGTACTGCGCAGAATATTCACCACCATCCGTATTCTGAACGGAGATACCGACGAACTGACAACCACACTCGTGGTAGCCTACCATCAGGACGGTATCCAGGCGGCAATAGTCCCTGTGTACGTATCTGCCACAACCAGTGTATCCTTTCACCCGAACGAAGCGTTGCCAACTACGGTAAGGACAAGGTGACTACCGAGGAACTGTTCGGGAAGGTGGATGACTGGATGCGCAATTTGAGCGTGACATGGATGCGGACAGAAGCCGAATCCAAAGGCTCAAGGAAAAGGTGTTGACACCCGGTGAATTGTACATGATCATCGGTATGCTGACGGCTCTGCGTGTATCCCATGACAGTGCAGACAAAAGACTGGCATCACAGGTGGACACCTATCCGCTCAACCAGGGACAGATTTCCGTGTTTACGGAAGAACTGCTCAAACTCTCACTTGAACAGCCACGCATTACAGCGTGGGATGTCTACAATGTAGCGACAGAAATCTACAAGCCTGGAAAGACTGATTTTCCTGCCATGATTCCACAGAACGGAGCAATGGCCGATTTCCTGCTTTCATATAACCAGAATTAGAACCTGAAACCGAAATACGACAGGCCCGGTTCCGTCACCAGCGGAATCGGGCTTTGTCGTTTATCAACCGTAATAATCAGATAAGATATGGCAGCAAGTAACAGAAAAAAGGCTGAAATGTATATCCTTTTCAGCTGCAACGCATGGCACGAATACAGTTCATTCGAGCCAAAGGCGGTCTTCTCTTCCATAGAAAAGGCAGCAGACTTCCTGCAAAAGAACAGAAGAAAAACTGAAACTGGAGGAAGATGACATCGAATGTTTCAGACAGCACAGTCAGACTCAGGGCAGGAATACCAATTACCTGGTACAGTCCTGTCCCTACAATCCAGTCCGTGCAAGAGACTTGGAATGACAAAGAATCCATTCATAAACAATCATATAAAAATATACGACTATGACAAATGATGAAAACACTTACATCGGAATGTCCCTGCCGGAAGGAATACGGTACATCACCGTTTTTGAAAAAGGGGATTTTGAAAACTGCGGAAGAATACTCAGGACATTCTACGTACGGAAGACAGGGTGAGAAAACTGCTCGCTTTGGGAAACCTGCTCCATCTGGGAGCAGTCTCTCATCAAATGAAACAAGACAAACTGTTGGCCTTTGAATAATGGGAATCCCATTCACGAAGCAAAGGAAATATCAGGCAAGGAAAAGTTCTTCCTGCTCGGTGACTGGACTTACCTGTATGAAAATGGCAGATGGTTTCTGGGCTATGAAGGAAAAATCTATGAAATCAGCAATCCTGAATTTTCTGTCTTTGTTCCCGACAAGGACCATACACCTTCCCCTCTGGACAAAGGACTTTCCTTTGCCGTAATCGGCGAAACGGGAAAACTGGAATTCACTCCGGAAATTGTCAACGGATGGGATACCTGGAAAAGCCTTCCCAAAAGAGTCAGTGAAAAAGGAAAAACGGTATATGTATTCCGCAAAACACAACTTATAAAAGTCATCAAACCTAAAAAACTGGAATCATGAAAGAAATCAATATGACAAAGGCTATATCATGTATGCCGGACAAATTCATCACAATGGAAATGGTTGAACTGGCCGCGACCGAACACCGTCCGGAACTGGTCAACTATTTGCCGGAGAAATATATTACTTCTGAAATACTTGACAGTATATTCAAAACGGATGATTACGGATGGCGTTCCTGGCAGCTTTCGAAGATACCTGAAGAAAAACGTAACCGCCAGATTTGTCTAAGGGCAATAAAGGCCGAAAAGAGTAATTTTCCTGACATACCGGAAAAATACAGGAACAGTGACATACTTGAATCGCTGTTCGCACACAGGAATTTCATGCACTACCTGCATCTGATACCTTCATCCTCATGGAACAACGGAACAGTCCGTGATGCAATATACTCCCTTTACCGTGACGTACAGCAAAACGGAGGTTACCGGTACTGTTCAGAGAGGTATGAACAGCAGTTCTTATATGAAACAAGCGTCATGCTTTCTTTCGTTCCGCGACAAGCCAAGGATTTCAGACTTTGGAAAGAACTGATCCATGACGGACGTATCGCAACCATGACTATCGACAAAATGATGCCTAAATGTTTCAAACAGGCAGCATACTACAAGGAATGGGCCATACGCTGTATCAAGGAAGTGGATACACGCTGGCTTGACTATGACACCGTATGGAAGGCCATCTGTCACAAGACAGGCAACCTGCATGGCATTTTCGATTCATACGGACATTACGAGTGGTTCTCCAAACATGCGGATGATGCCATGGCTGACAAAGCAATGGAGCTGGAACCTAACCTGTTTAACAAACTTCCCAGACGGTTCCGGACACCGGAAAGACTTATTCATACACTTGAAGTAAAAAGAGAAATCAACAGTTACAACTTCATTCTTGAACCGAACCTGATGACGAAAGAGGTCTGTATGGCACTGGCCAGAAGGGATTCGTTCTACCCTGATATTCCATCGGAACGCTGGAACAGGGAACTTGTGGAATATTTCACCGAATACGGCCATAGTCTGCGCTGGCTCCCTCAACTGCCGAAGAAACTACAGACCAGAAAACTTGCCGAGAAGGTTCTGAAGGAGAAGCCTCAATACTTCCATTATCTGCGGATGGAATTCATCACACCTGAAATGTCCAGGTTGTTATGTCAAAAAGACCAGGATAATATCCGGTATTTCAAGGAACGGGTCATGGAATTCCAAAAATATACAGGGCTTCCAGCCGAATTCTATGGATGTGAAACGGATTTCGAGCATATCAGAGACCGTGATGACAGCCGCCGATACTGCCGTATAGGACTCGCTTACATCGCCTTACAAAAATGTAAACGCGGATGGCATGAAAGTGAATATTATCTTATCATGACACGCCATCCCAACCGATATATGCCTGCCAAGACAGTGTTCAGAAAACAGATTACCACATTCCACCGGACATGGCTGGAAAAGACAATATGTGACAACGACCCGCAATTCCGGATTCCGAAGATTCAAAAGGATTTGAAGGATGTACAGGCCATGCGGTATTATGAGGTGGAACATATCCGTACCATACTCGGATGCGAAATATACCGCAACTCATTCATGGGACGGACTGTAGAATACTGTATCCGCAAGGACGGACTGACCTACCATGACAAGGACATGGAAAGGCTCGCCTCCGGCCTGCAATACAAACTCCGTCAGTTGAAGGAGCAGGCTGTTCTCCCCAAAGGAACGGATGATTCGATGGAAATCAATGCTGAAATGGTACACCGCAATATGGGATATTGTCTGACCGGAATAGAAGCCTTTACGGAAGACTACGGACTGGACGTAACCCGGACCTATACCCTGAAAGAGCTGAAGGACATTATCCATGAACAGGGATACAAGCCTTCACTAGAGAAATAACAAAAAAGAAGTCCAACATCTAAATCTTATCTGAATAATGAAATATTT
>ENA-OQCS01001102-OQCS01001102.1-human-gut-metagenome-genome-assembly--contig:-NODE-1102-length-14436-cov-1.970578_pt1 | contig 14436 bp, 23 predicted proteins | sample MGYA00242757_ERZ504575 | MGnify/ENA primary metagenome ERZ504575 (study PRJEB26092, sample SAMD00036297) | human gut metagenome | host: Homo sapiens | study: EMG produced TPA metagenomics assembly of...
GTCGCGTCGATCTCGCTTTGGACGAGGCTGCAACAGAGTCCACGATGATAATGTCTACCGCACCGGAACGGACCATCGTCTCGGTGATCTCAAGTGCCTGCTCGCCGTTGTCCGGCTGTGAGATATAAAGGTTTTCAATATCAACACCGATGTTTTTGGCATAGGCCGGATCGAGCGCATGCTCTGCATCGATGAAGCCGGCGATTCCGCCGCGTTTCTGTACTTCGGCTACCATGTGGAGCGCTACGGTTGTTTTACCGGAAGACTCCGGTCCATATACCTCGATGATTCTTCCCTTCGGCACACCGCCAAGGCCGAGTGCGATATCCAGGCTTAAAGAGCCGGTCGGGATGGTTTCCACGTTCATGTTTGCTGCGGAATCTCCGAGCTTCATGACAGCTCCTTTTCCGTACTGTTTTTCAATCTGTCCAAGTGCGGCATCGAGTGCACGCAGTTTATCTTCGTTATTATTTCCCATACTGAATATTCTCCTTACCATGCGAACGTTCGTTCGCTTCTGTATACATACTATTACAAATCTGCTTTGTTGTCAACTGTTTTTCTTGTGTCTTTTTTCAGCCCCCAAATCCTCTGCACCGGAGCTGCTTCGAATATATCCTTATGCACAAGTGTAGCATATTCCACTCTCCTGCCGCAACCCAAAAATACTGCAAAAAAATCCCGAAACGGCTTTTCTTTCCTCTTCTGCCATTTCGGGATTTTCTTATTTTTCAGAATGCAGACCAGCTTATCCGATCAGCCAGTTGTACATTTCCTCGTACTGTTTTGCGGAATTCGCCCAGGAGAAATCCTGTGCCATTGCGCGGTCGATCATCTTGTTCCACTCGCGTTTTTTGTCGTAATAGATGCGCTCTGCGTACCGCACGGTACCCATCATCTCATGCGCATTGTAGTTTGTGAAGCTGAATCCAGTTCCTGTTCCCTCGTACTCATTGTACGGCTCTACGGTGTCTTTGAGGCCGCCGGTCTCGCGGACGATCGGAAGGGTTCCGTAGCGGAGGCTCATGAGCTGGGAGAGTCCGCATGGCTCAAACAGGGACGGCATCAGGAAGGCATCGCAGGATGCATAGATCTTGTGTGACATTGCATCGGAATAGTAGATGTTTGCCGAAACCTTCTTGTCGTATTTCCATGCGAAGTGGCGGAACATGTTCTCGTAGCGCTCCTCGCCGGTTCCAAGGATCACAAACTGTACGGCATCCTGGCACATCTCATCCATCATATAGCTGATGAGGTCGAAGCCTTCTGATCGGTCAGCCGGGATACGATACCGATCATCATCGTCTTCGGATTGACCTCGAGTCCTAACTCCTCCTGCAGTGCCAGTTTATTTTTCACTTTCTCTTTACGGAAGTTCTTTACATTGAAATTCTTTGCAATCTGAGCGTCTGTCTCCGGGTTCCACTCATTGTAGTCGAGTCCGTTTACAATACCGCGCAGATCGTTTGCTCTTGCACACATCAGACCGTCGAGTCCTTCGCCATAGAACGGGGTCTGAATCTCCTGCGCGTATGTATTGCTGACGGTGGTGATCGCATCTGCGTAAACCAGACCGCCCTTCAAGTAGCTGGCATCGTGTTTGAACTCCAGCTTATCCGGTGTGAAGTAGTAGTCGGAAAGGCCGGTAATGCTCTGAATCGTCTTGCGGTCCAGATGCCCTGGAATTTCAGGTTGTGGATCTCATGACGGTTTTGATTCCCCGATAGAATTCATCTGCCTGGAAACGCTCGTGCAGGTAAACCGGAACGAGACCGGTCTGCCAGTCGTGGCAGTGGATGAGATCCGGGCGGAAGCCGATGGTCGGTAAAATGGAAAGCGCTGCTTTGCTGAAGTAAGCAAATTTTTCCAGATCCCACGGCATGCCCGCATATGGAGTGCTTCCTCCGAAATGCTCCTCGTTGTCGATAAAGTAGAATTTGATGCCTTCATATTCCATCTCGAAAATGCCGACATACTGCTGTCTCCAGTTCAGATCCATGTAGAAGTTTGTCACATACCGCATCTGATTTTTAAACTGTTCTTTGATTCCCGCGTATTTTGGAATCACCACGCGCACATCAAAATACTCTTTCGGGAAGTACTTCGGCAGAGAACCTACTACATCCGCCAGACCGCCTGTTTTGATGAACGGTACACACTCTGAAGCCACGAACAAAATATTTTTCATGAAAAGAATCCTCCTGTAATTTCATGCTGATTATCGCATCTTTGTTTTTCTGTAATTCCTTCCTTTTTGTCACGATCCTATGAAACGCGAAAGGATAATCAACGTCCTGTCTGTATTATACCGTACTTTGTCCAGAAAAAAAGTCTAAACTTCTGTAATTTCTCCGTTTGTTCGGATTTTTTTGTTACTTTTTACTGATTTTTCAGTTCAAGACGTATTTTATCTGCAATTAATGCAATAAATTCAGAATTTGTCGGTTTACCCTTGCGGTTGTTCACGGTATAGCCGAACAGCTCGTCGATTGTGTCCATTTTGCCGCGGCTCCAGGCCACTTCAATCGCATGGCGGATGGCACGCTCGACACGACTTGACGTTGTCTGGTGGCGTTTCGCGATGGTCGGATAGAGAATCTTGGTAATGGAATTGAGCATTTCCGTGTCCTCTACGGAAAGCAGAATCGCATCGCGCAGGTACTGGTATCCTTTGATATGGGCAGGAACGCCGATCTCGTGGATCATATTTGTCACATCGATTTCCAGACTGTTTTCCGGCGGACAGATCGGCTCTTTTCCGGGGTTTGTAAAATTTCTTGGATGGTATCTTCTTACTGCTGTCATTCCTTTTGTTGCTTTGATCCGGTTCAGAAGAGTTTCGTTGTCGAACGGTTTTAAGACGTAATAGTAAGCGCCGAGCCGGAACGCATCTTCGGTGATCCTCTCCTCTCCTACGGCGGAGACAACGATAAAGGCAGGTCTTTTTTTTCAGATTTTTATCCTCATTGACTTCTCCATTACAGTCAGACCATCCATCTTCGGCATGAAAATGTCAAGCAGTACGACGTCCGGTTCTTGTCGCGGATGATACTGTAGATATCATTTCCGTTTCCGGTCTGCCCGATCAGTTCAAGCGTGTCATCCTGTTTTATGACGTTCCCAAGCATTTCCTGCATGCGTTCGTTATCATCCGCGATGGCAATGTTGATCTTTTCCATAAAGCTCTCCTTTGCAAAAACTCATAGTCTTTCCGGAATTTCACTGCATCCGTTTTCTTCTGAACTTTTTCCAATCACACAGACATTATAATTTTATTTTTTCGCATTTTCAATATATTTCCCGTAATTTTTTGAAAATTCGATCGACATTTTCCGTAAAAAATTCGGAAGTTTGTAACAATTCCAACCAAATTAACGCATATTTTTTCAGTTCCGTGCAAGCATGTTTTCCGCAAAGACACCGTAGCCTTTTTCTGGATGGTTTACGAAAACATGGGTAATGGCGCCGATCAGCTTCCGTTCTGGAGCACCGGCGAGCCGGAATTTCCCTGTACGATGCCGCCGGTTTTCTGTAGCAGCCGTTGATCGGTAATTTCGAGCACAAAATTTTTGTTCGTATTCTCGCTTCCAAGATCGATTTCTGTAATCTCCGCCTCATACTCTTCTACCGTATTGTCCACGCACATCCGTACGGTGGCCGGGCCCGTCTCGATCTCCTGCCGATAGGCAATTTCCGTCACGGTAAGCGGCAGTGCACTGCTTTTTTCCCTGTCCAGAACGCCGTGGATACCGTAGATGGTATTCTCCGCCACTGATCCGATACGGTTCTTTTCTTCGTAATGGATCACACCCTGCAGTTCACCCGGTACACCCGCTTTTCCCGGGATCACAGACAGAATCTGTGTCAGATACAGTTCTCCGCCGTTCAATTGGAGCATTTTTCCGGTATCGACATCACTGATTCCATGGCCGAGCGCTGCAAAGGTTCCGTCCGGTTCCACGAAAGTCAGTGTTCCGATTCCCTGCATATTGTCGCGGACCCAGGCCCCGAGGCGGCAGGTGCCGTCCTGGCTTTTCTGCGGTGTCACCTGCACTTCGATCGTTTCCCCGTCCCGAAGCAGGGAAAGACACACCGGGGAACCGTTTGATACTTTTACTGCATCAATCAGCTCCTGCTTGCTGCGGATGCTCTGTCCGTTTACTTTTGTGATATAGTCGCCTTCCCGCAGAATATTTTCTGACGGACGGCTGACGGTTCCGTCGGACGAACGGATTTCGGCTGTACGGATCACCATCACACCGTCGGTCTCCATATAGATACCGACCGGCGCGCCGCAGACGGCAACTTTCGGCCGTTCTTCCTGGATCACACGGATCTTTTTCAGCGGGATCCCGGCGGCGGAACATTCTACAACCGTTTCACCCGTTTCTCCGAATTCGTTTTTTTCTGCTTCCTTCGTATCTTCCGAAATTGTCAGAAGCGGATGTTTCGTGAGCGGCTGAAACGGGCTTTCGCTGTTCTCATCCACATACATCGTATCCGGCAGGGATTCGCGCATGGCATCGTAGCAAGAAGAACAGCGAGGATCAGAAACAGCGCCGCCAGCGCAAGCAGGACTCTTCGGTATTTTTGTTTTCTCGTCATTTGCATTCCCATCCTTTCCGCCGCAGGCAGAACTGCGGCATTTCTTTTGTTTTCGCGGCGGTCGTCAAGTTCTCGTGCAGGCACGGACTTTGACTCGCGCCCGCGAAAAGAGGGAAACCACGCTTTGTTTCGTGATTTCCCTCTTAGTATGCGGACTTCTCTTTATTTGAGTCTTGCAGATTTTTGTACCTGTGCCAATTCCTTCATCTCGCTGGCATTTGCCAGAACAGAATCCGTAATTTTCGCGCCGCCAAGCATTCTTGCCAGTTCTCTGACAGAATCTTCCTCGGATAATGGATGGATCGATGTGACGGTCTCGTTTTCTTCGACGTTTTTTTCGATTTCAAAATGAGAATCTGCCATCGCTGCGATCTGCGGCAGATGGGTGATGCAGATGACCTGATGGCGCTGCCCGATCTGTGCCATTTTTCGGAAACCTTCTGCGCCGTCCTTCCGCTGATTCCGGTGTCGATTTCATCGAAAATCAGGGTTTCTGTCTCGTCGCGGTCGGCAAGAATCGTCTTGATTGCAAGCATGATTCGCGACAATTCACCGCCGGAAACAACTTTCGCCAGCGGACGGATCGCTTCGCCCGGGTTTGTGGAGATTAAGAACTCCACAGCATCGGTTCCGTTTTCGGTGTAGCTTTTTGTCTTTTCAAATGAAATTTCAAATGCGACATGCAGGAAATTCAGGTCGCGCAGACCTTCGATAATCTGTGTTTCGAGCCGTTTTGCATAGTTTCTGCGGATTTTGGACAGATTATGTGCGGCCGCATCCAGTTTCTGCTCCGTTTTCTGTAACTGCTCCTGCAGTGCGGCACGGCAGCTCTCAAAGTTTTCCAGTTTTTCCAGTTTTTTCTGCTGTTCTTCGCGATATGCGGCGATCTCTTCCATCGTCTTTCCATACTTTGCTTTCAGGCGGTTGATCTCGTCGAGCCGCTTTTCCGTCTCGTAATCTCTTCTTCGGAAAAGGTCAGTTCGGAAAGATATGCGGAAATTTCGCGGTTGAATCATTCAGCAGTCCGTCAATATCGGAAAGGGTCTGCGACGGACCGGAAGTGCATCGTCGTACACCGCGGCCTGCTGCAGCTCCCGGATTGCGCGGCCGACCTGCTCCCCAGCGCTGTTCTCTGCACCGTAGCCGGTGATCGCATATACCGTCTGCAGAGATTCCGCGATCTTTTTCGCATGGCCCATTTTCCGGTACGCAGTTTCCAACGCTTCGTCCTCGCCCTCTTTTAGCTCTGCCTGATCAATCTCGTTGATTTCAAACGTAAGAAATGCTGCCTCCCGCTTTCTTGCCTCCTCGTCGAGTTCGTACGCCGAGAGCTCCTTTCGGACATTCTTCCACTCCTGGTACAGCGCCCGGACCTCTCCTTTTGCCGTGGCCGCCTCGGTTCCCGCAAACGCGTCAAGAATCGCGATCTGCCGGTCCGGATAGAGCAGCGACTGGTGCTCATGCTGGCCGTGGATGTCGAGCAGCAGGGACGCAAGAGCTTTTACCTGCGAGATATTGCATGCCTCGCCATTGATGCGGCAGACGCTGCGGGATCCGGTGATCTTTCTGGAAATAATCACCTGACCCTCCTCCGCCTCGAGATCCATCTCTTTTAACAGCTCCAGCACATGCGGATTTTCGGTTTCAAAGACCAGTTCCACCAGCGCGCTTGTCTCTCCCGTCCGGATCATCTCGCGGGATATCTTCTTTCCAAGCGCCGCGTTGATCGAACCGATCAGGATGGATTTTCCGGCTCCGGTTTCTCCGGTCAGTATATTCAGGCCCGGACCGAACTCCACTTCCGCTTCGTCGATCAGGGCCAGATTTTTACGTGTAAGTTTGTGAGCATTCTTTTCCTCCGGTGTCACACCTGCTGTCATCTTTTTGTCTCTTTTTGCAGAGACGTGCGTTCTTTAGAACTCTTCGCCCGTCTCCTCCATGCCGTCCACCATTTTTTCAGTCGTTCTGCTGCCACAAGCGCCGCATCATCGTCTCTTGCCACGCAGAGAATCGTATCGTCTCCGCCGATGCAGCCGACAATTTCATTCCAGTTCATCTCATCGAAAGCCGCTGCCGCCGCCATCGCCATTCCAGACACGGTTTTGATGACCAGAATATTCTTGGCAAGATCAACGGAAATATACGCGTCTTTTAACACGCGCGCATAGCGGCTCCCAACCTCGGACGGTGCGTTCTGCAGAACCGCATAGCGCTTCCGCCGTTCTCTTTTGGTACTTTTGTGAGCTTCAGCTGGCGGATATCCCTCGAAATCGTCGCCTGCGTTACGGCAAAGCCGCTCTCCTCCAGCTTCTTTGCCAGCTCCTCCTGTGTTTCAATGTCATATTGGTTAATTAATTTGATAATCTGTGCATGTCTCGCGATTTTCATTTCAAGCATCCTTCCCCAGTAACTATATCTTAAATGTTTGCCATTTTCTTTCTTAATGTCTCCAGAAAACTGATGTTGCTGATCTTCACAATCAGAGTATCCCGTCTGGCCTTTTTGATCACGATCCGTCGCGGTTTTCATCGGAACGCGGGTGTCGCCGTCAAAATATGCCATGCCCTGTTCAATGCCGCCGTCTCTCGAAGGCCCGAGCTCCACCTCGATCACATCCTCTGCCGGAAAGACAATGCTTCTCGTATTCAGGGTGTGCGGGGCAAGCGGTGTCATCAGCATCAGGCTGGCTGACGGTGAGATGATCGGGCCGCCCGCGGAGAGGCTGTAGCCGGTCGAACCGGTCGGCGTTGCGATGATAATGCCGTCGGCGCTGTAGGAATTTAAAAACTCCCCGTTGACGTAATTGTCGAACCGGACGACACGCAGGTTTCCCTCACGGGTGATCGTAATGTCGTTGAGTGCCGCGTCCTCCGCAATCAGCTTTCCGTCCCGGTAAATCGATCCGCAGAGCATCATGCGGTGCTCAATCGTATACTCATCTGCCATCAGATGATCCAGCGCCGGATAAAGCGTGTCACGGTCGATTTCCGCAAGATAGCCGAGCGTTCCCAGATTGATGCCGAGCAGTGGAATCTGTAAATCCACCACGTCGCCTGCTGCCTGCAGAAGCGTGCCGTCACCACCGAGTACCAGAATGCCGTCGATATCTGACGGAACCTTCGCCGGATCCGTATAATGGTATTTTTCCCCTTTTTCGCTGTTATCGCAGAGAAGACACGTTTTTCCGCGCTCCTCCAGATATTGCCTGATCTGGTCTGTCACGGTAAGGTCCGGGTCTTTTGCTCTGTTTGTGATCAGGTAAAATCGCTCCATATCATGCTCCTTAACCCTTTTATTTATCCAGTGTATCGTGTGCGCTCTTTACAACGGCGTCTACATCGACATTGGTCTCTTCCTCTGTCACGCCGTCCGGCAGCCGGACAAGATGAACGAGATACTCGATATTTCCCTCCGGTCCTTTGATCGGAGAAAATTCCAGATGGCGCACGCCGAAGGAAATGCTTTTCGCATAGGAAATGACCATCTCAATGACTTCTTTGTGTACAGCCGGATCACGGACAACACCCTTTTTGCCGACTTTTTCGCGTCCTGCCTCAAACTGCGGCTTGATCAGAGCTGCAATTTCGCGTTCTCTTCCATCAGATTCCGGACCGGAAGCAGCACCTTGGTCAGGGAGATAAACGATACGTCGATCGATACGAAGGACGGTCTCTCCTCGATATCCTCCGTCACGACGTAACGGATGTTCGTGCGCTCCATACAGACAACGCGCGGATCGTTCCGCAGCTTCCAGTCGAGCTGGCCGTGACCGACATCCACGGAATATACTTGACGGCGCCGTTCTGCAGCATACAGTCGGTAAAGCCGCCGGTGGATGCTCCGACATCCATGCAGACCTTTCCATCCAGGGTAAGGTTAAAGTTTTTCATTGCTTTCTCTAATTTTAAGCCGCCGCGGCTCACATACGGCAGTGGTTTTCCTTTTAAGACAATCTCCACTTCTTCCGGGAACATGGAACCGGCTTTGTCCTCCCGCTCATTGTCCACCAGAACTTCTCCTGCCATAATCATGGCTTTCGCTTTTTCCCGCGATGTGGCAAGGCCCCGTTCTACCAGTAATACATCTAATCGTTTTTTCATCTTTCTTCCTGCCCCTGTTTTCTGTAGTATTCCTCAATTCTGCCGCAGATATCTTCCGGCGTAAAGCCGACCTGTTTCATCTGGTATGATACACTTCCGTGCGGAATAAAGCGGTCCGGCAGTGCAATGATCTCCACGCCGAACGGAAGGTCTTCTTCCTCGGCAAAAGCAAGGACGCGCTCTCCAAAGCCGCCGTCTTTTACATTTTCCTCGAGTGTTACGACAAGCTCATACGTATCGGCAAAGCTTCGAAGAAGTTCTTCATCGATTGGTTTGACGAACCGCGCATTCACAAGCGCCGCATCCATATCCATCCGCTCTTTTAACTGTTTCTGCACTTCTTCTGTCATTTTTACCATACTGCCGACGGCAAGAAGTGCAACACGGCTTCCCTCATGGATCACTTCTGATTTTCCGAGGCAGATGGGCGCACGGAACTCTTTTAATCCCGTATACGCTTCCCCTCTCGGGTAGCGCACCGCGATCGGGCCGTCGTAATCGACCGCAAATTTGATCATATCCGAAAGCTCCCAGAGGTTCTTCGGTGCAAGAATTGTCATATTCGGCATCGAACCCAGATAGGAAAGGTCGAAAATGCCGTGGTGTGTCTCCCCGTCGTAGCCCACAAGACCGGCGCGGTCAATCGCAAAGACGACATGGAGATTCTGCATACAGACGTCATGCATGATCTGATCGTACGCCCGCTGCAGGAATGAAGAATAAATCGCAACGACAGGCGTAATGCCGCCGAGTGACAGTGCCGCTGCAAATGTCACCGCGTGCTCTTCTGCGATTCCCACATCGAAACAGCGGTCCGGGAACATGTTGGAGAAGCGTTTCAGTCCGACACCGGTCATCATCGCCGCCGTGACTGCCGCAACATCCTTCTTCGATCTCCCATTTTCCGCATGACCGTGGAAAAGACATCCGTGTACGTCGGATTGGATTTTCCAACCGGCAATCCTGTTTTCACATCGAACGGACCCGCACCGTGGAATCTTGCCGGGTGGCGCATCGCCGGCTCATAGCCGCGGCCCTTCTGTGTCAGGACATGCACCAGAATCGGTCCTTCAAACCGTTTTGCTTCCTGGAAGGTCTTGATCAGCTGCGGAATGTTGTGGCCGTCCACAGGACCTAAATACGTAAGTCCCATATCCTCAAACAGCATGCCCGGAATGATGATCTGTTTGATGCTGCTTTTCGTCTTCCGCATCGCATCCACCATGCCAGGTCCGATGCCCGGAATGCGGTTCAATGCCTTTGTGACATCCATCTTGAAATCCGTGTACGCCGATGCCGTCCGAAGGCCGGACAGGTACGATGACATACCGCCGACATTCTCGGTGATCGACATTTCGTTGTCATTTAAAACGATAATAAAATTCGATTTCAGGCTGGCCGCATTGTTCAGCGCCTCGTACGCCATGCCGCCGGTCAGCGCACCATCTCCGATGATCGAAATAACGGAATAATTTTCTTTTTTTCAGTTCCCGTGCACGCACATAGCCGACGCCTGCGGAAATCGAGGTCGAGCTGTGGCCGGTGTCGAATACATCGCAGTCACTCTCGCTCCGCTTCGGGAATCCGCTGATGCCGCCTTCCCGGCGCAGCGTTTCAAACCCGTCTTTCCGCCCGGTCAGAATCTTGTGCGTGTAGGACTGGTGTCCCACATCCCAGATCAGCTTGTCTTTTGGAAGATCGAAGACGCGGTGCATCGCAATCGTCAGTTCCACGACACCAAGATTGGACGCCAGATGGCCGCCGGTTTTACTCAAAGACTCGATAATAAATTCCCGGATTTCCTCTGCAAGCGCCGGAAGCTGGTCCGCCGGAATCTTCTTAATATCGTTTGGTTTCTGTATTTTTTCTAACATGAAATCATCCCTTACTTTTTTCTGGAAGTCAGAGATTCAAACAGCTCTTCCAGAAATATTTTATCTCCCGGACAGGACAGATTTTTCAGTTCGTCTACGGCCTCTTTCGTGAGCCGTTTTACCTCCTGCTCCGCCCCGTCTGTGCCAAACATCGTCACATACGTTGTTTTTTCATTCTTTTCATCACTGAAAACCGGCTTTCCAAGCTCCTCCATCGTGGATGTGACATCCAGGATGTCGTCCCGGATCTGGAACGCGATTCCGACTTTGGAGGCAATCCGGCAGAGCGCGTCAAGATCATCGTCGTTTGCTCCTGCAAGTGCCGCACCTGCCATCATGGCAGCCTCTAAAAGCGCCGAAGTCTTGTTCTCGTAAATGTAGTCCAGCATCTCACGGTCGATGGCGAAATGGCCGGCTTTTTCATTCATCACGTCAACACTCTGACCGCCCAACATGCCGGAAATTCCGGTTTTCTGACAGAGAATGCCAAAAGCACGCACTACGCGGTCGGTGTGCTCCTCCAGTGGAAAGGCTTTCCAGGCTGTCTCGTATGCATAGTTTAAAAGGGCGTCTCCTGCCAGCACGCCGACGGCCTCCCCGAAGACGACATGGGTCGTTTTTCTGCCGCGGCGGTAATCATCGTTGTCGATCGCAGGGAGATCATCGTGGATCAGGGAATGGGTGTGAATCATCTCCATGGCTGCATAAATGGTTTTACAGCTCCCCGGTTCCGCCGAACAGACGGAAACTCTCCTGCAAAAGCAGCGGACGAAGCCTCTTTCCGCCCGCTGTCATACTGTAATTCATGCTTTTGCCAGTTCCTTTGCAAAGCCTTCCTCTTTCGGCAGGTAAGCGGCAATGATACTTCCGCTTCCCGCGTTTTTTCTTCGAGTACCGCTTTAAAATTCTCTGAATGTTCCATCCTCATTCATCTGGAGCATTTTTTCTCGACGCGGTCAATTTTCTGACTGCATTCGTTCAAAAGCTCCATTCCCTCCTTGTATAAACGAAAGGAGTCTTCCAGGCTGACATCGCTGCTCTCCAGCGTTTCGAGCATCTGATCCAGTTTTCCAAATGCTGCTTCCAGTGTCTCACCGGAAGGGGTTCCTTCTTCTTTTCTCTCTTCTGCTTCCATATTTCCCATGTTTTCTCGATTCTCTGCTTTTTCACGATTGTTCCATCCAGGATACGGCCGATGTCTTCTCTGCGCGCGCTGCGATCTTTCCGTCTGATACACAGATTTCGAGCAGATCACCTTCTTTGACATCCTGCACCGAAGTGATGGCTTTTCCTTCTTTTTCCACGTAGGAATAGCCCTGGTTCAGCTTGTCCAGCGGGGACAGACCCTTCATCGCTTGAATGTAAAGGGCAAGGCGGTGGCGCGCTTCTTTGAGCTTTTCTTCCATCGCATCTGTATACCGACGCTCCAGCTCGGCGTGGCGTGCTCTCTGGTCACGGATCTTATTTTCCGGTCCGAGATACTTCCACTTTGTCTCGTACTGCAGAAGGCGGCTTCTCGCTCTCTGCGTCTGGTTTGCCATCGCATGGTTCATGCGGCTTTTATAATTTTCCAGTGTGTTGAGTACCGCGCGGACATCAGCGACCGCCAGCTCCGCCGCTGCGGACGGGGTCGGGGCGCGCAGATCTGCCACGAATCGATGATCGTTGTGTCGGTCTCATGGCCGACGGCGGAGATCACCGGCGTATGGCAGGAAAAACGGCACGCGCTACTTTCCTCATTGAACGCCCAAAGATCCTCGATCGAACCGCCTCCGCGGCCCACGATCAGCACATCCAGATTCAGTGCGTCCAGACGGCGGATGCCCTCCACGATGCTGTCCGCCGCTCCCTCTCCCTGCACCAGGCCGGGTAGAGGATGATCTGGACAAAGGGATTCCGGCGGAGTGCAATGTTTTTGATATCCTGCACAGCAGCTCCCGTCGGTGCTGTGACAACGCCGATTTTCTTTACATACGCAGGAATCGGCTGCTTGTACTCCGGGGCAAACATGCCCATCTCTTCCAGTTCTGCTTTTAGGGCCAGATACTTTTCGTATAAAAGGCCGGCGCCCTCTTTTGTGATCTCTTTTGCATAGATCTGATACTTTCCGTCTCGCTCATAGACGCTGATGCTGCCGCCGACAATCACGTTATCGCCGTCCCGCATCGGGAAGCAAGGCCGCGCCGCGAACCGGCGAACATGACACAGGAAATGGTTCCTTCCGCATCTTTTAAGGAAAAATAGATGTGGCCGGACGGATGGTATTTACAGTTGCTTACTTCTCCGCTGACGTAAATCCGGCGGAGCATATAGTCCTGGTCAAAGATGTTTTTGATGTATGAATTGACCTGGCCTACGGTGTAAACATTCTGATTTTTATTTCTCATCTTCTTCTCTTGCCAGTTTTCCAAGAATACCGTTGATAAAGGACGGAGACTGGTCTCTGCCGAAGCGTTTTGCCAGCTCAACGGCCTCGTTGATGGCTACACCGACCGGAACGTCCTCGTCGAATTTCATCTCGTAAACGGCAAGACGCAGGATCGCCAGGTCTACTTTTCCCATACGGGTCGTTTTCCAGCCCTCGGAAGTACGGTTCAGCATCTCGTCGATTTCCGGGATGTGCTCGGTCACATGATGGTATTTCTCTTCCATATAGGTCTGATCTTTTTCGCTTACGGTTACTTCTTCATCCTCGTCGTTGTCGTCAGAGTACGTAAAGTAAAGAGACATCTGCTGCGGCATCTCCTCTTTCTCCTGGAACTCTGCGGTATAGAGAAGTTTAAAAATATTTTCGCGAAGTTTGCTTCTGTTCATTGTCTGTTTTAATTCCTTCCTGTATAGTTAATTAACTATTTTTCTTCCATTTCATCTGGCTCTGAATAGTTAACAAGAACCGCGGGGTTGTAAGGGGTCGCCTTATTCCCTCGCGGTTCGTTGTTTTTTATTTCGTCTGTTCCATATTCACGCCTGCAATGGCTACATTGACATCGGAAACTTCCAGGCCTGTCATATTCTCGATCGCTGTTTTTACTTTTTCCTGTACGTTTTTGCAGGTTGCCGGAATCTCGTATCCATATTTGAGATTGAGGGCAAGATCCACGCAGACAACGCCGTCGAGTACATCAACTTTGACACCCTTGGAAAGATTTTTCATGCCAAGCTTGCTGACTAATTCGTTGGTAATATTTCCGGCCATGGAGGCTACCCCGTCCACTTCCGTTGCCGCAAGTCCTGCGATAATAGCTACCACCTCGTCTGCAATCTGCACGGTTCCGATTCCTTCGTCATCATATATCGTATAAGTGTTTCTTTTCTGAATTTTTGCCTCTGCCATCTTAAAGAACCTCCTCCTTGGCTGACTTTCCTTTATTATACCAAAAGTTTTCCGAAAATAAAAGTTTTTTTTTATTCTTCTTCCTGTGCCGCGCACCACTCGCGTGCTGCCGGCGTGTGGCAAGGCCGCCCTGGCCGGTTTCGCGCAGACTCGGATGCATCTGGTCGCCGACTTCCCGCATCGCATCGATCACCTGATCCGGCGGAATCCTGCTTGGTAATTCCCGCCAGTGCCATATCCGCAGATGATAAAGCATTGACAGCTCCGATCACAATTTCTCTTTACACAGGGTACTTCCACAAGACCGGCTACCGGATCACACACCAGTCCCAACAGATTTTTCAGCGCCATGGCCGCTCCATGTGAGATCTGCTCTTCATCTCCAACCCTGTAAAAACACGAGTGCGCCCTGCTGCCATTGCAGATGCCGCTCCAATCTCCGCCTGACATCCACCTGCCGCTCCGGCAATAATGCACGGGATGCGATCACCTGGCCGTACCGGCCGCGGTATACAATGCATGG
>ENA-OQCS01001103-OQCS01001103.1-human-gut-metagenome-genome-assembly--contig:-NODE-1103-length-14435-cov-1.727845_pt1 | contig 14435 bp, 27 predicted proteins | sample MGYA00242757_ERZ504575 | MGnify/ENA primary metagenome ERZ504575 (study PRJEB26092, sample SAMD00036297) | human gut metagenome | host: Homo sapiens | study: EMG produced TPA metagenomics assembly of...
TACTTCCTTTTGTGACACGCTCTGCGATCTGTTCCTTGGTTGAGAGTGCCTTTCTTGTACATTCTTTTCAGACTTTTCGACAAGTATTTTCATATTAAATCAACCCCTCCTCGATTAACTGTGCGGTGTATTCGTCGATGACCGCATCTTTCTGAAACTGTGTCACGGATTCAACGATTCCTGTTGTGTTGGATGCAACAACCTCCTGCATGAGCGTCAATCTGTCATATTCCTCCCGTGACATCTCACGCTCCTCTCGCTGCCATCCGGTGATTTTCTTTCCGTCTGCATCCTCTTTCGTTGCTTTCTTGATATTGCGTCTCTGATATACCGTTGTCGGTGATGCTGTTGTGTCGAACTCCTCCGGCTGTTCTGCCTCCGTTCCGAACACTTCTCTCCATTCTTTCATGTTTTTCTCGCTCCTTTCTCTTTGAATGTTTGCTAACTATTTTCTTTAATTTCTTAACATTCACATAAGGCTTGACCCTTTGCAGGTACATGTCGTATGTGTCTGTATTGCTCAAGTAACCCATGTATGACAGAATTGCGGTCGCATCGTACCATGTGATTTTCTCTTTCTTTGCGACACGGTTGACTTTCCGTGTGCAACTCAACATGATGCTTTCCCGCAGAATCGTCTTGTCGTGATAGAACTGGAATCCCATGAAATCGAGTGGTCTCCCTTTTCTCTTTCCGGTCTTTTTCTCTGTGTAATCGAACCGGAACACCTGCCAGTTTCCTTTCATCTGCAAGTTGAACTTTCTCTCAAGAATCTCTCAATCTCCTGCTGCATCCTGTGGAGTTCCTTTTTGTTCTTTCCGAACACCACCATATCATCCATATACCGGATATAATGCACCGCTTTCAACTGTTCTTTGATGAAATGGTCGAGAGGCTGCAACATGAAATTGACAACCACTGCGATGTGTAAAACCCTAAAGGCAACCCGACCTCGCTCCCGTCAATTATCAGTTCGAGGATGTACAACATTCTCTCGTCTCTGATTTTCTTCTTGAGCCACGCTTTCAAGACAATCATGGTCAACACTCTCGAAAAAAGTGTCGAATATCCATCTTTGAGAACATATTTGCAGTTCTTTTTTGTCTCGCTGAATCCACCTCTCGATGTACTTTTTCCCATAATGAGCACCCCTGTTCGGAACGCTCCCGCACGAGAACTCATACATCCCTTTCATGAAAATGTCATAACACGCAGAGACGACAATGTGGTGAATCACCTGCTCATAATTGTATCGAGGTTTCTCAATCATTCTCACTTTTCTGCTCGTTCCCTCGTTGATGCAAACTTTCCCGTGTCTTGATGGTTTCCATGCCTTTTCCGGATGCGGTACGTCGTACCCCTCCGGTGCAGTGTTCTCAAGTTGCTCGACGACGTTCTTGACATGTCTCTGAATGTTGGTCGGCTCTAATATCACCGCAACGTCCGGACGTTCTGTTTTGCCCTTTGCTGCTTTATGAAATTTTTGCTCAACATTGCTATGTTCTAACATAGGCTTGTACAGGTTATTGACGGATTTCTTTCCCATCTTTCTTATCACCTCAAGGTCTTTCTGATATTCTTACTCGACCCTGCCTGCATCGGTATCATTTCCACTGGTTAGGTGTATTTCAACACCCTGCGGTGTAGGAAAAAGGTGTGCTTTTGGTTAAATGCTCCATAATTTGATAAGATTGGCTCGCCACGATGTTCGTGTTCACGTTCGTCGCAGGGTTGTTCACATTCCAGTACGACAAACCGCACTTCGACCCGTTGCCACGGTTGCCACCGAACAGGGCAAGGACGCACACCGATTCCCCTGTCATGTCAAGGTCATCTTTTGTCATGTCGGAGATCTATCACAATTTTTTCTGTTTGTGTCGGATGTGCCTCCCGTTTCCATCATCGTGGAAAATCCTTGTCGTACCGGACACCTCGGAGGGTAAACCCTCCGAACCTCCCTTTTTATTGCGGGGGAGTATCTCCCCCGTTCCCCCTCGCTGCTTACGCAGCAGCAACAGGCGGTTTACAAGAAAGGCTCGCCACGAAGAACGTGTACACGGACGTCGCAGGGTTGCTCACATCCCAGCACGACAAACCGCACTTCGACCCGTCGCCACGGTCGCCACCGAACAGGGCAACTGCAACGATCGTATTGTTGAACCATAACCCATCACATTCGTATGTGGTCTCACTTCCGGATGCAACGGTCGGGATTCTTCCGATGTCGGATGCCATTTCCATTCTTGAACAGTAGCCTCCGGATGTTCCGGACGGTGTCAGTCCTGTGTTTGTGTACCCCGCACCTGTTGAGTTGTACGGAGGAACTGCTTTCACATGATACACTCCGTTGATAAGCAGCAGACCTCTCAAACGTTTCCAGTAGTTCGCAAAGAAGTTCTCGCAGTAAAATACTTTGACTGCCTGTGTGGTCGATGTATAACCGAAAAACTGTCCTTTTCCGTTGAGTGTTCCGGTCTGCAAGAAATTGTCGGATTGACTGTTTCCGTTTCCAAACTTGCCTTGTGAATTGGTGCTGCATGTAATCATCGTACACATTTCATACATGAGGTTGATTTCAGAAAATGACTGTTTATCCATCTGTCACCGTTCTGCTTTGCTGCGGTCGTCTCCTGCTCGTCTGTCATGGACGCTGTCGGTGTGAGACCGGAGAGCGAGCGCATCCTGCTGTTGACAACCGAACCCTCGTACATCGGGAAATATGTCACGGGCAGGACATTTCCGTCTGCGTCGGTGTGTGCGTATGCTTTGTATGTGTCATCGTACTGCTCCTCACAGAACACAACAAAATGATAATTGTTCTGTGTCCATCTCTTGACCCAAATCAGAGGAATCTCGGACATTGCATTTCCACCGTATGATGTTTTTGTGATGTCCGATGCTCCTCCGTTCAGCTTGAGGGCATGGTTTTCATGATTCAGTTCATAGTCAACCGTTCCGTCAGTTCTTACCATGACCGGACGGTTTTTCTTTACGAACCAAATATCTCCCCAGTCTCCATAATCGAACCCGCCTCCTGCGAAATTCATTCCTGCGGGTGTCATTCCAACCGCATCATAAAGATATTTGACACGGGTTGCCGGATTGCTGTCGAGGAGGTTGATTCTCATTCCGTATCTTTTCGGTTTTGCTTTTGCGTCCTCGATAATTTTCTTTGTGTTGGAAAGAATCTCCTGCGACGTGGATTCTTTCGCCATGAATATTCTGTCACCTGCTGCCATTATTCACTTGCCTCCTTTGTGATTTCCTCAAAATACAACGTACCGTTTGAGATACCCATTCGATACTTGATTTGTGTCGCATCGTCCTCCAGTTCGACAGTCGTTGCCAGTGCTTTCATTTCTGCAAGCAACTCCGTTCCCTTTTTGACCATGTCGTCATAGTACGTTTTTTGCATCTTTGTCCATTCCGGTCTTGATTTCTCTGACCTCCTCGATGTCAAATGCGACAGGGAGGCTCATGAACTCGGTCGAACCGTTACCGATTCGGATGATTCTGTGACCGCTTGTCGTGGTTTCGAGACCCAGTTCTCCATCATCGAGAACCCTCTTGCTCTCCGTCCACTCTGCGGTCGTTCCCTTTTTCAGAGTGATTGTTGCTGTTGCCATTCTTTTTCACCTCTTTCTCAAATTGTGTGTGACGTTCCTGCGATATACTTGTCATAATCGGTCGTGAACGGTGTTCCTCCCTTGACAAGCAGGAGGTCGGTTGATTTTGGTGTTCCTCCATCCACATTGATGTTGATGTCCGTCTCAAGTTCTCTGATGCGTTCATAATAGTCTTTGACTGCTGCCAGTATCGCATCAAGACCGGACTGACTGATGATGATTTTGTTTGCCTCCTCGGTCGCTGTCAGACATTTCTTTGTCTGCTCGATTGCTGCCTCCATCGCCTCGACACATTTTGCAATCGCCTTTGCGGTGTCATCCTCCCTCCGGCTCTCTTTGATTTCTCTTGCCTTTTCAGCAGCCTCTCTCAACCGCTCCTGTGCCTGTCTGACCGCCTCTGCTGCATCAATGGTGTTCTGTGTGTCCTGTGCGATTTGCAGAGCCTCTCTCGCTGCTGCATGGTGTTCTCCAGTCTTTGTATTATTCTCCGGAGTTGATGATTTCCGAATTCATCCCCGCTGTGACGGAAAAATCTCCATCTCAAACGTCGCACTCGTCAGCAATGCACATTTGATACAACTGCACCTCACATAATGCTGTTCCGTGAACCTGCAACATGCCTCTTGTGAGAGGAATGAGAGCCTCATTTCCGGACTTTTCTCCATCGTTGTGAACGTGTGTCTTGTCCGGTTTGGTCATGTTGATAATGACCTCCACATTGTCCGGTATCTCATACACGACACCGTCCTCCATGAGCGTCACTCCGATGTACCGTGTTCCCATATCCATCTGTTTCGCTGCAACTGCAAAATGCTGTGTGTCTCCATACAAATCCACTTTGATGTGTCTAATGATTTCCAATTTTCTCACCTCCTCATGACAATTCTTGCTCGGTTCTCTGAACCTCCTCGAATGACAGTCTTGTGTTTGCCAGTTCGACCTTGTTCTTTTCTTTCGTCAACGGGTATTCATAGAATTTCACAATCCTGTGGCTCTCACGGATTCCCGTTGACTTGGAGATCAGCAGCACCGTGTCTCCCAGTGCTATACTGAACACCTCTTTGTACTGTTCTTTTTTCTCCTCGTCCTGCACTGCCTCAACAAGATTGATGATTTCTGCTGTGTACGACCTGTATTGGTTTGGAAAGTTCGTCCAGTTTCGCCTCCGCATCCTCTTTCAGTGATTCCGCATCCGTGTATCTTTCATCTTTCCACGTCATCGTTTTCACTTTCTTTGAATACTGGTGATTCTCAACATAATTTTTCCCGTCGATATTCAGCATCAATCCATCTTCCCTATCGGAATGAGCCTTGTTGCAAAGTCGTATGAGTTGACTGTACCTGCAACCGCTTGAGATTCAGACGTTCAATGAAATATGCTCCTCTGTCCTCTCCGTATTTCTCATATACCGAAATTCCCTTGTTCAGAGAATCGAACACCATCTCGCATCTATACGTTGTGATTGCCTGTTGAGCGACATCCCATGCAGAACAGTTCTGTTCTATCCGGATTGTTCTCTTTTTGGAAACATCGCACCGGATGACTTTCCATCCAGTTCCGTCGATTGCCTCTGTCAGACATTCATCGACCGTCTTTTCCACAGTCTCAAATCCCTGCGGATATTGTTTGCCCTCCGTTCCTCGACGTTCAATGTTCCGGTGCATTTGTACCATTCCCCGCTCGGCTCGACCTGCTTGATAACAAATTCGTCCGTGTCGGTTCTGATATATCCCTCCTCTTTGATGTCCGCTGCATACCTGTTTGTCTTTCGGAACTCGAATGTGATTTCCTTATCTCCGGTCTTGAGAGTGCTTGTGATGCACGTTTCTTTTATTCCGGATAAAATACACACCTTTTCGTGTGAATCATTGTACAAATCCATCTGACCGCCTCCTATAACCACATAGGTTTATACTGCAATGTGACAAGTGCGTTATTGTCAGAGAAAATGAGATGATGTTCCTTTTCCTGCCCTGTTGTGAGATACGGAAATTCCATCAATGACACATCCTTGAACTTGTTCTCTCCGTCCATCGTTGCGAATCCTGTTTCTCCGTCAATGATGACGGTTGCTCCTCTCGGAATCGTGTCGATAATAATTTCACCGCAGGAAAGACCGTTGATTCTTAACTGCTCAATGTACTCCGTTGCTGTGATTGTCAGTCTGCACGGTGTCGCCCTGTTTCCCTGTGCCTCAAATATTGCCTCATACGCTCCCTGCCAGTTCAAACTCACTTCGTCGCTGAACCAGTACCCCGTGAATTTGAACTCTGCTGTGTACCGTGTTTTCGTTATTGTCTTGCTCAACGAGTTCCCCGTCATATATGCCTTAAAATGGCGACTGTACCCGTCCAGTGTAAGGACAACACCTTTCTGCAACTCTGCATTGAAATCACTGACATGTTTTTGAACCTCGTCTCTGTCTTTTCCTCTGAACAGGACTGTCACTGTCAGTCCGGACAATGGTGTGTATGTTTCGGATTCCGACGGTATCAATGCCCCGTCGAACATCTCCACCGTCACCCCCGTCTGTGGAGGCTCGAAATCAACTGTCAACTGCTTTGCATCGAATGACCGAATGTCTATGCTGTCAATTTTCATGTCCTCACCTCCGTTTTTTTGTTGCTATTGCAAGATTATCGCTGACCTTTTCGGTCGTTCTGCTTGCCACTTCGTCTCCGTCAATATAGTTGTGAACCTCGATAAAAGCGTTCACATTCTGATTGATCGCTTTCAGCTTTCGGTCAAGCATTGAGTTCAATTCTGTGTAGAACTCTGCAAGTGGCAAATTGCCTCTGCTCCTGCCTCTCCTCCGACCATGAGCCTCGTTCCATTCATTCCGAACACTGTCGGACTTGTCATGATTCCTCCTGTTTTGTACCATTCAACACCGAATGACGGTACAGATGGAGGGTTCAGACTGAACGAACCGGATATACTAAAATGTGGCATTTTCAAATGTGGCAATGACCACTCAAAATTGAAAAATCCCTTGATTTTGTCGATAGCGTTTGAGACCGCTGTCTTTGCGGATTCCATCTTTTCGCTGAATTTTGCTCGTATGCTCTCCATACTGAACCGACCGTTGAAAGAGCACCGTTCAATTTTGTCGAGAAAGATGACTTGATGCTGTCGAGTTTTCCACCTGTCAACGTGTTCGCTGTGGACATGAGCGAGTTCATCGTGTCCTTGATGCCTGTGAATGTAGCCGACACAATTCCTTTCATGCCCCCGCCTTTTTTCGTTATAGGCAGATTTCATATTTTCCAGTTTTGTGGAAACATTGGTCTTTGCGGTCTCCATGAGATTCGTCGCTGTGTCCTTGATGTTTGTAAACCTCGTTGACCATCCCTGTTTTACGCTCTCGACCTTGTTTGTAAAATCGTTCTTGAGTGACAGGAGTTTGTTGCTCGCATCTGTGTTCCACTGTTGCATCGTCGTTGAAATCGTCGATTTCATGTGAGACCATCCGGTTGACACATAGGACTGTATTCCGGAAATCTTCGTCGTGAAATCGGTTCTGATTTCCGTCAGTTTATTTGATGCGTTTGTTTTCCACTCGGTCATCTTGGATGTGACCGTCGTTTTCATATTCTCCCAACCCTCGGAGACTTTCGTCTTGATTTCCGATGTCTTTTCGGAGAATTTTGTCTTGATTTCTGTCAGTTTTCCTCCCGACAGATTATCAACGAACGTGAATCCGGCTGTGTAATAGCCTTTGATTCCCTCCCATCCTGCTGCAACTACTCCTTTAATACCGCCCCCGTTTTCCTCATAGGCGGTTTTCATGTTCCCCAGTTTCTCCTTTGCAGTGTCAACTGCTGCCCCCATGAACTTTGTGACAGTATTTTCACCGCTGAAAACGTCTTTGTCGCTGCTTGTCCGACTGCACTATTCGCAACCGAATCTTTTATCTCGTTCACCTTATTCGTGACCGCCTCTTTTGCTTTCGAGAACGCTCCCGTTATGGTTTCCTTGATTGCGTTGAATTTCTCCTTGACGTTACTCCACAACTCGGATAATTTTTCTTTGACCTTATCCCAGTTTTTATATAAAGCGATTCCTGCTGCGATCAGTCCTGCAATCAGTGTCACAATTAAAATAATCGGACACAGATTCATGACTGCATTGAGGGCGGTCTGTGCCACCGTCATTCCTCCAGTCACTCCGGTCGCTGTCGCTGTTGCTGCGGTATGTGCTGCCTCCGCTGCTGCCCCTGCTGTGTCTGCTGCTGTTCCTGCTGCGGTTGCTGCTGTCTTGGCTGTTATCTTTGCGATGATTCCTCCGACAAACGATGCAAACTGTTGACCTGTTTTCACCGTCGTCGATATTCCCTGTGCTACTTTTCCGAATCCGATTGCTAAAGGACCCACCGCAGCCACCACAAGACCGACCTTGATGATTGTCTGCTGTTGCCCCTCGTCAAGAGAGGTGAACCACTTTGTCAGTTCTTGAATCTTTGTCGTCACCTTTTCGATGACTGGTGCTGCTGCGGTCTGTGCTGTTGTCGCCAGTGTTGACAATGCCAGTTTTGCATTGTTCATCGCTATTGTTGCATTATCAATCGGGTCGAGTGTTCCGTTGTATGTGTCCTCGACCGTCGTTCCATATTCTGACATTGAGGATGACAGGCTTGTGAGGTCAATTCTGTTCTCTCGGATTGCTGTCGCCATTTCCGCAGCACCCTTTTTCCCGAACAGTTCTGTCGCAATCTGTAAAGCCTCTGTGTCCGTCTTTGCGTTCTTAATGCTGCCGATTGTCTCCTCCAGTGCGACATCCATTGACTTTCCCTCGGCTGTTGCGTTCTGCAATGCCTTTTTCAGTCCTGCCAGTGCTGTCGTAGAATCAACACCGTTCGCATCGAATTGAGCCATCAAATTGATTGCTTGTGGTAATGACAACCCCATCTCTTTGAACGCTGAATTGTTATCCAGTACATAACTTTCGAGTTGTCAACGGAAATTCCTGTCTCCTGTGCTTTTGATGTCAGCAATCCCAACAGATTCCCCGTCTGTGATGTGTCTATGTTCCACGCTTTCATGATTTTGTCCACTTGGTCAACAGACTGTGTCACATTCGTTCCGTTTATGCTCGAAAACTGAATGAATTGCGTTGACAGGCTCTCCAGTTCCTCTCCTGTCGAATGAAATCTCGTGTTTACTTCACCGATAGCCTCTCCGACCGTTGACATGTCCTCCGGCATACTTCCGAAAACATTGTCCGCAGATGCGGTCAATCCCTCCAGTGCCTCTCCGGTTGCTCCGGTCTTTGTCACTATCGTGTCATATCCCTCGTCGAGTTCCTTGAACGATGCGATTGATGCTGCTCCTATTGCAGCAATTCCCGCAGAAACGACGGACATTTTCTTTCCGAAACTCTCCATCTTTTGTCCTGCTTTGTCACAACCGCTTGCAAATTCATTCAGTTTATGATTTTTCAGTTCCTTGTTTACTTTTTCGAGTTCAGATTCCATCTCGACGAGTGATGCTTTTGATGCGTTCGTCTTTGTGGTCTGATTTGCAAGAGCAGTCTCCGTCTTTCCTATTGCTGTCTCGTTTGCCTTAAATTCCTGCTCCAGTTTGTCGAGTTCCTCTTTCAGTGCCTTTGACTGCTCTGAATTTGCTCCGGTCGCCTTTGTTGAATCCTCATAGGCTTTCTTTGCTGCCTCGACCTTTGTTTTCAATTCCTCCTGCTTTGTCTTTTGGTCTGAAAGTTTCTGTGTGAGTTTTGCTTGTTGCTCACTGTTTAATTGAACGATATTCTTTTGCAGAGTGATTTTTTGAGTGAGGCTCTCGCTTTCGCCTTGAGTTGGTCTGCTGCCGAACCGAACGCTTTTGCTTGCGTCTGTGCCAGTTTGAACTCACTGGATAACGCTTTCATCTGTGACGCAGCGGATTTCATTTGTGACTGATAATCAGACGAATTTGCTGAAATCTTCACGCTTGTATGTGCCATCGATTCTCCTCCTCTCTGTGTTATGTGTTCTCGTTCACCGTTTCAAGTTCAAATTTCAGATATTTCAGCAGTTCAATGATATTTTCTTTCATGCACTGCCCGTATGATTCCCGCATGAGCCGAATCGCAATTTTTGTCACACGGTCAACGATTTCTCCGCATATCTTCCATGTGTTCTGTTCTTCCTGCTCCTCGTCCTCATACCCATTCTCACGGTCATATTCGTCGAACGCAGATGTCTCTCTTTCGATTGGCTCTGTCTCGACAATGTTCAGCAACGCATCGGAAACAATATCCTGCATGATGAAATGAATCCCCTTTGATGCTGTCAGAAATTCAATGACATCCACCTCACCCAGTTCATCGAGAGACATCCTGTTTCCGAATATCTCTTGAATAATTCTTTTGTTGAAAAACAGTGCATCCGTTATTTTGTCCGAACCGTTTTTCTCCATGAGTGCAGCATATTTCTTGTACTGCTCAACCGTTATGTTATTGATGAATACTTTTCCTGTGCTGCAAGTGATTGTTATTTCCGGAATCACTTGCCACTCTGAAAATTTTTCATCATCTTGTCCATTCTCTTGTTCATTTCCTCTGCGATTCCCATGTCAATCATGTTGAACTCGATGACGATTCCTGCTGCATCCAGTCCGCTCTCTGCGTCCTTTAACTCGTCAACCGTGAACTGATTTCCGTATGCTTTGCAGATGAACAACATCATCGCCTCAATTTCCTGTCGTGAGTATCTTTTTGACGCTCTCTCGGATGTCGCAGCGTCAATCTGTTCTGCAAGTTCGAGATATTCCATGTATGTGTCCGCAGACATTTTCTCCATTTTGAACTCTTTATGATTCACGATAATTTTTCTATTCATTGAATTATCCTCCTGTTATATCCTCTCTTGTTTTACGCTGCTGCGTCCGGTGCTTCCTGCACTTTTGAGAACCAGTCTTTGATTGCTGTTGCTGCATCCGTGTCCTCTGCTACAAGGTTGGATTCATCAACAGATACCTCATACAGATTGTCGATGCTACGCTCGTAGAAACTGCCCTTGATGCTCTTGGTTGTAGGTGACAGTTTTCCCTCTTTAGTGCTTGCCTCCTCGCTGATACCCTCTGCAAACTTTCCGACATAAAGCCACTTGAACTCATATTTTCCGTTGAGTTTTCTTTCTCTCCATCCGACAGCGACCTCCGGTGCTCTGTCGTCAGATGACTTTCTCAAGAATCCTTTCTCGTTACAACTGCCCGAACACGAATGTCACTCTGTCCTGCGGTGCAAGAGCATTGATTTCCAGTTCGACATCTGTTCCCTCGTATGAGTGATGACCTCCTCGGTGTTATCGTCGGAGTAGATTTTCTCACTTGTCCACTTTTCATCAATTTTCGCTTTGATTGCCCTTGCTAATTTCACCGGAGTTCCGGCTGTGTATGCTGTTGCAGTATTGCTCTGCACCAGTGCGATGTAGAAATCTTTCAGACCGCAAGTTCTACTCCTTACAATCTGCTGTGTGGTTTCATTTACCTGTGTTACTGTTTCGCTCATGATTTTTCCTCGCTTTCATAATATTTTGTGAATCGCTGTGCTTTCATATAGATTCCATCCTCCGGTTTTGAATCGTCTCCGTTTCTCCCCTCGAATGAGAACCCATTCTCTTTCATGAGAGACTTGATTTCCCTTGCCAGTTCCACCTCGTCCTCCTTTGAGAAAATGGTGACTTGCAAGGAAAGTGTCACTCCCTCCGCATCATCATCCGAAAAATTATCATCGGTTTCGCCCAAATCCCACAATGTCACATGACATTTGTTGAGGTCTTTGTCATACCACCCCTGCATCACGGTGATTCCTCTGTCCTCTATCGGCTTGAGTGCGTCTGATGCGTCTTTTATGATGTCCGGACTGCTGTCCATGCTTATCACCCCACTGTCCTGTCTAAATACGCTTGATATTCCTGTTCTGCTATCTTTTGCAGTTCTGCATCTGCCTCTCTTCCTGTTGCATATATGAACTCTTGTGGCGGTCTGTAAATCGTTCCCCAGTTAATAAAACGGACGTAGAAATGACCGCCCTCGTCCTGTGTGTTCTTTTCCCACCCGACATCTGCTGTCGCTCCCGTACCGTTCACCTTTACTTTCCCGATAGGGATTTCATCTGCTGCATGTGCGGACACTGATGATTTTGAACCGAACCCTCGCCCACTTTTTTTGATGTCCTTTGACTTTGGGATTTTTCCGGACATGATTCTCTGTACAACTGGTTCTCCTTTTTCAGCGATCGTTTTATTCACCTGTGCAATATCTTCATCCGATGCAGCACTTTCAAACGCTTTTACCAGTTCCTCCAGTCCTTTGAACTCAATGTCAATTTTCATGTCCTCACCTCCGTGTCAGAATGTGACACCTATGCAACCGCACGACATTTCACAAGCACCCATCCGTTATCTGTGAACATCGGTGATGCGTCATAGATGTCGAATCGTGTTCCGTCATACTCTGCATAGAACTCTTTCATTTTCTTTCTGACCTCTTTCATCCGCTTGCAATTCCGAACCTTGAAAACAATGGTGTTCTCAAGACCTGCTTGCAGTGCTGTGTATTTCTCATTTGTTCCCAAACTCTGAACATCGCACCAACACTCATAAAACACCTCTGTGGTCGGTTCTTTCCTGCCCTCCTTGATTTCTGTGGTCACTCTGATTATTTTCACCCGTCCGGTCATTCACTGCTCCCTCCATACTTTTCATTGAGTAGCATGGTTGAGACCGCATTTGTGAGTTGCTGTGTACCGTTCTGATACTTCTCCCTGTGGTCATACAATTCCTTGACGAAAGAATATACAAGCAATCTCTGACGGGCGGTCAAATTGTATGGGTCGAAATTCGGAATCAGTTCCATCAATTCCTCTGATGCAATCGCCTCAACCATAGTCTCGACAATGTCCTTGTCGTCGTCATAGTCGATGTGATTGTATTTCATGCAGTCTCAACCAGTTTGTCTCTATACTCTTTCTTTTCCTCGTCCGTCATTTCATTCACCTGCTTTCAATCACAGGGCGGGTGTTCCCGCCCTGCTGCATTTCTTATCCCTGCACAACTTCCGTGATGTTGCCTTTGATGATTGCTCCATCATCAACAGGCTGCACGTCGAAACGGTCACGAACCTTGATTCCGGTCATGTCTTTCTCCCACAAACCTGCTGCCTTGTCGTTCATGTCGATTGTGATGACATTTCTGTCAAATAATGTGATAGCCTCTTTTAAGTCGCCCATATACACAGGATGCTTGTATGCGGACACCTTTGCATCGACTGTCGTTTCCTGCTCCTGTCCTTTGCAAGTTACAACATACTTTCCTTTTCACGACTTTCCATGCTGTTACGTCGGACGTTGCTGATGCGTCGATTGCTGTGGTTGTTCCGTCGATTGCTAATTTGCTACCGGAGATTGTGAACGCAGGTGAGTACACTGGTTCAGATTTCACAGTCCTGTTTGACACCTTGGCAATCGGATATTTACCGAACAACATCATCTGTGTCGGCTGTGTAGGATTCGGCTGCAAAATGTACTTTCCATCCTTATCCTTTAACTTGTCGAGGTAGTTGTACCCGTTCTGATTTGCGATGACCATTGCTCCGGTTGTGATAGCAGGGTCGAGACCCACGTTGAACACGTCCTTGAGGCTGTCGATTGTGGAAATCACAACCTCTTTTCCCTTTGTCATCTCGTCCGCAACCTTGAGAATCATCGCATTTCTTGTCGCCTTTGTTTTCTTGGCAATCCATTTGTTGATGTATGCCATGACATTGGCTGCGGTGTCCTCAAACAGTTCTGCGTGATTTTTAAGATGCCACCTTTTTTCCTGATTGCATACACAATCTTTTTGAACTTCGGCTCATCCATGTCGGGGAAATCCGCCTCCTCGTCCACATTGTCGAACGGAGTGGAATCTGCATCGACCTCAATGTTTCGAGAACCGCTCTTTGTGGTCACTCCCTCCACATTGACATACTGCTCCAGATTATCCTCTGAACGTCTTAACTCGATGATGTCTGTTCTGATGTCCTCCGGAACGGTGACACCGATTCCCATTTCATCATCGTCTCCCTTTGTGGTGTCTGTGCTTAACGCATCCTTGTACACCTTGACATCTCCCTCGTCCGGTTCTCTCTTTAAGAATCCGCATTTGACGATATTGACGAACGCTTTCACGAGGTTTTTCTTGTCTGCTTTTGCCCCGATGGTCTTTGCTGTTCCCGTCGCCACCTTGTCCTCGATCTCCTCATGTTCCTCCTCGTCCAAATCGAACAGGAGGTCAAACTTTTCCTGTAACTCTTTGAGTTCCTCTTTTGCTGCCTTTGCCTTGTCGAGTTTTCCATCGTTCACAAGGCTCTTGACCTCATTCTTTTTGTCGTTGATTGCTTTCAACAGTTTCTGCATTTCCTTGTTCATGAATCATGTCCTCTCTTTCTTAAATTCCATACATGTCGAGGTCTGCAAGAATATCCTGCTTTTCTGCCTCGATTCTCTGTTTCTCTGCCTCTGCTGCTGCATTGTTCCTGTTCTCCAGTTCCGCAAGCACCGCATCGACAATGTTTTCTTTTTCAGTTCCCTTGAGTGCCTCCGGAATATTGTTGTATTTCTCAAATAGTCGGATGCACACGCTGCGACTGCTGCCTTTTCTTCGATTTCGACATTGAAATACTGCTGCATCTTCTTACTGTCGAACCATGTCTCATTGCTCATTAGGCTCTGAATCTTGTCTCTTGTGACACCCTCCTGCACATGTTCCATGTAAACGTCAAGGATTGAATCCTCGCAGAGAATTCAATCTGTTTTATTACTTGTCCTTGAAA
>ENA-OQCS01001104-OQCS01001104.1-human-gut-metagenome-genome-assembly--contig:-NODE-1104-length-14429-cov-2.387918_pt1 | contig 14429 bp, 20 predicted proteins | sample MGYA00242757_ERZ504575 | MGnify/ENA primary metagenome ERZ504575 (study PRJEB26092, sample SAMD00036297) | human gut metagenome | host: Homo sapiens | study: EMG produced TPA metagenomics assembly of...
CCGCGCCACGCCGCCCGGATCTGAGCCGCGCGGCCCGTGCGCCGGAGGAAAACGACGGGAGAAAAAGGAGGCCGACCATGACAATGGATAACCATGCAGCCCGCAAGGCTGCGTCTACGAGGCTGCCCTGCAACTGGTCGCCCGGGGCGTCAGCCCCGCCGCTATGACTATCCAACAGCTGGCTGACACGGCAGGCATTGGAAAAGGTACGGTGTACGGCTATTTTTCCTCGAAGGAGGAGATCCTGCAGGGCCTGGCCGAATACTGCTTTGCCCGGGAAAACGAACGCATCCGCGTCCTGTTTGCCGACTGCTGCACGCTGGCCGGGCTGGAGGAGCGGGCGGTAGCCTATTTGCAGGACATTGCTGCCAACCGGATGGGCGATTATAAGATGATTGCCCAGGCGCTGGGCACGCCGGGAAAGTGCGAGTCCGTGCCCGCCTGTGCGGACGAGCTGCGGGACATCATGCGCACGCTGCTCATACGCCTGCAGGCTGCGGGGGAGATCGACCCCGCGGTAAGTCTGGAATACTGCTGCACCGCGATCTTTTCCGCCGTTGTCGGCGGCCTGATCGGGCTGTGTGTTACCGCGGAGAAAAGGCGCAGCGCCGACACGCTCATGCAGAATCTGCGCATGATGCTGCACAGAACATTGGCAAAATAAAAAATATGGGCACAGCAACGCTTTCCGGCGAAAAGCGTGCTGTGCCTTGTTCTGCTTTCCGGCAGGTTCCGGCAGGAAAGAACTGGATTTAGTTGCAAGATACCTGCAAATATGCTATACTTCAATATGTATAGCTATGCCAATTTCTTGGGAGCGCTAAACTTCAGCCGACAGTACCGCAAAGAAAAAATACAGCGTACTGCAAAAAAAGAAATGGAATGACAGAAAATGAGAAATTCTGCAGATAGAATATACCGCAGCACGGTGGTCAATAAGAGCCAGCGCCAGAATGCGGACTTGATTTTGCTGGATATTTTGCTGCTGGCAGCCAATACGGCGGCGTTTGCAGTATGCTGGTTCAGCTATTATGAAAAGCATCTGTATTTGAGCTTTGAAGGGTATGGTGACTATATGGTCATCGGACTGTTCTTTGCTTTAAATGCGGTTTTTGCACATTTGTACGGCGCTTTTGAACTTATGACCAGCCGCATAACAGAGCTGATCTACTCCAATGTGATCGCGCTGCTCATGACACATTTCTTTATGTATATGGTCACCTGGATGCTTGTGCGCAATGAAGTGCCCAACGTGATCCCGCTGCTGCTCTGCCTTGCAGCGTGCGGTGGCTTGAGCGCACTGTGGTCGTATATCGCTTACCAGCTGACGGACAAAATCATCCCGCCCAAGCGTACACTCATTGTCTATGATAATGGGGAGGCGTACAAGAGCGGTGCCAAAATCACCCGTAAATATGATAACCGTTTCAAGGTTGTGGGAGAGGCTATCGCAACCCGCCCGACACCGGACATTTACCACGAGATCGAGGAAAAAAATGCTGAGGCGGTTATGCTCTGCGGCCTTGCTTCAAGCCAGCGCAATGATATTCTGAAGTACTGCATTGACCACGATGTGATGGCCTATGTGCGCCCGAATATCGGTGACCTGATCATCAGTGAGGCGCGCAGCTTCCGCATGGATAATCTGCCGGTGTTGCTTTGCCAGCGTGCAGCTCCGTCGCTGTTCTATCTTACCTTAAAGCGCACCATGGACATTCTGCTGTCCGGTGTGGCGCTGATCATCGCCAGCCCGTTCATGCTGGTCACAGCCATCGCCATCAAAGCGTATGACGGCGGCCCGGTCATGTTCAAGCAAAAGCGCATGACATTGGATCGTAAGGTGTTTGAAATTCATAAATTCCGCAGCATGAAGGTGGATGCCGACAAGGGCGGCAAGGGCATTGTGACGATGCAGAACGACGACCGCATCACGCCGGTGGGCAAGGTCATCCGTGCCTGCCGCCTGGACGAGCTGCCGCAGCTGTATGATATTTTCATCGGCAACATGACTATTGTCGGCCCGCGTCCCGAGCGGCTGGAGACAATTGAGCTGTACGAGAAGGAAATGCCGGAGTTCGGTATGCGTCTGCAGGTCAAGGCCGGTCTGACCGGTTATGCGCAGGTCTACGGCAAGGCCAACACCAGCCCGTATGACAAATTGCAGATGGATCTGATGTACATTGGCGAGCAGAGCGTCATCACCGACCTGAAGATCATTTTGCCACGATCAAAATTCTTTTCATGCCGGAGAGCACCGAGGGTTTTGCCGAGGAAAAGGACGCGCTGGGCACTGACGAAGTGACAGATTCCATGCAGTAAAAACGACAGAAATTGAAAAGTCAGAAGGAGTGTTTCATCAGCGATGAAAAGTCAGGACTACGGCATTGATGTGCTGGAAATCATCAAGCATCTTGTGAATCGGGTTTGGATTATTGTACTGTGCACGGTCATAGCCGCCGTTGCGGTTATGCCAGTCATGGGATTGATGCCCCAAAAAAGCCAGATGCAGGCACTGCTGGCCGTATATACACGGCCCGGCAAGTTCGTTACCGATATTCACGTTTCCGGCGCGATCGGCTCGCTGCTGGGGGACGACGCGACGATTCAGAATCAGACGCAGTCCTCTGATTTTGGGTCCAGCATGGACGACGGTGCTCAGCTTGTGTCGCTGCTCTCCACTTCTCTGAAAAGTGAGCCGATGCTGGAACAGATTATTGAGGAACTGGATCTGACGATCACTGCGCCAAAACTGGCACGGCAAATCACGATTACCCGGCCGGAAGACACCAACTTTGTACAGATCAAAGTATCGGATAAGGACGGAGAACAAGCACGGCGCATCTGTCAGACACTGGTGGATCATGTGCAGGACGTTTTGGATACGCTGAACCAGTCGGAAGAAAATGTAAGTTACGATGTGGCCATGGCGCCTTCCGTTGTGAACGACGGAAAGGCTGCCGGCATCCTGCGTACAACGGCAATGGGCGCAGCCATTGGCTTTGTGCTCAGTGCAGGGGTCTTCTTTGTGCAGTATTTCATGGACACCCGCGTTTATAAGAAAAACGATCTGGAAGAACTGCTGGATATGAAGGTGCTGAGTGTGATTCCGGCACCGGGCAAGGAGGATGTTTCCCATGGCTGAGTTGAAGCGTAAGGCAACAGAGACACCGCGCCTGAAAGACGGTGCCCATACGCCTTTTGCGGAAGCATACCGTGAACTGCGCACGAATCTGGAATATCAGGCTGACACACAGGGCGTAAAGTCGGTTCTGTTGGCAGTCCCGGATGAAAAGTCTGACCAGACGGTCTTTGCAGAAAATCTTGCCCGCACAATGGCAGTCGGGAACAAGAATATTTTGCTGGTGGACGGCGATATTTCGAATAAAAAATTGACATTGTATATGGGCTGCGCCCAGAGGAAAAGGGCTTTACGGACGTGCTGCAAGGCCACTGCCGGTTAGCGGATGCAGTCAAAAAATGCGGCACGGTGAGTGTTCTGCCGGCGGTACATCAGTGGATGACCCGGCAGAGGTGTTTGCAGCCGGTGCCGAAGCCCTGCTGCGCCGACTGGAAGAAGAGTATGCTGCGGTGCTTGTGACTGCGCCGCCGGTTTGCCGTGCTACGGATGCGGTGGTGCTGGGACGTGTGGTAAAAGGCACAATCGTGCTGGTGGAAGCTGGTACAGTGCCGCAGGACTGCGTGCAGAAATGCCGGGACGCACTGCTTGCAGTGGGGGCAAACCTGCTGGGCGCTGTGCTGACGGACTATGACCCGAAAAAAATCTGAAAGATACCCGGTTGACGATAGGAAAAAATGCAGTGGGGAGCAAAGATGAAGAAAGCGCTATTCGTAACACATAACAGCAGATTTCTTGTGCAGTTTGAAATGAATGATATTCGCATTTTGCAGACCATGGGTCTGGAGGTGCACTGCGCGACGAACTTCCGCGGTGAGATGATGCGCAAGGATGCAGAAAAGACTTTGACGGATGCTGGAGTAATCTGCCATTCTATCGATATTGAGCGTTCCCCGTTCAAGCTGGGACAAAATATCCGGGCCGTTTTTGAGCTGCGGCAGCTTATGCGCCAAGAAAAGTTTGCGCTGGTACACTGTCACACCCCGATGGGCGGTGTGGTTGGTCGGCTGGCGGCCAATGCGGAGCATGTGCGCCCGGTTATGTACACGGCGCACGGGTTCCACTTTTATAAGGGGTGCCCGCTGCAAAATCGATTGATTTACGAGCCAATTGAGTCCACATTGGCTCATATTACCGATGCACAGCTTACGATCAACCGGGAAGATTACGCAGCAGCACAAAAATTTAAGCTGCGCGGCAGGGCATATTATGTGCCGGGCATTGGCGTGGATGTGGAAAGTTGTCTCATGTGCCGGTGGACCGGAAGGCCGAGCGCGAAAAACTGGGTATCCCGGAGGATGCTTATGTTTTTGTGTCGGTGGGAGAACTGAACAAAAATAAAAATCATCTTGCCGCAATCCATGCCTTTGAAAAGACCGCAATTCCCAATGCTACTACCTCGTCTGCGGCACCGGCCCGCTGGCGGAATGCTACCGAGTTATGCTGGAGGAAAAGGGCCTGACAGACAAGGTGAAATTGCTGGGATTCCGGTCAGACGTGTCTGATATTCTGCGCGCCTGCGACTGTTTTGTCTTCCCCTCCCACCGCGAGGGGCTTTCTGTGTCGCTGATGGAAGCTATGGCGGCAGGACTGCTGTGCATTGCATCCCGCATTCGCGGCAATGTGGATCTTCTGTCGGACAGCCGGTATCTGTTCGATCCGGTGGACGAGGAGACACTTGGCCGGTTGATGCAGGAGGCCGCCGCCGGTGTGCAGACTGAGGAAGAAAAGGAAAAGAATCGCGTGATGATCCAAAAGTATGACGTGTCGAACGCGAGCCGCTGTATGAAAGAAATCTACGAAACCATGCTAAAAATGGGCGATGCGAAATGAAGATACTGCACTTATTGAAAAGTGACCGCTTCTCCGGGGCGGAAAGTGTGGCACTAACGATTATGGACCTGTTCCCGGAGGCAGAAACGATTTATGCTTCTGCAGACGCCGATCCGCCGTGTGGTGGAACAACGCGGGCATCGGTTCTACGCACTGCAGGATACGTCCGCTAAGGGCGTGCGGGCAGCGGTAGAAGAATTGCAGCCGGACCTAATCCATGCGCATGATTTCAGTATGGCCAGCAGCGCTGCGTGGAGCACCGGGACGATTCCGGTTGTGGCACATCTGCACAACAATCCGCCGTGGCTGAAAAAGCCGCACCCGAAAAGCATTGTGTTTGCGCTTTCTCTGCCCAAAATCCGGCAGGTCATCAGTGTCTCGTCCTCGGTGGAAGAGGAATACCTTTTCAGAGCACTTCTGAAAGGAAAAAACACGGTGGTCGGCAATGTGGTGGATGCAGAACACGTGAAGCATTGTGCCGAGGAACCATGCGCGGCAGCCCCGGTGGATCTTGTCTTTTTAGGACGCTTGTGTGAGCCGAAAAATCCGTTGATGTTCTGCCGTATTGTAAATGAGGTCAAGAAATGTTACCCGAATGTGAGCGCACGTATGATCGGGGATGGAGAGCTTCGGTCACAGGTGGAAACATATTTGAGGGAGAGTGGATTGGAGCAAGCAGTGGAACTGGCTGGCTTTCAAAGCAACCCTTATCAGTACCTGACAAAAAGCCGCATTATGCTAATGCCATCCTCATGGGAGGGGTTTGGCTTAGCTGCTGTAGAAGGGTTGCTGTTGGGAAAACCCGTTCTGTGCAGTGGCGCAGGAGGACTGAAAGATATTGTGGATGAATCCTGTGGTGCGATTTGCACTACAGAAGTAGAATATGCCGCTGCAGTAGACAAAATTTTGCAGCCAGATGTATATACGGTAATATCTCAGAATGCTGTGGAACGTAGCCGGAAATTTACGGATTTGGTTGCTTACAAAAATAAGATTGAGAACGTATATGACATGGCGCTTGGAAAAGGCTGAACGTTGAGAATGCTTGAGGATAAACAGATGGAAAAGAAACCGTTGGTAACAGTTTTGACACCGACCTATAATCGAGTACATTTGCTGGAAACTTTGGTTCAGAGTTTGTGCAGACAGTCTGCGCAGGATTTCCAGTGGCTGGTCGTGGATGACGGCAGCACAGATGGAACAGAACAGTATTTTGCAGAGCTGAAAAAGCGGGAACTGCCGTTTGCGTGGGAATACCACCGTCAGGAAAACGGCGGCAAGCATACGGCGCTGAACGCGGCACACCCCTATATTCAGGGGGAACTGGTGCTGATTCTGGACAGCGACGATTATCTGACGGATGATGCCATCGAAACGATCAAGACGGATTGGCCAAAGTACCGCGGCAGGGATGACCTGTGTGGTTTGAATTATTTTAGAGAAAAACCGGATGGAAAGAATATCAGTGCGGAAAATCCGGAAGATTTTTATGTCGCCAATTATGTGGATTATATCATCAACAACCGGATCAGAGGCGATCACTGTGAAGTGGTCCGGGCTGATCTGCTGAAAGCCAGCCTGTTCCCGGTCTATCCGGGGGAGCGGATTTATGGCAGAGTCGTGGCTTTGGAATACGGTTGCGGCACAGCACCAGTGGGTATACCGCAATAAGGCAATCTATGTCTGTGAGTACCTGGAGGGCGGTTTGACAAAGAGTGGCCGTGCGCTGCGGATGAAATGCCCTTATGGCATGATGGATGACTGCCGCAAGCATTTCACAAATCGGGTATGCGTTAAAGTGCGTCTGAAAGAAATGCTGCTGTATTGGGTCTATGCCCACTGCGCAGGATATTCCTTTACCAAAACGTTGGAGACTTCCGGTCGTCCGGCAGGTATGGCACTGATGGCACTGCCGGGGGCGCTGCTTTACAGCTATTGGAAGAAAAAATATCTGGGTGAGAAAAAGTAATGCTGATCTATCTTATCATTGCATCGGTCTGCTATCTGGGGGCGTGGTCAAAAGCACCCAAGAAGCGTATCAGCTTTCTTTTTTTGCAATGTGGTTTTTCATGGCGTTCCGGGGGCTGGACCTGAGCAGCAAGGTGGACGGCTTTTATTATCACGATTTTTTTGAAAATGACGTGACTACGCTGGCGCAGTTTGATTTCAACATTCTATCCTATACGCGGACGGTTCAGGCTAAAACGGGGTTTGGCTGGGGATTCGGCTTGCTTAGCGCGGTCTGCAAGACGATTTGTCCGCGGTTTGAGTTCTTTCAGGTCGTGTTTACAGCGTTACTCTTTGTGCTGCTGGCGATGGTGATGAGGGAACTGCATTTGAGTGATCAGGAAAAATGTCTGTTTCTGTTCTTCTATATGACCCAGCAGATGCTGTGGTATTTCTGCAATCTTCTGAGGCAGGCACCGGCCAACCTGATCGTTTGGTATGTGATGCTACATGAATTTAAGGATCACAAATGGATCAAGCGGATCCTGCTGATCGGTGTAGCCATGTTTGCTCCACACGTCTGCGGCACTGGCACTGGTCATGATCGTGGCGTGGGAGTGGATACAGAAAAAAGGAACGCTGAAGTTTGCACAGGCGGCTTTGCTGCCGGGTGCGCTGCTGATGCTGTTTTCTGATAAAATCGTAGGCATCTGCATTTCTTTTATGAGTACCTATATCGATTCTCGTTATTCGATGTATGTGGGCATGGCTGAAAAAAGCAACGTCATCAACTTTGGGCTGCGCATGGTGATACTGTTTTTGCTGTGCTTCTTTTATCGGCGGGTGCAGTGCGAGAAGAGGGACAAACTTTTAGCAGCCAGTACGCTGTGCTATCTGGTCGGCGCATTCAATGGCAGCTATTTGTGCGTGCGCTGGAATATGTTGCCATTGGCAATTATGGTGGGCTGGCTTTGGTACACCGGGCGTTTTCCGGTACGCGCCAGAGCAAGTTTGTAGCCAATTTGTTGCTGTATCTGGCTTTTATGGTGATTTTTATTCGATTCTTCTTCACCAATGCCGAATTTCTGATCGACTACCATTCTTTTTCTGATAGAAGTTTACGCTATAGGAGAACGACTTCATGGTATCTATGCGTTCCTTGATGGCATATTTCCTGCGGGATACGCCGCGGGTATGGTATTTCTTTGCTTGTTGCCTTGTTATATTGGTTCTGTCTTATAAATGTCGTGATATACAGGCGGTGTCTTTTCGAAACAAGGTGATTTTCCCATCGCTTGTACTGATTTGTCTCTTTATTAATCCGTTGTCAACGCATTTCCTTTTGAAGTATATGGAGGAAACACGGGTATTGCGCTTTTTCTGGCTGGTACCGGCTACATTGGTCATGGCATTCGCTACGGTAAAGCTGTTGGAAAAGTTGCCCAAGACATCACTCCGTGTAGCAGGCTCGTTGGGGGTGCTTTGCGTTACGTTGCTGCTTTGTAGAAATCTCTATTATCTGCGGAATACATGGAAGGGACTGATCGGAAACTGGTATAAAATGCCGCCGGTCGTGCTGGAACTCTGTGATGATATTCTGGCGGACACTTCTCATGAAGAAAAGACGGCGGTTTTCCCGTTCCCTTTGAATATGTGGGTCCACCAGTATACGACGGAGATCGATATTCCGTTTGCGATGTATCGCAGCACCTATGAAAGCGACGAAACAATCATCAGCCTGTATGATGCTATGATGAACAAGGGGGAAGATCCCATTGATCTGGACGAGGTAGCTATGTACGCCAAGACAGGGCATTATAATTATATTGTACTACACGGACGGGAAATTTTATCGGAAACTTAGAAGAAAATGGTTACATGGAATTAGAAACAGTGGGTTCAGATGTACAGAAAGCAGATTCTGATTATGAGCGAGAGTATGTGCTGTACAGTCTGACGGAGGAATTGTCATGATGGTGCTTCGGGCCGTGGTTGGGTTTATTACAGCCCTTTTCCTGATACCTGTTGGAATGGGGCTGACGTTGGTACACACAGAAAAGCCGGGCACGATTTATATGACGGGTTTTTTGCCAGCCTGTGTGTGTTTGAAGCGTTGTTTCTGGTTTTTCACATTATGTTGTGGAGTCTGCGGGTGATGACATTGCTTTGGTTGCTGCTCTGCGGCGGGGTTGCGCTGTGGGGGTGGCTGAAGAACCGGCACAGCCTGAAGCATGAAAAAAGGGTGCCCCTAGATCGCATGGAAAGGCTCCTGCTTTCTGTGATTGCGACGCTGGTAGTAGTGCAGATGCTAAATACCCTGCTGAACGCTTACTATGGCAACTGGGACGACGAGACGTACTGCGGTACGGCGGTCGTGTCGTACTATACCGACACGGCGGATCGCTACGCCCCCCAGCATATTGTAGAAAAAAGCCCTTTCTATGATGTGCAGCACTGCCTTGCCGCTTGGCCGATTTATTGTGCAATGCTTTCGGTCATCACAAAAGTGCATCCGGCAATCGTGTTCCGCACGCTGCTCCCACTGCTGGAGATACCGACCGTTTATTATATCGCCTATCTGCTGCTGAGAGCTTTTTTCCACAAAACCGGAAAAAAGCAGAATTGGCACTGATTTTTTACTATGTTTTTGTACTGGCGGCGGCAGAAAAAAATGTACGGTGTCAGCAGCGAGTGGTGGCAGGTCGTGAATATCTGGACAAGTAAAGCACTTGCGTTCAGTGTTATGGTTCCGGTGCTGCTGTATCTGCTGATCTGCATAGAAAGTAGTGCAGAGGAAAAGCAAAGAGATCAATATTGGCGGAGTATGTTTTTTGCCTGCACGGCCTGCTGCGTGATTTCCACAACACTGTATGTGGTTGTGCCGGTATTTTTGGCGCTGTGGGGCATTTTTTATCTTGGCAGAACCAAACGTTGGAAAGAGATTTTTCGGTTTGCGGCCTGCGGTCTGCCGGTCACGGTCTGTGCTGTATTTGTGTTGACAAATAGGTTTGCGGATATTGTGGGATACCCATTGATTCCGTTTTATTAACCAGCAGAGAGGTTGTAACTAGAGAGTAAAAAATGGATAAATCAAAACAGTTGAAACTGGGTGTCGTACTATCCTATCTGTCAACGGGAATCAATATCGTTGTGCAGTTGGTGTATACACCCCTGATGCTGCGCCTGCTGGGGCAGAGCGAATACGGCCTGTACACGTTGGTGGCTAGTATCGTTAGTTATCTGAGCCTGTTTAGTTTGAGCTTTACAGCATCGTACACAAGATTCTACACAAAATACAAGGAAAAAAAGGATAGAGAGGGAGAAGAAAGACTCAACGGCATGTTCCTGACGATTTTTTTGGTCATGGCCGTTCTGGCACTTGTCTGTGGCATGGTATTGGCACAGTTCCCTAAACAGGTTTTCGGCAGCCGACTTACGATAAATGAATTGGACAGAGCGCAGGTTTTGATGCGTATTTTGGTGGTCAACATTGCATTGACGTTTCTGACAGGTTTGTTAGAATCAATCATTACAGCACATGAATGTTTTGTGTTTCAACGCATCGTTGTTTTGGTGAGCGCAATGATGAACCCTTTATATGTTTGCCTTTTTTGCTGATGGGGCATACGTCGGTAACAATTGTTGTTGTAACGACGATAATTTCAGTCGCTAAGCTTGTGGTCGATGCAGGCTACTGTCTGCGTAGATTGCATATTCGATTTCGCTTCGATGGATTTGATGTCGGCCTGCTGAAAGAAATCGCAAACTTTAACTTTTTTATTCTTTTAAGTTTGCTTGTAGATCAGGTCAACTGGTCAGTGGATAAGTTTATTCTGGGTCATGTTTCCGGCACAAAGGCGGTTGCAGTCTACGGCGTAGGTGCCCAGATCAATGCGCTGTTTCAGTTGTTTGCCACGGCGATCTCCTCTGTGTTTGTGCCGCGGGTCAATCAGATTGCGGCACAGAACAGGGCCGATACCAATGTGCGCCTTACGACGCTTTTGACAAAAGTCGGGCGGATGCAGTGCTTGGTGTTGTTCCTTTTCTCGTCCGGGCTGGTTGTGTTTGGTCGTTATTTCATCACAAATATTTATTCAACACCGGAGTACGCGCAAGCCTACCCGGTGGCGCTGCTGCTGATTGTGCCGGGCTGATCTCCCTGATCCAGAACCTTGGAGTGGAGATCCAGCGCGCGGTTAATAAACATCGGTTCATGGCAATCGTGTACAGCGTGATGGCGGTTGGAAATGTGATTATCAGCATTCCGCTGGCCATGTGGATGGGCCCAGTCGGCTCGGCACTGGGGACGGCCATCAGTTTGGTGCTTGTCAACGGGCTGGCATGAACATCTACTACAGAAAAAAGATTGGGTTGGATATTCCGTCTTTCTGGAAGAGTATTCTTTCCCTGATGAAAGGCGTGATTCCGCCGGCCATTTTGGGTGCGGTCATCATGAAGATGGTTACGTTTGACCATCTGGTTGTGTATTTCGGCTGGATATTGCTGTATACAGTCGTATATTGTGCCAGTATGTGGTTGCTGGGCATGAACGCGGATGAAAAATCGCTTGTAAAGAGGATCCTGTCTAAACTAAAAAGAAAAGCGTAAAACTGCCTGTCGGCAGTTTACGCCACATGAGATTTTTACAGCAGCCTTACTCCCCAGCGCGCGGCTTGTGCGGGAAAGGGAAAGGTTGGCAAGCTCCTGATTGTCCAGCGTGTAGCGCAGGACGAGGACGTTCGCCACAAAGAGGACGGCCAGCTTGACCGGCATGCTGCCGGAGTCGAGGGGGCTTTCTTTGGCACCGCACAGAAGCACGACATCGGCCAGCGCTGCGCCGGGGGCGTCGCTGTAGTGGGTGAGCAGGATGACCTTGGCACCGTTTTCCCTGGCCAGATGCAGCGTGTCCATCATATCCCGCGTTGCGCCGGAGTAGGAGACAAAGACCACGACGTCCTCGGGACCCATCAGGCTGGCGGCGATGGCCTGCATGTGGCTGTCGCCTGCCGTGCGGAACTTCGTGGAGAGCATCGAGAACCGCGCCCAGATGTCGCAGGCCAGTATATAGCTGCCGCCCTGCCCGAAAAAGAACACCTGCCGTGCCCGCTGCAAAAGCGTGGCCGCGCGGTCCACCGACTCGGGGTCCAGTGCGCTGCGGGTGCCGTTCAGTGCCTCGATGGCGGTGTTGTAGGCGTGGGTGCAGAGCGTCTGGGTGTCACGCCCGGCTCCAGCTTGAGCGAGACCGGCATCGCCGTGGCCGTGGCCTTTGCCAGCGCGATCTTCATCTCGTTATAGCCGTCAAAGCCCAGGGCGCGGCAGAAACGGAAAATCGTAGCCTCTGCCACACCGCAGGCTTTTGCCAGCGATGAGATCGACAGGTATTGTGCGTCCTCTGCGTGCTGCATAAGGTAATCCGCAACGATGATGCCGGATTTCGTCAGGCTGTCGCGCTTGGTGCGCAGCATATCCCAAAAACTTTGCTCTGCCATGATGGAGGGTCCTTTCTGCTGTGATGGATTGGTATTGCGGGGATGGCCGTCGGGCCGATGCCCCCTCTTAGCCCCCTCGAAGAGGGAGGCAAGGGGGCTGGCCGCTGCTATTACTTATAATGTATCCCCGGTCAGCGCCTTTTGCAAGGCTTTGGCCAGGACTTTGTGGGACTGGACGGTCATGTGCATGCCGTCAAGGGGCGAGCAGCCCGCGCCGGGCAGTGTGTTGGCGTCCAGGAACCGCACATTGGCGATGTCCTTCAGCATCGGCTCCAGCTGGGCGGCAATGCCGGCGCAGCGTTCATGGCAGCCGGTGCCCATGGCATCTTTAAAAATCAGGTGGTCGTACTCCGGCGTGATGGACGGCGGAACGATGACGAGCACGTCCGGCCTGGCGTTGTCGCGCCAGCATTCGGTGTGCAGTGCCTTCTTGACGAGCCGCACGATGCCCCGAGAGATCAGATGGGAATTGCAGCCGAACCGCTCCTTGCTGTCGTTCGTGCCCAGCATGATCGTCACGGTGTCCAGCGGCGCGTGGCTCATCAGGATCGGCGTGATGACCCGCAGCCCGTTCATACCCTCTGTAATAGGGTCGTCAAACACGGCGGTGCGCCCGGGCAGCCCCTCCTCGACCACGCTCCAGCCGTCGCCCAGCAGATCCTGCAGCACCATCGGGTAGCGCTCATCGTCGCCGTAGCGCCCGTCGCGGGCAGGGTCGTAGCCGTAGGTGTTGGAATCGCCGAAGCAGAGCACCCGGCGGCGGGTCATATTTTCATAATTCATAAAAAAGGCTCCCTTTCTTAAAAATGAAAAGTTATTTCGCTCCTTCCATTATATAGGGAAATACCCGCGCTTGCAAGAGGCTTTCCGGAAAAGCGGCCTGTTTTTGTGCAAATGTGCAAAAATTGAGACGGATTGCGTGAAAAGGATGTTTCATTTTGACATCTTGTATTTTTTGACAAAAAGAGTATCCTAATACCAAAGCAAAGGCGCTTACCCGTAAATGTAACGGGTGAGCGCCTTTTTGCTTTACAACACCAAAGCGCGCGCGATATAAAATTTTCAAAGGTAAAAGTTGTTTTCATTTTGTAATAAATCAAAAAAAGAGGCGATTTTCCAGCAAAAAGCAAGAAAAACCGATAGAAACGCATGTATTTTGCGACAATGTGGATGGGATTTGTGCAGTATGTACAAAAACGACAGTTTTTCTTGGCTATTTCACCTCTGGACAAAATGAAAAAAGTTTTCTAAAATGGAGACATCACGAGGGACACAGAACGAAGATGCCCCACAAAGGCCGAAAGGCAAAAAAGGAGAACAACCTATGAAGAAGCAAGTTTCCGCGATCCTGGCCGCCAGCATGGCAGCAGCATGCTCGTCGCCTGCGGCGGCTCCACTTCCAGCGCAGCGACCTCTACCGCGCCTGCTGAGAGCACCTCTACCGCCTCCAGCGAGGCCGCTCCCGCGGAGTCCACCGCCGATGCCGGTCAGGCTGCTGACATTACGCTGTGGACCTACCCCATCGGCAAGTGGGGCGATTCCGAGTCCGTTGATGCGCTGCTGGCAGACTTCAATGCCCAGTATCCTGACATCCACGTCACCGTCGAGTACCTCGACTACACCAACGGCGACGACCAGGTCAACACCGCTATCGAGGGCGGCAGCGCACCTGACATCGTCATGGAAGGACCCGAGCGTCTGGTTGCCAACTGGGGCGCCAAGGGCCTGATGGCCGATCTGAGCGACCTGTGGACCGACGACCAGAAGGCCGACATCAGCGCCAGCGTGAGGCCGCCTGCAAGGATTCCTCCGGCGCTTACTACGAGTTCCCGCTCTGCATGACCGCGCACTGCATGGCCATCAACAAGACCGTGTTTGAGGCTGCCGGTGCTATGCAGTATGTCGATGCCGAGAACCACACCTGGACCACCGACAACTTCCTGAAGGCTGTGCAGGCCGTCTACGACTCCGGCAAGACCGATGTCGGCGCGATCTACTGCAGCGGCCAGGGCGGCGACCAGGCA
>ENA-OQCS01001105-OQCS01001105.1-human-gut-metagenome-genome-assembly--contig:-NODE-1105-length-14423-cov-2.143747_pt1 | contig 14423 bp, 27 predicted proteins | sample MGYA00242757_ERZ504575 | MGnify/ENA primary metagenome ERZ504575 (study PRJEB26092, sample SAMD00036297) | human gut metagenome | host: Homo sapiens | study: EMG produced TPA metagenomics assembly of...
AGTCCTTTAGCATTTCAAAAAATGATGTCCGATACCCATACCTCTGTAATTTTCATCAACCGCCATTGTATCGATATAATTACATCACGGGTAAGCATCGAAGGAAATTCAATATGCCGGTATGTAAGCTCCAGAATTCCAATAATCCTGTGCTCTGATTCGGCAACATAAAAAGCTTCTTTATCCAAAGCATCCTGAAAAGCATCTAAAGAGAAAAAATCCTTACTTCTTTGTAAATATCAGGCCGCCAGTTCACATGCAAAGCCTGAACCTGATTCAGGATATGTACTACACTGTCAAAATCACTGGTTTCCGCAGGTCTGATAATTATATCCATATATGTCCTCCCTCGTAAAGCATGAAAAAATATATACCTATAATTCAGTATACCATAAACCCAATTATTTCAATATAGAATATGTCCTTTTATAATTTAAAAGATTTGCTACTCATAGCAAATTATATGGTAATCAAAAAACTAGTAAAGTAATTTCCACACAACAAATATCATCTTTTCATAAAAACATTTTAATAAATAACCTTTTCATCAACAAATTTCAACCGCACATTTGCCAAGCCACAGGACAAACGTCCGCCTGGCGCCCGTCCTGAACAACACTCAACTTCGCGAGTAGAGTTCCGGGGCACCCCTCCCGTCTTGGAGCACGCAGATTTTCGGGCAATCCTGTTTCCAGGGCATATGCAGGAACGTTACAGGGAGTTAGGAGAAGAAGCGGCAAGAGGTGGACACCAGCCGTGCCTCCCGCACGACTGGTGAGGACAGCCTGAGACGCGAAATCATCAGATTTCGGGGCGAATCTGTCCGGTGCCGCCACTTGCCGCTTCCTTCCCCGTTATCTCCCTGTTACATTCCGAATCCGCCCCGGAAACAGGATCCGAAATCGTCCCCCTTCCACACCCACCCTCAGGAACCCCACTCCCCCATACCGCATACACTAAAGCATAGAAAAAAAGAAATGGAAGTGCCAGACATGGACCTGAGATTGCCTTATTATATGATGTATCCGATTCCATACGCATTTGACGAAGACAAAATCCAGAAGCGCGACCGGGAATACCTGCAAAGTATGTATCCGGCAACAGCAAAAAAGATTTTTCCATATATACAGGAAGAATGCGACCGCCAGGAATATGAAGGAAGCATGATCTATGATGAGTACCCGGATAAGCTCCAACTGTGCCTGATGTGTCGTAGGGCGTATGAACAGGTCATGAAACAGGAAAAATGGGAAAAAGAGACCTATACTCCGGAACAGATCCGGGAGATCGTAGAAATCCTGATGTACCAGGAATTGATGGAAAGAAGAGGAAAAGGCAGGCGGCAACAGGAAAAAACAGTTGCTTCATGCACAGGACTTGTGCTATAATATCGTCCGATATAAAAATGACAGCATCTGAAACACAGTTTCGGTAAGGAGTGGGCCAGGGTACATATGAAGAATATTATATTTATCGGAATGCCGGCAGTTGGAAAAAGTACCGTCGGAGTGGTAATCGCAAAGCGGCTTGGATACGAGTTTATTGATACAGATCTGCTGATTCAGAAGCAGGAGAACAGACTTTTGCGGGAGATTATCGCAGAAGAAGGTCTGGACGGATTCTTAAGTATTGAGAATCAGGTCAATCGTGATGTGGAAGCGGAACATGCGGTGATTTCCCCGGGAGGAAGCGTAGTTTACTGTGAAGAAGCAATGAAGCATTACAAAGAGATCGGAACCATTGTTTATCTGCATGCGTCATTTGAGGTTATCAATTCCAGACTGAAGAATGCAAAGAAAAGGGGAGTTGCACTTCGGGACGGCAGACGCTGAAGGATCTATATGACGAAAGAGTAGTATTATTTGAAAAATATGCAGATATTACTGTTTCAGAGGATGGACTGGAGCTGGAAGAAACCATTGAAAATGTAATGGAAGTTTTGGAAAATCAATAAATTTTTTAAAGAAATTATTACAAAAAGTTTTACGAAAATAAAGAAGGCAAGATAAATAATTTTGCAATGAATATAGAAATATGTTATACTGATATGTGATATAGAGGATTATACAAAAAGCTTCATACAAATCCTGAGAGATCTGGAAAGAATAAAAAGTATGAGGTTTTTATTCATGAAATAATAAAGAGTATGAATAGAGTGTTTGACAGAAGTATAGAACAGGATATATTTCAGAGGGAAAGAAATCGTTAATTGAGGTGCGAAATGGAACAGTTATATTATTAAGGGTGGCAATCCGCTGGTCGGCGAAGTCGAGATCGGTGGAGCAAAGAATGCAGCACTGGCAATTCTGGCAGCTGCGATTATGACAGATGAGACAGTTACTATCGATAATCTTCCGGATGTCAACGATATCAACGTTCTGCTGGAAGCAATCAGTGGAATTGGTGCCGAGGTTGACCGTATTGACCGGCACACAGTCAGAATCAACGGAAGCAACATTGAAAATTTTGATATAGAATATGATTACATCAAGAAGATCCGTGCATCTTATTACTTGCTCGGAGCACTTCTTGGCAAGTATAAGAGAGCAGAAGTTGCTCTCCCTGGAGGATGTAACATCGGAAGCCGTCCGATCGACCAGCATCTGAAAGGTTTTCGTGCGCTTGGTGCTTATGTGGATATCGAGCATGGCAAGATTATCGCAGAAGCAGAGCGTCTGATCGGAAAGCACATTTATTTTGATGTGGTAAGCGTAGGAGCTACGATCAACGTTATGATGGCAGCATCGATGGCAGAAGGACTTACGATCCTTGAGAATGTGGCAAAAGAGCCTCATGTTGTCGATGTGGCAAACTTCCTGAACAGTATGGGAGCGAACATTCGTGGAGCAGGTACGGACGTGATCAAGATCCGCGGTGTATCCCGCCTTCATAAGACAGATTATTCTATCATTCCGGATCAGATCGAAGCCGGCACATTTATGTTTGCGGCAGCAGCAACCAGAGGTGATGTGACTGTTATGAATGTCATTCCGAAGCATCTGGAAGCTACGATTGCAAAGCTTGTTGAGATCGGATGTGAAGTAGAAGAATTTGATGATGCAGTGCGTGTTGTGTCTAAAGGAGATCTTCATAATACACAGGTGAAGACTCTTCCATATCCGGGATTCCCGACAGATATGCAGCCGCAGATCGGTGTTACACTTGCTCTTTGTAAAGGGACAAGCACGATTACAGAAGTATTTTCGAGAATCGTTTCAAATATCTTTCAGAACTTGCAAGAATGGGTGCAAATGTCAAGGTTGAAGGCAATGCAGCGACTATCGAAGGCGTAGATAAATTCTCGGGAGCAAGGTCAGTGCACCGGATCTTCGTGCAGGAGCAGCACTTGTGATTGCAGGAATGGCCGCAGATGGCATTACGATCGTAGATGACATCGTATATATCCAGAGGGGATACGAACGTTTTGAAGAGAAGCTCAGAAGTCTCGGCGCAGTGATCGAGAGAGTTTCTACAGAACGTGAGATCCAGAAATTCAAGTTAAAAGTAGGTTAAGACAGGAATTCCTGTTTTGATAGAACATATTTCCCAAAATGTATATTGACGGAAGCTATGGACAGTGTTATGATGTGTAGCGGTAACAATTAAATACGCTTTCTCTTATTCAGAGTGGTGGAGGTACAAAGGACCTGCGAAGCCACGGCAACCCCGGTAAGCCGGAAGGTGCCAACCTGAGCGAGCAATCGAACAATAAGAGGATTGATGATGAGATATCAGTCAGTCCTTTGGGGCTGACCTTTAAATTTGCATAGACAGAAGAGAAATTCTGTTTGTCGATTTTCATTATTCCAGAGATAAGAGAGGCAGTATACAAAGAAGAAAAGAAAGGAAAAAGATGGAGAGATTATTATTTACTTCTGAATCAGTAACTGAAGGACATCCGGATAAGATGTGCGACCAGATTTCCGATGCGATCCTGGATGCACTTATGGAGCAGGATCCAATGAGCGTGTAGCTTGCGAGACATGCGCGACTACAGGAATTGTTATGGTAATGGGAGAAATTACTACAAATGCATATGTAGATATTCAGAAAATCGTTCGTGATACTGTTCGTGAAATTGGTTATACAAGAGGAAAGTACGGATTTGATGCTGACACATGTGGCGTTCTGACAGCAATTGACGAACAGTCAAGCGATATTGCCATGGGTGTTGATAAAGCTCTTGAAGCAAAGGAACACAAGATGTCAGATGAAGAATTGGAAGCAATCGGTGCAGGAGACCAGGGAATGATGTTCGGATATGCATCTGATGAGACAGAAGAATATATGCCTTATCCGATCGCTCTTGCACACAAACTTGCAAGACGTCTTACAGAAGTAAGAAAGAACGGAACACTTCCATATCTTCGTCCGGATGGAAAAACACAGGTAACAGTAGAATATGATGAAAATGGAGTTCCGGCCCGCTTGATGCAGTAGTACTTTCTACACAGCATGATCCGGATGTTTCACAGGAACAGATCCATGAAGACGTGAAAAAATACATTTTTGATGAAATCCTTCCGGCAGATATGGTAGATGAGAATACAAAATTCTTCATCAATCCGACCGGACGTTTTGTGATCGGTGGACCACATGGGGACAGCGGCCTTACCGGACGTAAGATCATCGTAGATACTTATGGGGGAATGGCGCGTCACGGCGGTGGAGCTTTCTCAGGAAAAGACTGTACAAAGGTAGACCGTTCTGCAGCTTATGCAGCACGTTATGTTGCTAAGAATATCGTAGCAGCAGGAATTGCCAAAAAATGCGAGATCCAGCTTTCTTATGCAATCGGTGTTGCACAGCCGACATCTGTCATGGTAGATACTTTCGGAACAGGAAAGATTGCAGATGATAAGCTTGTGGAAATCGTTCGAGAGAACTTTGACCTTCGTCCGGCTGGAATTATCAAGATGCTTGATCTGAGACGTCCAATCTACAAACAGACAGCAGCTTACGGACACTTTGGACGTAACGACCTGGATCTTCCATGGGAGAAGTTGGATAAAGTGGATACTTTGAAGAAATATCTTTAATAACAGGTTCTGAATTTGATCGTTTTAGAAAAAATTTAGAAAATTTTACGGGTGCTTTGATGTGAAGCACCCGTTTTTATGATATGCTATTAGTTATCAGGCAGACTTGCGTGAGCGCCATACGGACCTCATAACCGGGCGTGCACGATGAATGGAGGATGAATATAGCATGAAACTAAGGACGAAACTGGTGATTTCTTTTGTGACGATGATCATGATACCGACTATCCTGACAACGGCATTTATATTTGGAATTGCGCGTTATCAGATCGGAGTCATTGAGCATACTTATGGAATTACCGGTGAGGAATATAAAGATTTTGCAAATCCATCAGAGTGCTGGGAGATATGCCGGAGATCCAGCAGTTTATTATAAGCGCATGTATCGCAGTAGTCCTGATTCTGGCATTTACAGCGATGATCATGATGGTGTGGATTTATGGAAGTATCATCAGTCCGATTCACAAGTTGCAGGAAGCAGCGCAGAACGTAGAAGAAGGCAATCTGAATTTTGAGATCAAGCCGGAAAAAGATGAGAGATGGGACGGCTGATGCAGGCATTTGAAAAGATGCGGATCCGTCTGAGAGATAATGCAGAGGAGAAGCTGAAGAGTGACCGGGAAAGCAAAGAACTGATCAGCAATATTTCCCATGACTTAAAGACGCCGATCACAGCGATCAAGGGCTATGTGGAAGGAATCCGTGACGGGGTTGCAGATACGCCGGAGAAGATGGAAAAATATATCGGAACCATTTATAATAAGGCGAATGAGATGGATACGCTGATCAACGAACTGACCTTATATGCGAAGATCGATACAAACCGGATCCCGTACAATTTTGCACCGCTTTCAGTCAACGATTATTTCAATGACTGTGCCGAAGATATTGAGATGGAGCTGGATTCAAAGAATGTAGAGTTTGGTTATTTCAATTATGTAGAGGGTGATCAGAAGATCATTGCAGATCCGGAACAGTTAAAGAGAGTGATCAACAACATTGTCAGCAATTCTTTGAAATACATGGAACGAGAGCACGGCTGATCAATCTGCGGGTAAAAGACGTAGGTGATTTTATTCAGGTAGAGCTTGAGGATAACGGAAAAGGAATCGCAGCGAAAGATCTGCCGAATATATTTGACCGGTTCTACCGAACGGATGCTTCAAGGAATTCATCCAAGGGCGGAAGCGGAATCGGTCTTTCGATCGTGAAGAAGATCATTGAAGATCACGGTGGCAAAATCTGGCGACCAGCCGGGAAGGTGTTGGCACAGTGATGTATTTTGTAATCAGAAAATATCAGGAGGTACCGATAAATGAGTAAGATTTTAATTGTAGAAGACGAAGAGAGTATTGCAGATCTGGAGAAAGATTATCTGGAGCTGAGTGGATTTGAAGTAGAGGTTGCAAATGATGGACAGACAGGGCTTGATAAGGCGCTTTTCGGTGATTTTGATCTGGTGATCCTGGATCTGATGCTTCCGGGCGTGGATGGCTTTGAGATTTGTCGTAAGGTTCGTGCGGAAAAGAATACACCGATCATCATGGTATCTGCGAAAAAAAGATGATATCGACAAGATCAGAGGACTCGGACTTGGGGCTGATGACTATATGACCAAGCCGTTTAGTCCAAGCGAGCTGGTGGCAAGGGTAAAAGCACATCTGGCGCGTTATGAGCGGCTGATCGGAAGTGCCGTGGAAGAGAATAAGGTGATCGAGATCCGTGGACTTAAGATTGATACCACTGCACGCCGAGTGTGGGTAAACGGAGTGGAGAAGAATTTTACAACAAAAGAGTTTGATCTTCTGACCTTCCTTGCCAGTCATCCGAACCATGTATATACCAAGGATGAACTTTTCAGCGAGATCTGGGATATGGAATCCATCGGAGATATCGCAACGGTAACTGTGCACATCAAGAAAATCCGTGAGAAAATTGAATATGATACCTCAAACCCACAGTATATTGAGACAATCTGGGGTGTGGGATATCGTTTCAAGATGTAATGAAAAAGAATAAAAGGAAAGAGATTACAGTATGATAACCAGTACAGGAAATGCCAGGGTAAAACAGCTTGTTACATGGCAGAAAAAGAGAAAGGCACGTGATGAAGAAGGGGTCTATATCGTAGAAGGGATCCGGATGTACCGGGAAGCTCCGCGTGCGCAGGTGAGAGAGGTTTATGTATCGGAGCAGTTTTACAGCCGATATGGAGAAGAGCTGGGAATTTCGGCATGGGGAAGACAGCTGGAAATCCTGTCAGATCATGTATTTTCCCACGTGTCAGATACAAAGACACCACAGGGATCCTGCTTGTGATGGAGCAGAGGAGCTGTGAGATATGTGAGATGCTGGATCTGGACGCGCAGGGAAGGAAACCGCTTCTGATGGTGCTGGATAATCTGCAGGATCCGGGAACCTGGGAACCATTCTCCGTGCGGGGGAAGCGGCAGGCGTAACCGGCGTGATCATGAGTCACGACTGTGTGGATATTTACAATCCCAAGGTGATCCGTTCAACGATGGGATCGGTTTACCGAATGCCGTTTGTGTATGTAGAGCATTTGCCAGAAACCCTGGAAGTACTTGCAGAAGCTGGGATTCATTCCTATGCGGCACATTTGAAAGGAAAGAACAGCTACGATCAGGAGGATTACACAAGAGGGACAGCATTTTTAATTGGAAATGAGGGTAACGGACTTCGGGATGAAGTGGCGGATGCAGCAGAGTGTTATATCAAGATTCCGATGTGTGGAGAGTAGAATCACTGAATGCGGCGGTTGCATCTTCGGTTCTGATGTTCGAGGCGGCAAGACAGCGACGGTAGTGATGAGGGGAAATCAAGCGCAAAGGAGAGTGTGATTTGATGAAACCGATAATCGATTTAAATAAAGAATATGGATTGGTATTCGATGGAGGAGGAGCCAGAGGTGCGTATCAGATCGGTGCGTGGCGGGCTCTTTCGGAAGCTGGTGTGAAGGTCAGTGCAGTAGCGGGTACTTCTGTGGGCGCTGAATGGCGCCCTTGTTTGTATGGGAGATCTGGAGAAAGCAGGACATATCTGGAAAGAGATGGCATTTTCCCGTGTATGGATGTGGATGATGAGTTGATGGAACAGTTCTTTAATGGAGAGGCATCCATAAGAGAGATTTTGAAAGGTCTCTGGAAGAAGCTTGCAGATGGTGGAATTGATATTACACCGCTTAAGGAATTGATCCATGAGGTTGTAGACGAAGAAAAGATCAGGAAATGCGGAAAAGAATTCTGCCTTTTGACATTTTCTGTATCGGATATGAAGGAACTTGATCTGAGTATTGAAGATATACCGGAAGGTCTTCTGGAGGATTTTCTTCTTGCCAGCGCATATCTGCTTGGATTTAAAAATGAACCGCTGCACGGCAAGACATATATTGATGGTGGTGCGGTCAATAATGTGCCAACCGCGTCTCTTCTAAAAAGGGGATATAAGGATCTGATCCAGGTAAGGATCTTTGGTCCGGGAAGAGTGCCGAAGACGACGATTCCGGAAGACGGCTCTCTGCTGGAGATCGAACCGAGAGTAGGACTTGGCAGTATTCTCGAATTTTCGGCAAAGCGGAGCAGACAGAATTTGAAAATTGGCTATTATGATGCAAAAAGAGCGCTTTACGGGCTCACTGGATCGATTTACTATATTGAAGAAACACGAGAAGAGTGTTATTATGTAGAAATAATGAAGCTTTTGAGCGAACTTGAAAAGACGGAATATCGTTTCAAACTCAAGTTGCCGATCGGCTGTTCAGACAGAGAGTTGTTCTATGGAATGCTGGAGGCAAGTGCGAAGCTCATGAGAATTCCAAAATATAATATTTATACAGCAGATGAACTGTGGAATGAGACGAGCAGAAGTACGAGACTCGTACAGATGAGGGAAAAGAAAAACTGCCGAAATTCGTCCATGCGATTGCAAAGCTGAGAAAGGACTACAAGATGAATTTAAAAGGAAGAAGTTTTTTTGAAAACTGGAAGATTATACACCGGCAGAGATTGAATATCTCGTTGACTGGCAGGTGAATTAAAGGCAAAGAAGAAAGCAGGAATTAAAGGACACAGCTTGGAAGGAAAGAACATTGCCCTTATTTTTGAAAAGCCATCTACAAGAACCAGATGTGCATTTACCGTAGGAGCACAGGATGAAGGTGGAATCCCGACATACCTTGCAGGTAATGAGATCCAGTTAGGCGATAAAGAGAGTATCGAAGATACAGCACGTGTACTTGGAAGAATGTTCGATGGAATCGAATTCCGTGGATTTGAACAGAGATACGCAGATGTACTTGCAGAGTACAGTGGAATTCCGGTATGGAATGGTCTGACAGATACTACACATCCGACACAATGTCTGGCTATGCTCCTTACCATGAAAGAAGAATTCGGACACCTGAAAGGTCTGAAGGTTGCATACCTTGGAGATGGACGCAACAACGTTGCGAACAGCCTTCTGGTAGGATGCGCCAAAATCGGAGTAGATGTAACAATCGTTGCACCGAAGCCACTCTGGACTTCGGAATCTCTGTGGAAGAGATGTGACGAATATGCAAAAGAATCCGGAGCAACTATCGAGATCACCGATGACCTTGATGGTGTAAAGGGAGCAGATGTCATTTACACAGATGTATGGATTTCCATGGGTGAAGAAAAGAAAGAGCAGGAAAGAGAGCGTCTCGGAAAGCCATATCAGGTAAATGCAGCTCTGATGGAACGTACAGGAAAAGATACTACAATCTTCTCACACTGCCTGCCGGCGATCAAAGAAAAAGAAGTTACCGAAGAAGTATTTGAAGGACCACAGTCAAGAGTATTTGATGAAGCTGAGAATCGTCTGCATACAATCAAGGCAGTTATGGTTGCAACTTTAGGAGAGAACGAATAATAAGCATGAAAGCGGAGATATTAAAGATGCTCCGGCAGAGCGATGGGTATCTGTCGGGGCAGCAGCTCTGTGACCACTTTCAGGTGTCCAGGACTGCTGTGTGGAAAGCAATCAATCAGTTAAAAGAAGAAGGCTATGAGATTGAAGCCGTGAGAAACAAAGGTTATCGCATTGTGGATATTCCGGATCGGATTACCGCGGATGCGATAAAAAGCTGTCTGGAGACAAAATGGATGGCGAAAAATCTGGAGTATTATGACGAGATCGATTCGACTAATAACCGGGCCAAAGCACTAGGCGAGGCCGGAGGTGCAGATGGAACTCTTTTTGTTGCAGAGACGCAGACGGCGGGAAAAGGAAGACGCGGCAGATGCTGGCAATCACCGGCGGGCAGCAGTATTTCCATGTCGATTCTGTTAAGACCTGTGATGAATCCGTCAGATGCACCGATGTTGACACTTGTCATGGCATATGCGGCAACGAAAGCTTTGCGTGAAAAGACCGAGTTGGATATAGGAATCAAATGGCCGAATGATCTGGTCGTGAGTGGAAAGAAGATCAGTGGGATACTGACGGAGATGAGCGCAGAGATCGATTACATCAATCATGTAGTGATCGGAATCGGAATCAATGTCAATATGGAGTCTTTTCCGGAAGATATCGCAAAGACAGCGACTTCACTGCGGATCGAAGCAGGCAAAGAATTTCGCAGGTTTGAGCTGATCGCTGCGATTATGGAGCATTTTGAAAAAGCCTACGAAGCGGTCTGCGAGGCGGGAAGTCTGGAGCCGATCATGGAAGATTATAACCGTCTGTTGGTAAACTGTGGGCGTCGGGTGCGTGTACTGGAACCGGAACATGAATATGATGCACTGGCACTGGGGATTGACAAGACCGGGGAATTGCAGGTAGAATGTGAAGACGCAGCAGAAAGTCTGTCTTTGCCGGAGAAGTTTCGGTACGTGGAATTTATGGGTATGTATAGAAGGAGAATTTATGTATCAGGATAAGATCGTATTATGCGGAGCCAACTCTTACGAAGAAAAATTTTATATGAATCCGGATTTTGATAATCTGCCACAGCACATCAAAGATGAATTGAAGATCATGTGTGTGCTGTATGTACATGATGTCGGGGGAATCCTTACACTTGTATTTGAGGAGAATGGGGAGCTGGAATTTGAAGTGACTTCTGCAGAGGGAGATCCGATGTTTGACGAGATCGGAAGCCGTCTGAAGATCAAGGAGATTCAGACAGACGAGAAGAAGCAGGAGCTTCTGACACAGCTTCAGCTTTATTACAAAGTATTTTTTCTGGGGGAAGAGATTGAATGATAAAGACACTGACGATAGGAAATGTAGAGCTTCCGAACCGTTATGTGCTGGCACCGATGGCAGGGGTAACAGACCTGCCATTTCGTCTGTTATGCAAGGAACAGGGAGCAGGGCTTCTGTGCATGGAAATGATCAGTGCAAAGGCGCTCCGGTATAAGAATAAGAATACCAAGGCGCTACTTGCGATCGATCCAAGAGAATACCCGGTATCACTTCAGCTTTTTGGGGAAGATCCGGACATCATTTCCGAGCAGGCAAAGCGGATCGAAGAACTTCCATTTCAGATCCTGGATATCAATATGGCTGTCCGGTTCCAAAGGTCGTGCGCAATGGAGAAGGTTCGGCGTTGATGAAGGATCCGAAGCGAATCTATGATATTGTATATAAGACAGCGAGAGCGATCAAGAAACCGGTGACGATAAAGATCCGCAAAGGATTTGACGATACCTGTATCAATGCACCGGAGATTGCGAAGGTTGCAGAAGAAGCAGGTGCAGCGGCAATCGCAGTACATGGAAGGACCAGAGAACAGTATTACTCCGGAAATGCAGACTGGGAGATTATCCGTAAGGTGAAAGAAGCAGTGAAGATTCCTGTAATCGGAAATGGGGATGTGACAAGCGGACAGAAGGCACTGGATATGTTTGAGCAGACCGGCTGTGATGGTGTGATGATCGGAAGAGGCTGCCAGGGAAATCCATGGATCTTCAGGGAATTACTGGCATATGAAGAGACCGGATCCATTCCGGAAAGACCGGGCACAGACCAGATCCGGGAAACAATGCTGCGTCATGCAAGACTGCAGATCGAGTTCAAGGGAGATTATATCGGAATCCGTGAAATGCGCAAGCATGTGGCATGGTATACCAAGGGAATGCAGGTTCTGCGAAGCTCAGAGATGAGATCAATCAGGTGGAAAGTTATGAAGAACTGGAGAACCTTTTAATGGAAAAAATCGGATAGACATAAAACGTGTTCTTTCGCATGAGAGAATGCGTTTTGCATATATTAAACCAGCAAAGAATTGTTGACACAGCTGCCGGAAATATGTATAATAATGAAATTATGAAAGTAGCTTTAAATGCGGATAAAATCAGTATCTGCGGCTTGAATAGAAAATGATTTGTCGGTAAGTAAGGAGAATTATAATGGAAGCAAAGAAAACATTACTCACCTATACAGGACTTAAGAAACTGGAAGATGAGCTTGAAAATTTAAAAGTTGTGAAAAGAAAAGAAGTAGCAGGAAAGATCAAAGAAGCCAGAGAACAGGGAGACCTTTCAGAGAACGCTGAGTACGATGCAGCAAAGGACGAGCAGCGTGATATCGAGGCACGTATCGAAGAACTTGAGAAAATCCTCAAGAATGCAGAAGTTGTAGTAGAAGATGACGTGGATCTTGATACCATCAACATCGGATGTACAGTAGATGTATATGATAAAGAATTTGAAGAGGAAATCGTATTTCAGCTGGTAGGTTCTACAGAAGCAAACAGCCTGGAAGGTAAGATCTCCAATGAATCTCCGGTAGGAAAAGCCCTGATCGGTAAGAAAGTCGGAGACGTAGTAGCAGTTGAGACACAGGCAGGAGTTATTGAGTACGAAGTACTGAAGATCAATCGTTCAGTATAAGATGGTATACAGCAGAGAGAAGGAGTGAAAAAAGTGGCAACACAGCAGAACAATGGACAGGAACAGGATTTGAATCATTTAAGAAAGGTACGCCGTGAGAAACTTGCAGAACTGCAGGCAAACGGACAGAATCCTTTTGAGATCACAAAATATGACGTAACACATCACAGCCAGGAAGTGAAAGACAACTTTGATGAACTGGAAGGAAAACACGTTGTACTCGCAGGACGTATGATGTCCAAACGTGTGATGGGAAAAGCATCTTTCTGTAATGTGCAGGATTTACAGGGAAATATCCAGTCTTATGTAGCAAGAGACAGTATCGGAGAAGAAGAATATAAAGCATTCAAGAAGATGGATATCGGTGATATCGTAGGTCTTGAAGGAGAAGTATTCAAAACAAAGACAGGGAGATTTCCATTCATGCATCTGCTGTAAAGCTTCTCTCAAAGAGCCTGCAGATCCTTCCGGAGAAGTTCCACGGACTGACAAATACAGATACCCGTTATCGTCAGAGATATGTGGATCTGATCATGAACCCGGAAGTAAAGGATACTTTTATTAAACGTTCCAAGATCCTTACCGCAATCCGTAAATATCTTGGAAATGAAGGCTTTATGGAAGTAGAGACTCCGATGCTTGTACAGAATGCCGGAGGAGCAGCTGCAAGACCGTTCGAGACACATTTCAATGCCCTGAACGAAGACCTGAAGCTCCGTATCTCTCTGGAACTTTATCTGAAGAGACTGATCGTTGGTGGTCTGGAAAGAGTATATGAGATTGGACGTGTATTCCGTAACGAAGGTCTTGATACAAGACATAACCCGGAATTCACTCTGATGGAACTTACCAGGCATACACAGACTATCATGGCATGATGGATCTGACAGAGAACCTGTACCGTTTTGTTGCACAGGAAGTTCTTGGAACTACTCAGATTGTATATAAAGGAATCGAGATGGATCTCGGAAAGCCGTTCGAGCGTATCACAATGGTTGATGCTGTTAAGAAATATGCAGGTGTTGACTGGAACGAAGTAGAAACTCTTGAACAGGCAAGAGAACTTGCGAAAGCACACAATCTTGAATTTGAAGAAAGACATAAAAAAGGTGATATTCTGAATCTGTCTTCGAAGAATATGTAGAAGAACACCTTCTTCAGCCGACATTCGTTATGGATCATCCGGTTGAGATTTCACCACTTACAAAGAAGAAACCGGAAAATCCGGACTATGTAGAACGTTTCGAGTTCTTCATGAATGGATGGGAAATGGCAAATGCATACTCAGAGCTGAATGACCCGATCGATCAGAGAGAACGTTTCAAAGCACAGGAAGAACTTCTTGCACAGGGTGACGAAGAAGCCAACACAACAGATGAAGACTTCATGAACGCACTGGAGATCGGTATGCCGCCTACAGGTGGTATCGGATTCGGTATCGACCGTATGTGTATGCTGTTGACAGGGGCTGAGGCGATCAGAGATGTGCTGCTGTTCCCGACATGAA
>ENA-OQCS01001106-OQCS01001106.1-human-gut-metagenome-genome-assembly--contig:-NODE-1106-length-14400-cov-1.793456_pt1 | contig 14400 bp, 18 predicted proteins | sample MGYA00242757_ERZ504575 | MGnify/ENA primary metagenome ERZ504575 (study PRJEB26092, sample SAMD00036297) | human gut metagenome | host: Homo sapiens | study: EMG produced TPA metagenomics assembly of...
GAATTCCGCGGTGAATGTCCTTTAAGCCGCCGGCGCGAGGGTTTTCATCAGCTCATCCTTGGTGTCGGTGTCTCTGACAAAGTTGACCAGACTTGCGGCAATGATATGTGGCAAGTGGCTGATCGTGCCGGTGACGATGTCGTGTTCATGATAATCCAGTACGATCGGAAGTGCACGCAAGGATTCTACGAAGGATGCGTATGTATCCACCTTTTTTCGCTACTTTGGCGGAAGGGGTGAGAACAAAGTAAGCGTTCTCGATCAGGATTGGTTTGGAATTGGCAAAACCACTCTTTTCGGAACCGGCCATCGGGTGTCCTCCATAAAGTAATCCTCCAGTCCCAGCCGATGATCTCGTCATGGATCGGAGTTTTGACACTTCCGACGTCAGTCAGGATCATATCATCATGCAGGTAAGGCATCATCTGCTTTAAATATGCAGTATTGAAAGCGACCGGGGCACATAAGAAGATGTAGTTGCAGCCTCGGAAATTATCATCGATTGAGGTACAGGCCACATTGATGATGGATTCTTGTGTGGCAAGTGCCAGAGTTTCTCTATTCTTGTCGAAAGCGACAATCTCATAATCCGGATAATATCGCCGGACCGCCTTTGCAATAGAGCCCCCAATGAGTCCGAGTCCGATAAATCCGATTTTTTCTGTTTCATAATCTTTCGTCCTTTCGTGATAGTCTACCTTTCATAATATAGGAAAACAGGCTATCTGTCAATAAAGCAATACTTTAAAGCGTAAAAGTGAAGTTTTTGTTGAAATTCTATAAAATAGTTGTGTTTTTATAGAAGTTTAGTACAATATATCCATGAGAAACTTTAGCAAGGAGGCAGCAAGCATGAAGGTTTACAGAACGGATGAAATTAGAAACGTGGTCCTTTTAGGACATGGGGGAAGCGGAAAGACCAGTCTGGCAGAAGCGATGGCTTATGTATCTGGAGCAACAAATCGTATGGGATCTGTTGAGAACGGTAATACGATCAGTGATTTTGATAAAGAAGAACAGAAACGTAAATTCTCACTTAGCACAAGTCTGATTCCGATTGAATGGGAAAAAGCAAAGATTAATATCCTTGATACACCTGGATATTTTGATTTTGTCGGAGAAGTGGAAGAAGCAGTCAGCGCAGCCGATGCAGCTGTTATCGTTGTTTCCGGAAAAGCCGGTGTGCAGGTAGGAACCGAGAAAGCATGGGAACTCTGTGATAAGTATAATCTTCCGCGTATGATCTATGTTACTGAGATGGATGTGGATGATGCCAGCTTCCGTCAGGTTGTTGAAGATCTGACCGCAAGATATGGTAAAGTGATCGCACCACATTTCCAACCGATCCGTGAGAACGAGAAATTAGTAGGTTATGTCAATGTTATCAAGAATGCAGGTAGAAGATACACCGGACTTGGACAGAGAGAAGAGTGTGAGATTCCGGATTACTGTCTGCCGAACCTGCAGATTTACAGAGAGAAGCTTCTTGAAGCAGTGGCAGAGACCAGTGAAGCATTTATGGAACGTTATTTTGAGGGAGATGAATTCTCGGTTGAAGAGATCCGTTCTGCCATGAGAACAGAAGTTATGGACGGAGATATCGTTCCGGTAGCAATGGGATCCAATGTTCAGGCACAGGGTGTTGCAAACTTACTGTCTGATATCGTAAGATTTTTCCCAAGTCCGGAATACCGTGAATGCGTAGGTATCAACCGTAAGACCAATGAGATCTTTGAAGCACATCATGATTTTGCAGCCGCAAAGACCGCATATGTATTCAAGACCATGGTAGATCCGTTTATCGGAAAATATTCTTTTGTAAAAGTATGTTCCGGTGTATTAAAGGGGGATGATGTCCTTTACAATCCGGAGTCAGATGCAGAAGCAAAGATCGGCAAGATCTACACCTTATCCGGCAACAAACCGGTAGAAGTTCAGGAACTGTTTGCAGGTGATATCGGAGCGATTGCAAAACTGACAAGTACAAAGACAGGGGATACCCTTTCAACAAAAAATACACCGGTATCTTATGGAAGAACCGAATACTCCAAACCGTATACATATATGAAGTATGTAGTGAATAACAAAGGTGATGAGGACAAGGTATCACAGGCTCTTGCGAAGATGATGGCAGAGGATGTGACACTGAAAGTGGTAAATGACAGTGAGAACCGCCAGTCACTGATTTATGGAATGGGTGACCAGCATCTGGAAGTGACAGCAAGCAAGCTGGCAGAACGTTACAAAGTCGGAATCAGACTGGAGACACCAAAAGTTGCGTTCCGTGAGACAATCCGCAAGAATTCGGATGTAGATACCAAGTATAAGAAACAGTCCGGAGGACATGGACAGTATGGACATGTTAAGATGCGTTTTGAACCATCCGGAGATCTGGATACACCGTATGTATTCCAGGAAGAAGTAGTCGGAGGTGCTGTTCCGAAGAACTATTTCCCGGCGGTTGAAAAAGGATTGCAGGAATCTGTATTAAAAGGACCTCTCGCCGGATATCCGGTAGTTGGCGTGAAAGCAACCCTGTATGATGGATCTTACCATCCGGTAGATTCTTCTGAAATGGCATTTAAGACTGCGACGATCCAGGCATTTAAGAAAGGATTTATGGAAGCAGGACCGGTTCTTCTTGAGCCGATCGCATCTGTGAAAGTAACCGTTCCGGATGATTATACCGGAGACGTTATGGGAGATCTGAACAAGAGACGTGGCCGTGTTCTTGGAATGAATCCACAGTCGGGCGGATATCAGGTAATTGAAGCGGATGTACCGATGACAGGCATGTTTGGATATTGCACAACACTTCGTTCTATGACAGGTGGACGAGGAAGCTATTCGTATGAATTTGCCCGTTATGAACAGGCTCCGGCAGATGTACAGGAAAAAGAAATTGAAAAGCGTGCAGCTGAAGAATAAGAATAAGGAAAAGCCGGGGAGAAAAATCCCGGTTTTTTTCTATTGTACTTTCGTACTAAAAGTGGTATACATATTATGATGGTGGCAGCTTCGGCTGTCCCATTGGTATTTTATACAATTTTAGTATTAAAGGCTTAGTATTAAGAGCAAAAGTAGAGGAAAAGAAAAATGAAAATTGTAATTATTGGGGACGGGAAGGTTGGTCATAAACTGACCATACAGTTATCCGAAGAAAATTACGATGTGGTTTTGATTGACCAGAATGAGGGAAAATTAAAAGAAGCACTGAATCAGCTTGATATTCTCTGCATTACCGGAGATGGTGCAGATGCGAAAGTGCAGAAAGAAGCAGGAGTGCCGGGCGCTGATCTTGTTGTGGCATGTGCATCGACAGACGAACTGAATATGCTGAGCTGCCTGCTCGCAAAGAGACTGGGGGCAAAGCACACGATCGCCCGTGTAAGGAATCCAATCTATTATCAGCAGATCGATCTTTTGAAAGAGGACTTAAGACTGAGTATGGCTGTCAACCCGGAACTTATGGCTGCATTTGAGATTTCCAGATCGATCCTTCTTCCGGATACTGCAAAGGTAGAGACTTTTATGAAGGGAAAACGTCGAAATGGTAGAATTCATTGTCAAAGAAAGAAGCCATCTGGGCGGAGTATCGCTTGCTGAGCTTTACCGCAAGTTCCAGATCAAAGTTCTGGTATGTGCTGTAAGACGTGGATCGGAAGTGATCATCCCGAATGGTGATTTTGTCATCCATGATGGAGACCGGCTTCATATTGTTGCATCCCACAAATATATTGAAGAATTTTTCCATCTGATCGGAAAGCGGAAAGAGCCGAAGAATATTCTGGTTTGTGGTGGGGGAAAAGTCGGATATTATCTGGCAAAACAGCTTTTAGGACTTGGTATGCAGGTTAAGATCATTGAGCAGGACTGGAAGAAATGCGAAGATCTCTGCGACCAGCTTCCGAAAGCGACGATCATCTGTGGGAATGCCGCAGACCATGACCTTTTGATTGAAGAAGGAATTGAACAGGCAGATGCCCTGTCAGTCTGACCGGTATGGATGAGGAGAATATTATCCTTGCACTTTTGCAAAGACAAAAGGTGTGGACAAGATCGTGGCAAAGGTCAACGAAGACGGACGTGCCCAGCTTGTCGAGGAACTTGGGATCGATCTGATTGTATCAGCAAAGACTGCAACAGCAGATGCGATCATGAGTTATGTGCGTGCACGCCAGAATTCTTTCAAGAATGTCAATGTTGAATCTATGTATCAGCTGGTTGGCGGAAGAGTAGAAGCACTGGAATTTATTATCAAAGAAAAAACAGAATATACAGATATCCCGTTTAAGGATCTGGAACTGAAGCCGAACAATCTGATCGCATGTATCGGAAGAAAACGGCAGATTATTATTCCGGACGGGGATGAATCCATTCAGGTGGGCGACAGTGTTGTAATCGTTACGACCCAGAAGAAAGTTAAGGATATCACAGATATTCTGGCTGAGCAATAGGGGTGAAAAGAAATGAATGTGAAAATGATACGCTATATCATCAGTAAGATGATGGGAGTAGAGGGACTGCTGATGCTGCTTCCGATGATGGTTGGAATTATTTATGGCGAGCACACATCGTTTATTTTCTGATTACAGCTGCGATCCTGACGGCAATTTATCTGCTGTTTGGCAGAATGCCGGAGAACATGACGATTTATGCCAAAGAAGGTCTGATCATTGTTGCAACGGCCTGGATTTTCTGGTCACTTGCAGGTGCACTTCCATTTGTACTCAGTAAAAGTATTCCAAGCTATGTGGATGCTTTTTTTGAAACAGTATCCGGATTTACGACGACAGGTTCTACGATCCTGACTGAGATTGAAGGACTTCCGAAAGGAATTCTTTTCTGGCGTTCCCTGACACATTGGGTTGGTGGAATGGGAGTGCTGGTATTTGTTATGGTACTTACCTCTCTGGATGAGAAGAATTCCATGCATCTGATGCGTGCGGAAGTTCCGGGACCAGAGGCAGATAAACTGGTTCCAAAGGCAAGAGGAACCGCAAGGATCCTGTATGGAATGTATTTTGCACTGACTGCAATTGAGGTAGTTTTTCTTCTGGCAGGAGGGATGAACCTGTTTGACGCAGTGACACATGCATTCAGTACTGCCGGTACCGGAGGATTTTCCAGCTACAATGCAAGTGTGGCACACTTCAACAGTGCCTACATTGATGGTGTGATCACCGTATTTATGATCATGTTTGGTATCAATTTTAACCTGTATTTTTTTCTGCTTTTGAAAGAATTTAAGAGTGTATTTAAGAATGAGGAGTTGCGTGCTTACCTGGGAATCATTGCAGGAGCAACCGTTGTGATCACCTGCAATATCGCCGGAGGTTATCATTCTCTTTTAAAGGCATTCCGCTATGCGGCGTTCCAGGTGGCATCCGTGATCACGACAACTGGATTTGTAACGGCAGATTTCAACAAGTGGCCGGAGCTTTCCAAATGTGTTCTGCTTCTTGTGATGGTAATCGGTGCTTCTGCCGGTTCAACAGGCGGTGGTATCAAAGTATCAAGACTTCTGATCCTGGTAAAAAGCATCCGCCGGGAGCTGAAAACTATGATCCATCCGAAAGCAGTCAATATCGTAAAAATAAATGGGAAAAAAGTGAAAGAAGAGACGATGCGGGGGGTATATGTATACTTATTGCGTATATACTAATCCTGATCGTATCCGTGCTTCTGATCTCGATCAATAACTTGATTTACTACTTCATTTACCGGAGTGCTTACTACACTTAATAATGTAGGACCGGGACTGAATCTGGTAGGACCGGTGGAAAATTTTGCGAAGTTCTCAGACTTTTCGAAGATTGTTTTCTGCGTGGATATGCTGATCGGACGACTGGAAATCTTCCCGTTCCTGATGCTGTTCTCGCCGTCACTTTGGAGTAGAAAATTCTAAGACAGCTTTGGTAAGGTAAAACGATGAAAAGGAGAATTTATGAAAAAGAAAAATATAGCGATCAGTTTTCTGCTGCTTTTAGTGGCAGCAGGAATCTGGTATTATGTATCACTGCCGGCTTTTAATATCCATTCTTCCGGAGTGTGGTATTTTGTGCTTGTTCTGGTGCTTGCGGTCGGTCTTGTGCTTGCAGGAAAAAAGGCTTGCGATACGGAGCGATTGATCTGAAGGAGATGAAAGAATCCAAAGGTTTCAAATGTGTGTCCGTCTTTTTATTCTTTTGTTAGTGGTTTATCTGGCCGGAACCATTCTTTCTTCACCGATTGTGAATGCGAAGAAATACCAACAGCTTCTGAAGGTAGAAGAGGGCGAATTCACAAAAGATATCGAGGAGCTTTCCTTTGACCAGATCCCGCTTCTGGATAAGGAGTCTGCGCAGCTTTAGGAGACCGGAAGATGGGAAGCATGTCAGATATGGTATCCCAGTTTGAGGTGGACGATATCTACAGTCAGATCAACTACAAGGATCGTCCGGTCCGTGTGTCACCTTTGAAATATGCGAATCTGATCAAATGGTTTACCAATCGGAAAGATGGACTTCCTGCATATATCCGGATCGATATGGCAAGTCAGACAACGGAGATGGTAAAGCTGGAGCAGGGAATGAAGTATTCGACCAGCGAGCATTTTGGAAGAAATATTTACCGTCATCTTCGTTTTGCGCATCCGACTTATATTTACGGAGACCTTAGTTTTGAAATTGATGATAATGGTGTTCCATACTGGGTAGCACCGGTCAAAAAGTATAATATCGGTCTTTTCGGAGGAGAAACGGTAGGACATGTGGTGCTCTGCAATGCGATCACCGGCGAAATGCAGGACTACAGGATCGATGAAGTCCCGGAATGGATCGACCGACCTATTCGGCAGATCTTCTGGTACAGCTTTATGATTATTATGGCACGTTAAAGCATGGGTATTTTAACAGTGTACTCAGCCAGAAAGATTGTCTGAAGACAACAAACGGATATAATTATCTGGCGATTGATGATGATGTATGGGTGTACACGGGAGTAACTTCTGTAAACAGTGACCAGTCCAATGTGGGATTTGTTCTGATGAACCAGAGAACTATGGAGACAAAGTATTATCCGGTGGCAGGTGCGATCGAGGATTCTGCGATGGCATCGGCAGAAGGACAGGTACAGAACCTGAAGTATCGGGCGACTTTCCCGCTGTTGCTTAACATTTCCGGGGAGCCGACTTACTTATGGCACTTAAGGATGATGCAGGACTTGTGAAAAAGTATGCAATGGTCAATGTCCAGAAGTACCAGGTTGTTGCGATCGGGGATACGGTAAGTGTATGTGAAGAATCCTACAATAATCTGCTTCTTACCAATGGAATCAAGGAAAAAGAAGAAGTGAAGATGGATACCGGCACGATCGAAGGAAAGATCACGAAAATCGCCCAGGGCGTTATAGATGGAGATTCTCATTACTACATTATGCTGGAAGGATCAGATGAGATTTTTGATGTATCGGTAGTCGATTTTATTGAGATCATCAAGTACAATGTGGGAGATGATGTAAAACTGGAGTATGCAAAAGGGGATAAGGCAAATACGGTTTTGTCTTTGAAATAGCATGTGCTTAGTCACATTTGGAAAACCATAAAAGGAGGGATGAAGATTTACAGAAAATCTTCATCCCTCCTTTTGGATAATGTCTATCTTAGTTAAGGAGTGTACAACCTTCAAAATCTACATTACCAAGCTGTTCATTCGTTGCACTGATGCTGACATAAAAATCTACATCATTTTCTTTGGAGATCTTTTTCAGTGTTTCGATGAAAGAAGGAATGTTCTCAAGTGTGATGTCGGCGTGCTTTAAAATACCGTCGATAAAGATTGCTTTGATATCATGGTCTGCGCTTAACATACCGTAAATAAATCCAAGATATTCATCGGTATTGGTGATTACATCATAGTCATCCATGCAGATCGCTCTGATGTTGAAAGATAAGCTGTATGTATCTCTGTGGCTCTTCTTGATGAAGAATACGTTTCCTTCACATGTCTTTACAGCTTCGTTAGCACGTTCGATCATTTGCTGGGTTTTTCCGCTTCCTTTTGGGCCTGTCAATAAATTAACCATATTATCAAGTCTCCTTTGTTTATGAATTTGTACTAAAAAAGTACGAGATTTTATAAAACTATTATACACTAATCACAATGCATTAACAAGCTATTTATTTGCATCTTTTAAAGAAATGTGATACGATATAGCTCGGAAACAATTTGCAGTTAGAAAAGGCTAATTTATGAAATTATAATAATAAGAAAAGAGGAACGAAAAATGACGAAAGTTGATATTATTTCTGGTTTCCTGGGAGCAGGAAAGACAACATTCATCAAGAAACTGATCGAGGATGTATTTCCGGGAGAAAGACTGGTCCTGATCGAGAACGAATTTGGGGAGATCGGTATTGATGGCGGATTCTTAAAAGATGCAGGCGTTGAGATCACAGAGATGAACTCAGGATGTATCTGCTGTACACTGGTGGGGGATTTTAGTAAAGCACTTCAGAAAGTACTTGCAGATTATACACCGGATCGTGTCATCATCGAACCTTCAGGAGTTGGAAAGCTTTCTGATGTTGTAAAAGCAATCGAGGGTGTCAAAGATGAGGCAGATATTGAGATTGACGGAAGAATCACAGTTGTTGACGGTAAGAAAGCAAAGATCTATCTCAAGAACTTCGGAGAATTCTTCAATAACCAGGTAGAGCATGCATCTACGATCGTTATCAGCCGTACCCAGATGATGACAGATGAAAAGGTAGAAGAGTGCGTGCATATGCTGCGTGAGAAAAATGCAGAGGCAACCATTATTTCCACACCTTGGGAAGAACTTGGAAAAGATGCCGTTTTGCATGCCCTGCAGCATGGCGCTGAGATCGAAGGTATCTTGGAAGAACATGCACATGAGCATGACGACCACGAACATCACCATCATCATGATGACGAATGTGGCTGCGGTCATGATCATGATCACGACCATCATCACGATCACGAAGAGCATGAGCATCATCACGAACATGATGAGAACTGCACCTGCGGATGCCACGATCATGACCATGAACACCATCATGATCACGACCATGAAGAGCATGAGCATCATCAGAACATGATGAGAACTGCACCTGCGGATGCCATGACCATCACCACGGACACGAAGGACATCATCATGCAGATGAAGTATTTACGAGCTGGGGCAAGGAGACTGCTCATAAGTATACAGAAGAAGAACTGGATTACCTGCTGAAAGCATTATCTGAGACAGATGCTTACGGAACCGTACTTCGTTCCAAAGGAATTATCCAGATGGCAGACGGTTCCTGGAAGCAGTTTGATATGGTTCCGGAAGAATATGAAGTCCGTGAGGGACAGGCTGATTACACAGGACGTGTATGCGTGATCGGAACAGATCTCAAAGAAGAGGATCTGATTAAGTTATTCCATATCTAGGAGGAGCAAGCGGCGATGACAACACCGGTATATATCTGTACAGGATTTCTGGACAGTGGAAAAACAACATTTATCAAGGACACACTGATGAAGCAGGAATGGATCGAAGAAGGTCCGACATTGCTTTTGCAGTGTGAAGAGGGAGAGGAAGAGTACTCGGAAAAATATCTGGATGAGAACGGACTGTTCCTCTTCAATATAGAAGAAAGAGAAAAGTTAAATAAAACTTTCTTTGAAAACTATGAGAAGATCTATCATCCGGTCCAGGTGATCATTGAGTACAATGGAACCTGGGATCTGCAGGAAATCCTGGATGAAGATTTTCCACGCAACTGGGAGATTCAGGGTGTGTACTCAACGGTTAGCGGTGAGACGCTGGACATGTACCTGAAGAATATGCGGAATATGCTGATGAACCAGCTTACTGAATCTGAGTTGATCATCATCAACCGTTGTGGGGAAAATACAGACCGAAGTGCGTTCAGACGTGCCCTTAAGATCCAGAACCCACAGGCACAGCTGATCTTTGAAGGCGTGGATGGCAATATTATCCCGCAGACAGAAGAGGATCTGCCATATGATCTGAAAGCAGACCATATCTTCATTGATGATGTGGACTTTGGTACCTGGTATGTGGATGCATATGAGCATCCGGAGCGCTACGAGCACAAGAAGATCACCTTCCTTGCACAGCTTTTCCGTCCGAAGGGAATGCCGGCAAATATGCTGATTCCGGGAAGACAGATCATGACCTGCTGCGCAGATGATATCCGTTTCTATGGATATCCATGTAATCTTGGAAGGGCAGCGCAGATCACACAGAGAAGCTGGAAAAAAGTAACCGTCAAGTTCGAGTACGAAGCGTACCGTCCGATGGTTCCAAAGCAGCCGGTTCTTTATATGCTGGAGATGGAATCCGCAGAAAAACCGGAAGAAGAGGTAGTATATCTTGGATAAATTTCAAGTATTAAAGCAATTTTTTGGCTATGACGGATTCGACCGGGACAGGAGAAGCTGATCGATGCAATCCTGTCTGGGCGGGATGTACTCGGCATACTGCAACGGGAGCCGGAAAGTCCATCTGTTTTCAGATTCCGGCGCTGATGATGGGAGGTATTACACTTGTGATATCTCCCCTTATTTCTCTTATGAAGGATCAGGTGGCATCCCTCAACCAGGCAGGGGTTCATGCAGCCTATCTGAACAGTTCCCTGACTATGGGGCAGTACCGGAAGGCACTTGCTTTTGCAAAAGAAGGAAGATATAAGATTATCTATGTGGCACCGGAGCGGCTGGAAACTGCAGAGTTTATGGATTTTGCTATGAGCGTGGATATTTCTATGATGCAGTCGATGAAGCGCACTGTGTTTCCCAGTGGGGACAGGATTTCCGGCCAAGTTATTTAAAGATCACAGAGTTTGTAGAGCATCTTCCGAAGCGGCCGGTTGTGAGTGCATTTACTGCAACTGCGACGAAAGAAGTAAGAGAGGATATGATCGATATCCTGATGCTGGAGGATCCGGAAGTAGTAATGACAGGTTACGACAGACCGAATCTGTTCCTTGCGGTACAGTCTCCAAAGAATAAATATGCCGCACTCAAAGCATTCATTGAGGAGCATCCGGATCAGTGCGGGATCGTCTACTGCCTGACCAGAAAGCAGGTGGAGGAAAATTGCGCACTCCTGGAAATGGATGGGTTTTCCGTGACCAGGTATCATGCGGGACTGACAGACCGGGAGCGGCGTGATAATCAGGATGATTTCATTTATGACCGGAAGCAGATCATGGTGGCGACGAATGCATTCGGGATGGGAATTGATAAATCCAATGTCCGCTTTGTCGTGCATTACAATATGCCGAAGAATCTGGAGTCCTATTATCAGGAAGTGGGACGCTGCGCCCGGGACGGTGAGCCGGGGGAGTGCCTGCTTTTATATAGTGGACAGGATGTGATCACAAACCAGATGTTCATTGAGAACAACCGCGACAATCAGGAACTGGATGAATTGACGCGCCGGATTGTGATGGAGCGGGATCAGGAGCGCTTGAAAAAGATGACTTATTATTGCTTTACAAAGGAATGTCTGCGTGATTATATTCTGCGGTATTTTGGGGAATACGGAAGCAATTACTGTGGGAACTGTTCAAACTGTAAGACGCAGTTTGATACCGTGGATATGACGGCAGAGGCAAGGATACTTGCCATGTGTGTAAAAGAAAGTCATCAGCGTTATGGAATTAATGTGATTCTGGATACGGTGCATGGAGCAAATAATGCGAAGATCCGGCAGTATGGCATGGGTGTCAGTCCGGCTTACGGGGTACTTTCTAAGACGCATCGTGGAAGCTCAGGCAGATATTCAACCAGCTTCTGGCAGAAGGATATCTGAAGACCACGCCGGATTCTTATATGATTGTGAAGCTGACTGAAAAGTCGGAAGCACTGATTGCAGGGCAGGAGACATTTACAATGAAGATGGCAAAAGAACCGGAGAAAGAGGCGAAGACAACACCGAAGAAAAAAGTGAAGAAAACGGCCGGACTGGTCCTGAATAAAGAGCAGGAAGAGTCTTTTGAAATCCTGCGCGCCCTGCGGGCAGAGATAGCAAGAGAAGAAAAAGTTCCGCCTTATATTGTATTTTCCGATAAGACCCTTGTGCAGATGTGTGTTGAAAAACCGACAAATAAGAATGCTATGCTGAAGTTTCCGGTGTGGGAGAGTTCAAGTTTGAAAAATATGGAGAGCGCTTTCTGGAGGTAATCCGGTCGTGGACATAGAATATCGTCTGATCCGGTCAAACCGAAGAAGCATCGGAATCGAAATTGACCGGGAAGGAAAGGTGACGGTCCGAGCACCCTATTCCTGCGAGGAAAAGCGGATTGACCGGTTTCTTCTGGAAAAAGAGAACTGGATCCGGCAGAAGGTGAAGCTTCAGAAGGAAAATGCAATGAAGCGGCAGGAAAAGAGAGAGATGCCGGAAGCTGAAAAGAAATATTACCGAAATCTGGCAAGAGAAGTATTAGGTGCAAGAACCGGATACTATGCCCGGAAAATGGGTGTGACCTATGGACGTATTTCCATCCGGGAGCAGAAGACCAGATGGGGAAGCTGCAGCAGCGTGGGGAATCTCAATTACAACTGGAAGCTGGTGCTGATGCCTCCGGGAGTTCTGGATTATGTTGTGGTGCATGAGCTGGCACACCGTAGAGAAATGAATCATTCCGCTGCATTCTGGAAGGTCGTGGCGACGTGGATGCCGGACTATAAAAAATATAGAAAATGGCTGAGAGATAACGGAAATCAATTTTAAATGGTAAAAATAATCAAGAATTCGTAGAAAACAATCAAGAATCTCTTGACGGAACTTGTATTTATTTTTATAATAACAAGGTATATGAAAAAAACAAGGATAAGGATCAGTAAAAGATTAGAGTCTGTACAGAGAACTGCCGGGCGGTGCAAGGCAGCAGATCAGATCTTTGAACTCGCCTTTGAGTTCTTCTGCTGAACGGTTTTCAGATAGGCAGAAGCGGAATTCCCGTTATAGAATCACAAGTGCGCTGCACCGCAAGTTATGTTACCGGGATGCGGCGAAGAAGAGTGGTACCACGGAATTAATCTTTCGTCTCTTTGAATTTATCAAAAGAGGCGAAAGATTTTATTTAACAGGAAATCCTGATGGAATTTCCTGTTAAATAAAAGGTTAAGACACTTTTTTTCATACTGAAACAATACCAGGAGGAAAGAAAAATGGCAGTACCTTACAATCATAAGGCAATCGAAAAGAAATGGAAAGAAAAATGGGCTGAAAATCCGGTTAATCCGAAAGTGGATGAAAACGGCAACCCGAAAAAGAAATATTATTGTCTGGACATGTTCCCGTATCCGTCAGGAAACGGTCTTCATGTAGGACACTGGAGAGGCTATGTGATCTCCGATGTGTGGAGCCGTTACAAACTGCTTCAGGGATATTACATCATTCATCCGATGGGATGGGATGCATTCGGCCTTCCGGCTGAAAACTATGCGATCAAGATGGGAACCCATCCTGCAAAATCGACAGCAGCAAACATCGCGAATATCAAACGTCAGATCAATGAGATCTCAGCGCTTTATGACTGGGATATGGAAGTCAATACAACAGATCCTGATTTCTACAAATGGACACAGTGGATCTTTGTAAGATGTTCAAAGAAGGACTTGCATACGAAAAAGAATTCCCGATCAACTGGTGCCCTTCCTGTAAGACAGGTCTTGCAAACGAAGAGGTTGTAGGCGGAAAATGCGAACGCTGCGGCGCTGAAGTTACAAAGAAGAACCTTCGTCAGTGGATGCTGCGTATCACAAAATATGCAGACCGTCTGTTAAATGACCTGGATAAGCTTGACTGGCCGGAAAAAGTTAAAAAGATGCAGACAGACTGGATCGGTAAATCTTACGGTGCAGAAGTAGATTTCCCGGTTGAAGGAAGAGAAGATAAGATCACTGTATACACAACAAGACCAGATACGCTTCATGGAGCAACCTTCATGGTACTTGCACCGGAACATAAGCTTGCAGCAGAGCTTGCAACACCGGAACACAAAGAAGAAGTAGAAAAATATATCTTCGATTCTTCTATGAAGTCTAATGTAGACCGTCTGCAGGACAAAGAAAAACAGGTGTATTTACAGGAACTTACGCGATCAACCCTCTGAACGGAGCAAAGGTACCGATCTGGCTTTCTGATTATGTACTGGCTGATTATGGTACAGGAGCCATCATGTGTGTACCGGCTCATGACGACCGTGACTTTGAATTTTGCAACCAAGTTCAACATCCCGATCATCCAGGTTATTGCAAAAGACGGTAAAGAAATTCGAAAATATGACAGAAGCTTACACAGAGGCTTCCGGAACGATGATCAATTCCGGAGAATGGAATGGCATGGAAAGCTCTGTCCTTAAGAAAGAAGCTCCAC
>ENA-OQCS01001107-OQCS01001107.1-human-gut-metagenome-genome-assembly--contig:-NODE-1107-length-14399-cov-1.674608_pt1 | contig 14399 bp, 21 predicted proteins | sample MGYA00242757_ERZ504575 | MGnify/ENA primary metagenome ERZ504575 (study PRJEB26092, sample SAMD00036297) | human gut metagenome | host: Homo sapiens | study: EMG produced TPA metagenomics assembly of...
GTCAATGGTCTTATCTTATTATGTTATTGAAAATAAGTCATATGAAGAAAAATATCGGACAGGTGGTTAGTGATAGTATGATAGATGGAATAGGCATCCATCATACCTACTATCATTGCTTGTGTCTATTGATATTCAATTGATAAAAGGAAATTAGTGATAGTATGACAGTTGTTTTTCAAATTAATCCTAGTAATAGGATAAAGCTGGCCGATGAAGGCTATGCAAAATTTATTTCGGGGAAATTTAAACAGGCTCTTAGTTTAATTCATACCTTTACACCAAGAACAAATAATAATTACAAATATGAATAAAACACTTATGGCTGCTGGACTTGCAGTTGTTTTAGGGGCATGCAATTCATCAAAGAAGAGTGATGGAGTTGATACTTCCGCCGTGAATCCATTCTTTACCGAGTACACGACACCGTTCGGCGTTCCTCCTTTTGAGCAAATCAAAGTAGAACATTACAAACCGGCTTTCCTAAAAGGAATGGAGGAACAAACAGCAGAAGTAGAGGCGATCGTAAACAATCCGGACAAAGCTACTTTTGAGAATACGATTGTTGCACTGGACCGTAGTGGAGAATTGCTTATGAAGGTCGCTTATGCCTTCAGCGGTCAGGCGAGTGTCAACACAAACGACGAGATTCAGGCTCTTGAACAGGAACTTTCACCGTTGCTCTCCAAACATAGTGACGATATCAGCCTGAATCCGAAACTTTTGCCCGTGTGAAGTCTGTATATGAGAATCAGGCGAAGTTGAACTTGGATAAGGAGCAGAAGAAACTGCTTGAAGAAACTTATAAAGGGTTTGTCCGGGGCGGTGCTAACTTAGATGCCGACGAACAGGCGGAGCTTCGTAAACTGAACGAACAGATTTCCATGTTAGAACTGACTTTCGGACAAAATTCGTTAAAGGAGACGAATGCTTTCCAGCTCGTGGTCGATAAGAAAGAAGACTTGTCCGGTCTGCCTGAAACATTGATTGCCGCCGCCGCTACTACAGCTAAAGAGGCCGGACTGGATGGAAAGTGGGTTTTCACATTGCATAATCCGAGTGTGATGCCTTTCCTGCAATATGCCGACAATCGTGCTTTGCGTGAGAAAATCTATAAAGCCTATGTTTGTCGTGGCAATAACAATAATGCAAACGATAACAAGGATGTAATCAAGAAGTTGGTTGTCGCCCGTTTGGAAAAAGCCAAATTATTGGGCTATGAAGACTTTGCCGCATACGTGTTGGAAGAAAACATGGCGAAGAATGAAAAGAATGTATACGATTTGTTGAACAAGATCTGGATTCCCGCTCTTGTAAAAGCGAAGGAAGAGCTGGCGGATATCAATGCCGAGATTAAGAAAGAAGGTGGTAACTTCGAAGCGGAAGCCTGGGATTGGCGTTATTATTTCGAAAAAGCCAAGAAAGCGAAATTTGACTTGGACGAAAACGAAGTTCGTCCATACTTGGAGCTTAACAATGTCCGGGAAGGTGCTTTCTATGTGGCGAACAAACTGTATGGCATCACTTTTACTTCGTTGCAGGACATGCCGCTTCCCGATCCGGATGCCCAGGTTTTCGAATGTAAGGACAAGGATGGTACAGCTTTAGGTGTACTTTATATGGACTTCTTTACTCGTCCGGGAAAGAGTGGTGGTGCATGGTGCGGTGGTTATCGCGACCAAACGTATAAGGATGGTAAGCGCATAACTCCGGTAGTGACGACTGTGTTTAATTTCTGTAAACCGGCAGATGGACAGCCTGCCTTGTTGAGTGTTGACGAGGCTGAAACTGTTTTCCACGAGTTCGGACATGCTTTGAACGGACTTTTTGCTGATGTCCATTATAATGGAGTGGCTGGTGTTCCCCGTGATTTCGTTGAACTTCCTTCGCAGATAATGGAGCATTGGGTGTTCGAACCGGAAGTCTTGAAAGTTTATGCCAAGCATCATGAAACAGGCGAAGTGATCCCGCAGGCTATTGTCGATAAAATAGTGAAGAGTGTAGATATGGACAAGGTTTTGCGACAACTGAATATGTGGCTTCTTCTTTGTTGGATATGGACTATCATGTTCTGAAAGAGGTTCCGGTGGATTTGAATATAGAAAAGTTTGAATTAGATGCTATGTATGGTCGAGGTTTGTTGAAGCAGATTGCTCCTCGTTATTGGGGCACATATTTCGGTCATACGATGGAAGGTGGTTATACAGCTGGCTACTACAGCTACATTTGGGCGGAAGTGCTGGATTGTGATGCTTTCGAGGCGTTTAAAGAAACGGGGGACATCTTCAGTCCCGAAGTGGCCGCCAAATTTCGTACATACGTTTTGTCTCCGGGCGGTATTGATGAAGGTATGGATATGTACAAAAATTTTCGAGGTAAGGAACCGGACACGGAGCCTTTATTGAAAGAACAGAGGTCTTAAATAATCTTATAATCAGATATTAGAAGATGAAACAGACAGGATATAAGATGAAAGAATATGGTATACCAACAAAGCGGTATTGCCAGACATTGGATCTGAAAGATGATCCCGAACTGATCTCGTTCGATTTTGATTGGGACGAGGCTTTTGCACGGTTGGCTACTTTGCCTCGCCAGGAGGAGTGGGAAACGTATATGTCCATCTTTCAGGTTGCCCGCCCGGGTGCAACATCTGCCGAGAAATGGCGGATGATGGAGCGGATATTTCATTTATATTGATCCCGAAATGGCTGATCTGGCTTAAGAAAATATAGGCGAAATAAAAGAAAAAGGGGGCACTTCAATTTTGATGTCCCCTTTTACTTTTTTATTTGGATTTGAATTTATTTTATTGTTACAGTCAGTGGCTCTTTCAGATTTTGCGCGAATTTCTGTACATAATCGAACCATTTGCTGGAGTTTTCAAATCCCCATTTGCTCCAACCGGCACCACTATAATATGTATAGCTACAACCTGGGGTGTAGGTGCTGTAAGCCAAAACATGGCCGTCTGCGCCTCGTTCAGCCTTTTCTTTGTCGGAGAATGTGATAGCTTTAGCTTCGTTAACCTTCTCCGGGAATACGGCTGCTACATAAATTTGTCCGTTTACGGGATCAGCAGGATCGGCATAGGCAATGTAACCTTTTGCTGTATCGGCCTGATAGTCTTTGCTCGGCTCGTGCAAAAACGATACCGGTTACAACCGGGGTCGCTTCGGTCAGATTATCGTAAGTGATTGTGAACTTATTCATTTGGGAACCAGCATCGAGAGAAATTATGCGGTTTTCGATCACATTATTGTTCCCTTTCACAGTCAGAGGATTGTAAACCAGCTTTACAGTGAAACGTAACGGACCGTTGTCTAAAATTTGGTAGTCTTTGTAGCAATACGGATAGACGATAGAGTCGTTTGCTAATAGAGCGGAAGTTCCGGCTCCCAATGTTGGGCCTACCTTATAGTAATCCAATCCGTTACCATGATCGATATGATAGGAAACAGATTCGGACAATTGCTGTGCTGCTTTCGGGTCGGTCTTGCGCAGTTCTGCAATCTTAGCTCTTGTTTCCGGATCTAGTTCGGTTTTGTAACGCATGTCGACAATCGGTTCGGATACACATTTTACCCAAATATCGCAACCATAAGCTTTCTCGCCGGTAGCTTGCAAGGCCGGACCGTAGGTACGGAAGGCGATACGGTCGTTTTCCCAGGCAATATCGTCCACTCGTTCGGGATATTGTTTACCGCAGGCAATTGTTTTGAACGCTTCAGGTGTTCCTGGGGTGATCTTGTAGGTCACGTTTTCACCCCCCTTGACGGAAACAGGAAAAATAATCTTGTTGTCATACGTTATCTGATAGGGAACTTGCGAGCCTGTATTGTCAGAAATGATGAATGTCTCACCCTTCAGTTTGGTGATGGCGTCCGAAGTGATTTCGGTGATTTCGTTTGTGCGGTCTGTGGTAGACGGATTACTGATGGTTATCTCGACCACCTTCTCTTGCGTGCACGCAAACGCGGAGGCCGCTAACAATAAGCTGAAAATCTTTTTCATAAATTTGTTATGTGTTTAATTTTAATGTATTTGTTGATATTGGTTTCTCAAAATCCGGTTGTAAAAGTAGGAATATTCATTAAGTTTTCAAAAGTAACCATCAGTTTGTTGAGCCGATTTCGGAAATTATCCGCTTGGGTGAAGAAATTTGTTCCAGAAACAAGAATCTTTTCCTCACTCATCAATGAACGGTAGCTGAAACGGGGTTGATCGTCGATTTCGATTGGTGCAATCTTTCCCGATAAGTTCGGCATACATCTCCTAACAGAATCTGATCTAAGGTCATAAGTCCGTACAGAATGGAACCCTGTGTTGCCCCTTTTATGGAAACTGTTTTCTCGGATACGGATAACAGGTAATGTCCATCTCCTTTGACTGAAGGATCCAGTATGAGGCGAATGACGGAACTGCCGGATCCGGAAGAGGATAGAGTTGGTGTTTTCCCTGTTCTTTGTCTCAAGATGTCTTTTAACTCTGCAATGCAAAAAGCATCCTCTGGCAGATTCGTTTGTATGGTCGTCTTTCCGCTTATGATGAAATCTTTCTTACTTTCGATTTGTTTGACTTGGTTCGGCATAGGAAGCAATGCTGACAAATTATCTTGCGCCGACAAGCATCCGGCAAACAGCAACATGTATGTGATAAGTTTGTATTTTTTCATGAATTTAATTTCGACATTTCACCTGCAAAAATACATAAATAAAGCGGGGCGTGATCTTTGGTTTTTGTAAAAAAGTGGAATTAATTGGTCTATTTGATATATTCTTGGCTTTCGAGGGATAATATCTCGGAAATATTTCTATCTTAGAGGCATAATCATTAAATCGAAAGATCATGGGAGCAAAGAAGAATTTTGTGCTTGACACGAATGTCATATTGCACGACTACAAGTGTATTGAGAACTTCAGGAGAATGATATTTATCTTCCGATCGTCGTGTTGGAAGAGTTGGATAAGTTTAAAAAGGGGAGCGACCAGATCAACTACAATGCCCGTGAGTTTGTACGCGAGTTAGATACGTTGACCAGCAATGACCTCTTTTTGAAAGGAGCTTCACTGGGACCTGGCAAAGGCACTTTGCATGTGGTGACCGGGGACAAGTATCAGGAGAAAATTTACCAGTCGTTCCGGAAAAACCGCAGATCATCGTATTCTGTCGTGTACGCTGTCGGTTGCTGAGTCTGAAAAAGACCGGAAGGTGAAAACCATTCTGGTGACAAAGGATGTGAACCTGCGTATGAAGGCGCGTTCGTTGGGTATCGAAGTGGAAGATATATAACCGACAAGGTCATTAATGTCGATATTTTCAAACGTGCACAAGACATTTACGAGAATATAGATCCGGATTTGATTGATAAGATGTATGCATCTCCTGATGGCATCGATGCTGATCTGTTCGATATAAGTCGAAGCTGGAGCCGAACGAATGTTTTATTTTAAAGAGTGTGCGTAATTCTGTCCTGGCCGTTATAATCCGTTCACCAATAAATTCAAAAAAGTGGAAAAAGCCAGCAATTATGGTATTCAGCCCCGCAATGCGGAGCAGAGTTTTGCTTTTGAGGTGCTGAATGATCCGGATGTAAAACTTATCGGGTTGACAGGAAAGGCCGGAACCGGTAAAACCTTGCTGGCTTTGGCTTCTGCATTAAAACAGGCGAATGTTTATAAACAGATTCTGCTGGCACGTCCTATTGTTGCTTTGGCAAATAAGGATTTAGGATTCTTGCCTGGCGATGAGAAGCAGAAGGTGGCTCCTTATATGCAGCCCTTGTTTGATAATCTGAATGTTATTAAGGGACAGTTTGCACCCGGTGGATCAGATGCTCGTAAAATAGATGATTTGCAAAAGAACGGGCAACTTGTGATTGAAGCATTGGCTTTCATCCGCGGTCGAAGTCTTTCGGAAACGTTCTGTATTATCGATGAGGCGCAGAACCTGACTCCGCATGAGATTAAAACGATTATCACCCGTGCAGGAGAGGGAACGAAAATGGTATTTACCGGGGATATCCAGCAGATAGACTCTCCTTATCTGGATGCACAGAGTAATGGTCTCGCTTATATGGTTGATAAAATGAAAGGGCAAGAATTGTTTGCTCACATCAATCTGATCAAAGGAGAACGTAGTCAATTGTCCGAATTAGCTTCTGACTTACTCTGATAAAAGAAATATTGAAAAGGAGGTGTGCCATATTATGAATTTTGTCACACCTCCTTTATTATAGTAGTGTTTTTGGAATGGTTAAAGGATTATAACAGACGATGAAACAATTGATTGCATGTTGCGGGTTGGATTGTGAAGGTTGTGATGCTCGCATAGCCACAGTCGGAAATGACAATGAATTAAGAGAAAAGACTGCCCGGAAGTGGAGTGAGATGAACAACGCACCCGAGATTACGGCTGCAACCATAAATTGTATGGGATGTCGGCAGACGGTGCTAAATTTGCCTATTGTAGCGATTATTGCGAAATCCGTAAATGCGTAAATAAAAAAGGATTGAATACTTGTGGCGACTGTAAAGAGTTGAATAGTTGCCCGATAGTTGGTGCCGTTTTCCTGCATGCCCCTGATGCAAAAGAAAATCTTCTCTTTCGTTAGATACGGATAATGCGACCGTTAAAAAGGATGAAGTGTTCACCGCCAACCTGTTCCTGTTTATGGTGGGTGAGGCAGCACTGAGGGGAAAACGATTCGGATTTATATTTTACTGTTTTCGTGTTTTTTCGTATTATTGCATATGAATACTTATACAGCTAAAATATAACTATATGGATATCTTTCTTATTATTTGGGGGTACTTGTTTGCTGGCCGGGCTGGCAGGTTGTTTTTTGCCTGTATTACCCGGTCCGCCTGTTTCTTATGTGGGTTTGTTGCTTTTGCACTTTACGGACAAAATCCATTTCAGTACTACACATTTGATTTTATGGGCTTTTTTGGTCATTATTGTCCAGGTGATGGATTATGTGACGCCCATGTTGGGCACAAAATACAGTGGAGGCGGTAAATGGGGGAATCGGGGATGTATGATCGGGACGATCGCCGGTCTTTTCGTCTTTCCACCTGGGGTGTGTTGATCGGTCCGTTTGCAGGAGCCGTAATTGGCGAATTGTTTGGAGGGAAGAAGTCTGCCGAGGCTTTTAAAGCCGGTTAGGGGCTTTTGTCGGTTTTCTGTTCAGTGTGGTGGTGAAAGTGTCGGTTTGCGGCTATTTTATTTACAGCTTTGTTGCGGCGCTATTTTAATAAACCTTATTTCTGCTTTTTTTGTTACCTTTGTAAATTAATAGGGCTGTGGTAAAAATTATCAAATATGAAAAAGATTATTAATCCCTGGGAAGGATTGGATGGATATATGTGTTTTGGCTGTGCCCCGAGCAATCCGATGGGACTTCATATGGAGTTTTATGAGGATGGCGACGATATTGTAGCTTATTGGGAGCCGGAAGCTCATTATCAGGGGTGGTTGAATACGTTGCATGGTGGAATCCTGACAACATTGATGGACGAATTGGCAGGTTGGGTAGTGCTTAGGAAGTTACAGACTTCAGGAATGACCTCACGCTTGGATGCCCGCTTTCTGAAAAGTCTTTCTACTTGTGAGCCCAGGCTGACAATCAGGGGGCGTATCAAAGACCGTAAACGAAATGCAATCTTTATTGAAACGGAGATCTATAATTCACAAGATGAGTTATGTACGCGTGCCGACTTGGTCTATTTTATAGTTACACAAGAACAGGCGACAGAAAAATTTCATTTTGCAGGATGCAAAGCAGAAGGTGAATAAACAATAAAACATAAATAACATAATGAAGTATATTGGAGCACATGTGTCGGCATCGGGTGGAGTTGAGAATGCTCCAGTGAATGCGAATGCGATTGGGGCGAAGGCATTTGCTTTGTTTACCCGTAATCAGCGTCAATGGAAATCTTCTCCGCTGACAAAAAAGAGTATTTCTCTTTTCAGAGAGCGTTGTGAGGAATTTGGTTATGCGGCAGAATATATTCTTCCACATGACAGTTATCTGATCAATCTGGGACATCCGGAAGCAGAAGGTTTGCAGAAGTCACGGGATGCTTCTTGGATGAAATGCAACGTTGTGAGCAACTGGGATTGAATCGTTTGAATTTCCATCCTGGAAGTCATTTGAACCAGATGGAGGTGGAGGACTGTCTGACGCGCATAGCTAATTCGGTTAACTGGGCATTGGATCAGACTTCGGGTGTATGTGCCGTATTAGAAAATACAGCCGGACAGGGAACCAATCTGGGATATACTTTTGAGCAACTTGCTACATTATCGATAAGTGGAAGATAAATCCCGTGTCGGAGTTTGTATAGATACTGCTCATACATTGGCTGCAGGTTATGATATCAAGACTGTCGAAGGTTTTACGGAGACATTCCGACATTTTGACGAGGTAATAGGTTTTTCTTATTTGCGTGGCATGCATATAAACGATTCCAAAAAAGATCTGGCTACCCGTGTGGATCGCCATGATAGTATTGGGAAAGGAGTGATGGGATTGACTACATTTAAGATGCTGATGGATGATCCCCGGTTTGATAACATTCCTTTAATTCTGGAAACACCGGATGAGTCTATTTGGTCGGAAGAAATAGAATATCTGTATTCTATATAATAAAAACGAAAGGAGGGGGCTTTTCAGACTATTCTTTTGTTTAACTAAAATTTATAATGCTTTTTGGTATGCAAGAGCTTGGAATGAAAAATTCTTTCTTTTGTGATTTGATAATAAATTTAAATATATTGTACTATGTTTATTTTAATGCCTGTCATCTTTGTTTTAGGGATTCTTGCAATCGCGCTGGAAGATAAGATAAAGATAAATAAAGCTGCGATAGCTTTGTTTATGGCAATATCACTATGGATGATATTGATGTTTGACGCCTATGATATTTTTGTCGAACGCTCCAGTCCTTTGTTTCAGGAGTTTCTGACCCAAAACCCGGAAATGGCAAATGCTCCTCTGAAAGATCAGTTTATTACATTTATTACAAACCGTTCGATTGTTTATCATTTAGGGAATGTATCCGAAACGCTTTTTCTTTGTCATGTGCTCCATGCTGATTGTCGATATCGTGGATAAGCATGGTGGTTTCCGGCTGTTACCGGATATATCCGTACTGCCAATAAAAGGAAATTATTGTGGTATATAAGTTTTGCCGCTTTTTTCTTTTCTGCTTTGTTGGATAACTTGGCTGCTGCTATCGTGATTATGGCCGTGTTACGGAAACTGGTTCCGGACCGGACAGATCGTTTGAAATATGCTTGTATGGTGATTATTGCTGCGAATGCAGGTGGTTCATGGTCTCCGATTGGTGACGTGACGACCATTTTGCTTTGGGTGGGCAAGAACGTCACGGCTATGCACCAGATTTCGCATGTATTCTTTCCGGCATTGATAAACTTGCTTGTGCCTCTGACGATTGCTAATTTTTGGTTGTTTAAGAAAGATGCGACTTACGTGTGATGAGCGAGGAAGAAATGGCAGACGAATATGCACCGGAAATACCGAATCATTCGCGTCGGGTGATCTTTGTGATTGGTGTACTTTCGTTGGCTTTGGTTCCGGTCTTTCAGATGGTGACAGACCTTCCACCTTTCTTAGGTGTTTTGTTGGGCTTGGTGGTCCTGTGGTTTTATACGGATATCATGTATAGCAAACTGCATATGCACGAATCTAATAAGTTACGTATTTCTCAGTTACTTCCGAACATCGACCTAGCGACGATCTTTTTCTTTTTGGGTATCCTGATGGCGGTAGGGGCTTTGGAACTCCGGCCAGTTAGGGTTGATGTCTGCTTTTCTGGATAAGCATGTACATGAACCTTATCTGATCAGCTTTGTGATCGGTGTTTTTGTCTTCCTGTGTGGACAACGTAGCTTTGGTTGCGGCAACAATGGGTATGTATCCGATTGTACCGGATGCGGCCAATCTGACTCCTTATGCTCAGTTCTTTGTATCGGACGGAGGTTTCTGGACATTCCTTGCCTACTGTGCCGTGACTGGCGGTAGTATCTTGATTATCGGTTCTGCAACAGGTGTAACGGTAATGGGATTGGAAAAGATCGATTTTATGTATTATACCAAACGATTTTCAATTTTGGCGTTGATCGGCTATTGCTGCGGTGCCGGCGTATATATGTTATTATTTGCATAAACTTTATTTATATGGGAAAAACATGATTTTGATGGTAACCTGTGCTATTATGCTTTCCGGAATGGAAGCCTTTGCATGCACAGGTCTACTGGTGGGAAAGAAAGCCTCGGTTGACGGCTCTGTTATGATCAGTTATGCGGCAGATTCGCATACGTTATATGGTGAACTGTATCGCTGGCCGGCTGCGACTTGGCCGAAAGGGGCGATGCTGGATATCATCGAGTGGGACACCCATAAACCGTTAGGACAGATTCCGCAGGTTGAACAGACCTATTCTGTAGTTGGTAATATGAATGAACATCAAGTTGCGATTACGGAAAGCACTTTCGGGGGGCGTCCCGAACTAGTTGACACGACCGGTATCATGGATTACGGCAGTCTGATTTATGTCACTTTGCAACGTTCCAAGACGGCGCGGGAGGCTATTCGGATTATGACTGACCTGGTGAAGGATTATGGCTACTATAGCAGTGGGGAAACGTTCTCTATTGCTGATAAGAACGAAGCTTGGGTGATGGAAATGATCGGTAAAGGTCCGGGTAATAAAGGAGCAGTCTGGGTTGCTATTCGCATTCCGGACGATTGTATTTCGGCTCATGCCAATCAATCTCGTATTCAGCAGATCCCGTTTGATGATAAGGAGAACTGCATTTATTCACCGGATGTTGTCTCTTTTGCTCGTGAAAAGGGATATTTCAGTGGCAGGGATAAGGATTTTAGTTTCCAGAAAGCCTATTGCCCGTATGATTTCAGTGCTCTGCGTGGTTGTGAAGCCGTGTGTGGTCTTTCTTTCGCAAATATGATAAATCGATGGATCAATATATGGATCTGATTAAGGGTGATGCAATGAAGAAGCCTATGCCTTTGTATGTAAAGCCTGATCGTTTGTTATCCGTTCGGGATGTGCAGAACGGTATGCGCGACCATTTCGAAGGAACTGATTTAGATATGACGAAGGATGCCGGTGCAGGTCCTTACAAAGTTCCGTATCGTTGGCGTCCGATGACTTCGAAGTGGACGGTCAGGAATATACGAACGAGCGTGCGATGCTACGCAGCAGACCGGTTTTGTGATTGTTCCTCAGATGCGTAATTGGCTACCGGATGCCGTCGGTGGTATTCTTTGGTTCGGTGTGGATGATGCAGACATGGCTGTCTTTACGCCGATCTATTGTTCGGTGACAGCTTCTCCCGAATGTTATCGTGTCGGAAACGGTGATATGATGAATTTTTTCTTGGACATCCGCTTTCTGGATTCATAACTGGGTGGCTAATATGGCGTATGGCAAATATAGTTATATGATTCAGGATATCCGTCTTGTTCAGCAGGAGTTGGAGAACAGCTATCAACAGACAATTCCGGCTGTCGATAAGGCTGCATCGGAACTGTATGCCAAGAATCCGGCGGAAGCGGTCAAGTTCCTGACCTGGTTTAGTTCTACTACTGCCGACCAGGCAACAGCCCGTTGGAAGAAATTAGGAGAATACTTGTTAGTCAAATATATGGATGGTAACGTGAAGAAGGAAGAAAACGGACATTTTAAGCAGAATGGTTACGGATTATCCGAATATCCGGATTTCCCTGGCTATGATGAAGACTATTATCGTAGCATTGTAAAAAGTGCAGGTGATAAATTAAAAGTAAAGTAATATACTTTTGTTAAGGAAAAATACTATATTTGGCGATAGATATTGTTGTACTAAATAAGAAAAGTATGAAAAAATTAATTGTTATGTTGATGTTGACGCTGTTTAGTATAGGTGCATATGCACAGACGCAGCAAGGTCAATCCTCGTTTGGCTTCAACTTGGGTTATAATTTTAATGATGTCGGCAATGCTACTATCGGCATCGATTATCGTTATTGTGTAACGGATGCGTTTCGTTTGACCCCGTCTATTACTCATTTAGTAAAGAATGATGGGTTAAGTGCATGGGCAATTGATATGAATGCTCATTATGTATTTAAATTGAGTGAGATGTTCGGTTTTTATCCGTTGGCAGGCTTAAGCCTTTCGTTTTGGAAAGCAGGTCCTTGGGATGCAACTCGTTTTGGAGCCAATATCGGCTTAGGAGGTGAAGTGTATGCGACAGATCGGATTTCTGTCGCTTGGAAGCCAAGTATAATATCATAAAGGATTTGGATGCCGCAGCGTTGGCTGTCCGTGTCGGATATAATTTTTAAGTAATCGGATTTTTGTACAATAAGAAGGGGAGTGGCGGCACATCCCCTTTTTATTTTTATGTCCGTTCTACCACTGTTTGTATTCTTCGAACGTAATGTTTTGGAAGTCGGGTATGACCTGATAAACTTTGTCTTTTAAAGACTCTTCGGAATTGGTCGTGCTAAGTCCGATAACCCGCATACCCGCATTGGTCCCGGCCTGTATTCCGGCAAAAGAGTCTTCAAATACCAGACTGTCGGAAGGTGATACATGCAGGTCGGAGGCGGCAAGCAAATAACACATTGGATCGGGTTTCCCTTTTGTGATCCGGTCGGCACTCACGACCGTATCGAACAGATTGTCGAGTTTCAAAAGGCGGAAAGCCCGTTTTAGCTTGGCATCATCGGAGCTGGTGACCAAACCGACTTTTACATCTTTACTTTTCAGAAGATGGATAAACTCCATCGCACCCGGAACCGGTGGAAAAGGCATCTGCTGTTCGAATTCCATTGATTCGCGGATTACCTTTCCTTAAATTCTTCAGATCGGTCGGAAAAATACTTCTCCAATATATAAGGTAATGTCGTCCCTTTGATGTGGGATGCGAAATTGGGGATTCCCGTCTGATAGCGTTTCCTGCTTCATTCCAGTAAATATCGTAAATAGGTTCTGTGTCTACAACCACACCGTCGAAATCAAAAAAGGCAGTCTTCATAAACTGTTGTTTCATAAAAATCAATTCGTTTATAATAAGGTCATTTGTCTGCAAATATACTTCTTATTGGGATACAGGAGAACAAATTTGTAAATCTTATTTACTTTATTCTTTTATTGCGTAATAAAATGGCCTTACTGCCATATTATTCTTAAATCAATGGCAGCGACTATGTAATTGGCTGCAGTGATTATATAATCGCCGACTCTGATTTTAAAATAATAGCAGGGAGAGTGGGAAATAGACGGCTTGTAAAGAGCTATTTTAGTGTAGTTATTCTAACTTTTTTGAGATTTAATGCAATGATAGTGCAAAAACTTATATCTTTGTGCACGTACACATGTTTGTTAACTAAAGGAAATTAATTGTCTAACTAATTATAGTATCAGAAAGCAAATGAAAGCGTATTTGAAATTAGCAGCTTTGTCTCTGACTTTGCTGTGTGGTGCCTGCCAACCTAACGACGGATGGCAGCAATTGTTTAATGGTAAGGATTTTACTGGCTTCAAGCAGTTGAATGGTAAGGCTCCCTATCGTGTAGAGAATGGATGTATGGTCGGCCAGACTGTGGATAAAGAACCGAACAGTTTTATGGCAACAGAACAAACGTATGGTGATTTTATTCTGGAGTTTGAAGTGAAATGTCATCCAGACTTGAATTCCGGGGTGCAGTTTCGAAGCGAAAGTAAGCCGGATTACAATAATGGACGTGTGCATGGCTATCAGTGCGAAATTGACCCGTCCGACCGTGCTTGGAGTGGTGGGCTTTATGATGAGGCGCGACGCGGTTGGCTGGCTCCTTTAACGAATAACGAAGCTGGACGAGCCGCCTATAAGAAAGATGATTGGAACAAGTATCGAATTGAAGCTATCGGCAACAGTATCCGCATCTGGCTGAATGGTGTGAACACTTCGAATGTAGTAGATGATATGACACCGGAAGGCTTTATCGCTTTCCAGGTACATGGTATTTTCGGGAAAACGGAGAATGTCGGCAAGGAAATTTGGTGGCGTAATATCCGTATTAAGACGGAAAATTTAGAGGCAGAGCGCATGCAAGGCCCGTTGCTCCGGAAGTGAACTGTATTCCGAATACGCTGACAGAAACAGAAAAAGCAGCCGGTTGGAAACTGCTGTTTGATGGCAAGACTTCTAACGGATGGCGTGGCGCCGGAAAAGAAACATTCCCCGAAAACGGATGGAAGATCGAAAATGGGCGAACTGACTGTTATGAAGAATGGCGGTCCGGAAGGGCAAAAGAGGGGGTGATATCCGTGACTGTCGATGAGTTGGCGCATTGAGCTTGAGTTTGAGTTAAAGTTGA
>ENA-OQCS01001108-OQCS01001108.1-human-gut-metagenome-genome-assembly--contig:-NODE-1108-length-14396-cov-5.749177_pt1 | contig 14396 bp, 18 predicted proteins | sample MGYA00242757_ERZ504575 | MGnify/ENA primary metagenome ERZ504575 (study PRJEB26092, sample SAMD00036297) | human gut metagenome | host: Homo sapiens | study: EMG produced TPA metagenomics assembly of...
CTTTCAATTCAAGTATAACAAAAAACGCCCCAAAATACTTTGGAGCGAATTTTAAGCTGCCTAGCACATTACCCTATGTAATCTTATAGCGTATCTAGACCCTAACTATTTTTATATAGTCTTTTTTTTGTTGGGCTTATAGAATACATTGTTTCTATATATGATGACTTTTAACTCGGTTTCTCCACCAATAAATACAGGAGGTTTTAAACCACATTCTTCGATTGACTTAATGATTCTAGGGATGCCGCGACCCCAGTTTTCAATGTATTTTAGATAGCGTAATGCATACGCGGTTGCTTCATTCCTAATATTAGAATTTCCTTGTTTCATTTTTCTCGATTGTTTGTCCCATAACTAGTTTTCCTGGAGAAGTTACTTCTAAACGATCATCGAATATCGCAATTTTAATACTGTTTCTATCAATATAGGATCTGTGTGCAATGGAATTCACAATTAATTCTCGTATGGCATATACGGGAATTTCGTATGTTTCTTTTCTTTCTAGAGATTCAAATGAAGCATGTAAACGTATGTTTCGTAATACAAATTTATACGCAAAATCAATTTGTTCATAGATGGGTCCTGAATAATCTTTCATATCAATTACTTCTGTTGTATCCGTACCTTTAAAAAGTGCACATTGAATACGGTTTGGCAATGCGGGATGTCCTGTTAATAAGGCATAGGCATTAGTAGGTACAATATGATTGTTTGATTGTGTAAGTATTCCCCACGATAATAAATCTTGTTTCGTAAATGGGCGTAACTGCATCTTTTTCAAATTGAGATTTAGAGTTTTCTAATGCTTTATGATAAAGGGTATCACATAAGTTTTGGATACTATTTTCACTGATTTCTAATTCGGGACAAATCATCTTATCAAAATAGCGGTTGCTACCTTCAAACATCAATTCTTTGATCATATTACGATCAGCTTTTCTTGTTGTTCCACTAACGTGTACATAAACACCATCAAATTCACCCTCTGCTTTTAAATGATATGGGCGATCCCATCCTGATGGAACATTCACAATTAAAATGGTTTTATCTTCGATTGTATCTAAATCAATGCTAGGAATAATATGAGGTTCAATACTTGAAAATATTGAATTTGTGATGGAATCCTTGATTTTAAAAACATCACCCGATAGTCCGCATATTTCAAATGAATCTTTCTTTTCTTCAATTCCAAAAATAATTTTTCCACCAAAACCATTCGCAAAAGCTACGACAGATTTTAAATATTTTTTATGTTCAGCAGGAACTTCTTTTTTTACTTCGATATTGTTATTTTTGCCATATTTATTTAATTTATTTATCAACATAGTATTCCTCCTTTCACACATCCACATTATCATTCTACCTAAAAACCCATCCTAGTGCTTACTAGAATGGGATCTTTGTCGTTAATAGTTTCCTGTATAATTCTACACCCTTTTTTAAAATGTCTTCATCAAAGGTGAACTTATTTGAATGTAATGGAATGGTGTCACCAGTACCTAAAAAGAAGAAGATAGATGGGGCTACGTTTCTGTAGTAACCAAAGTCTTCACTAATAAGCACAGGGCTATCTAGTTTATTGACTAGGTTATTTTTGTATAGGGTATGAAATAATTCTTCATTATTTAGTACAGGTGGATAGTGATGATTGACTTTGAAATTAACTTGCACCTTGTATTTTTTGATTGCATTATTCATGTTTTGTTCAATGATATTAACAATTTGATCAAATACCTTTGGATCATAATAGCGAATAGATCCTCGTACATGAGTTGATCTGCAATAATATTGAAGGCTTGGCCAGAATGGAAAGTACCAAAGTGTAATAGGTGGAATGTATTGTTGTCAAAGGCTTCTTCTTCTTGGTCTAAAGACTTTTGTAGAATTTCTACACAAGCCGTTAATGCGTTGATTCCATTTTGAGGCTGGGCTGCATGACTTGCCTTTCCCTTTACCAGAATTTCAAACTCACATCCACCAGCCATCATTTCATTAGGCCGTGTATATACTTTGCCTTTTTCAAGTTCTGGATAGATGTGTGTTCCGTAGATGGCGGCAATATTAAATTGTTTGAAGAATTGTGTGTCTATGATTGGCTTGGCACCACCTGGTTTTTCTTCTCCTGGCTGAAATAAGAGTAATACGTTGTAGTTACTTTCTTTGGTATATTTAGCTATTTCTAAAACCATCGCCATATGTCCATCATGTCCGCAGGCGTGCATACATCCATTGGTGCTTTTAAATTCTAAATCTGTATTTTCTTCCATAGGAAGAGCGTCCATATCGGAACGAAAAACAATTGTGTTTTCTTTCTTATTGTCAAAATAAGCAGTAACACTATTAGGGATTGGATGATCAATTTTGCAGTCATATAAGTCCAATATGTTTTCGATATATTGTGCTGTCTTTTGTGTTGTGAGTTCAATTTCAGGGATTTGGTGCAAATTTCTTCTGTTTTCGATGATTGTTGGCATAAAATTCTCCTTTTTTGGTTTATTATACTACCTATTTTGATTTGTTAAATAAATTTAACATAGATTTAACATTGTAAAGATAGTATGAAAATCCATTTAAATTTATATTAAGTGCGTAATTATGAAAAGGTGGAAAATATGACAACAACAAATATATTGTCTTTATTGGGTGGATTAGCTTTATTCCTATATGGAATGCAGATGATGGGAAATGGTCTTGAAGCTGCGGCTGGAGATCGCTTAAAACAAATTTTAGAGAAATTAACTTCAAATCGATTTTTAGGTGTAATTGTAGGTGCACTTGTTACGGCAGTTATTCAAAGTTCGAGTGCAACAACAGTTATGGTTGTTGGGTTTGTCAACGCACAGATGATGACTTTACAACAAGCTGTATGGATTATTATGGGTGCTAACGTTGGTACAACTATTACAGGGCAATTGATTGCGTTAGATGTAAGTGCTATTGCTCCATTAGTTGCCTTTATGGGTGTTGCATTGATTATGTTTACGAAAAGCGCAAAGGCAACGGATATTGGACAGATCATTGCAGGTTTGGGTATTCTTTTTATTGGTATGAATATGATGAGTACAGCTATGATGCCGCTAAGAGAATCAAAAGAATTCGTTGAATTAGTCACTCATTTCTCAAATCCATTAGTAGGTATTTTGGTGGGTGCAGGATTTACGGCTTTGATTCAATCAAGTTCAGCCTCTGTAGGTATTTTACAAGCCTTAGCAGCTAGTGGTGTTATTGGATTAGATGGAGCTGTATATGTATTGTTTGGACAAAACATTGGTACTTGTATTACAGCCGTTCTTGCATCAATTGGAACGAGTCGTGAGGCTAAACAAGCGACAGCTATTCACTTGAGTTTTAATATTATTGGTACAGTAATATTTACATTAGTATGTATGTTCACACCATTGGTATCTTTGGTGATTCATTGGACTCCATATAATGCGACAGCACAGATTGCGAACATGCACACATTGTTTAATATTTGTACAACGTTATTATTGCTTCCATTTGGAAAATATTTGGCTGAATTTGCACAACACATCTTACCAGTAGAAAACAAAGAAACAGAAGATGATCGTTTATTGTTTTTACAGCCACTACCTAAGTCTAAAAAGATGATTGGTGGTGCAGCTATCTCGGTTAAACAAATCAATGATGAAACAATGCATATGTTAGAGCTTGCGTATGAGAATGTAAATCAGGCATTTGGACAGTTATTACAGTTTAGTGATAAGATAGATGAACAAATCTACAAAAGAGAGGATACTGTAAACTATTTGGATAAAGTTATTAGTGAATATATTAGTACGGCTTTGGCTACACCAAATTTGAATGTGAATATTTCTCAAGCTTTGTCTAGTTATTATCTAATGTTAGTGGATATTGAACGTATTAGTGATTATGCGGTGAATATGAATCATCAGGCTACAAAGCGTCTTCAAGGGGATATGACGATATCTGAAATTGAAATTGTGGAGCACATGAAAAAGTTATGTGTCGATATGAAAAATGATTTGAGTGATGTGGAAGAGGCAGAGCGTAAGGATGATGTGATTGACTCACTTGTGTCAAGTTGGCGTGAAGCACAGATTCAAGCACTAAAACAACAAAAGTGTTCTAGTGAAGTGAGCATGATGTTATCGCGTATTTTTACAGATTTTGAGCGTATTAATGACCATGCGTTAAATGTGTCTCAAGAACTTGATAAAATAACTTTGAGATTCCTGATTAATAAGCAGTTTTTCTGCTTATTTTTTTCGTGGATTTTGTTATAATCTTGTTATGAATATTGAGAAGTTATTAAATACAATTATTGAAGCAGGGAAGATGTTAGTAGAGAGTGGTGCAGAAGTCAATCGTGTTGAAGAGACAATGGTCAGAATGTGTCGGTGCTTTGAGGGAATCGAATATGCAGATAGCTATGTGACTTTAACTGGCATCATGTTTTCGTTAACATATGAAAATAAAACGATAACACGTATTTGCAGGGTGCATACGGGAGAGGTTGATTTAAATCTATTGATCAAATCAATACGCTTTCTAGAAGTATCTGTATGAATCCTATATCTGTAGATGAGTTGGCAAATGAGCTTGAAAAAATTAAGAAAATATCTCGCTATACATTTAAAGAGACTATGTTTTTTGGCGCGGTAGGTGCAGCTGGATTTGGGATTTTCTTTAATGGGACTTTATTGGAAATTGTGATGTCCTTTTTTATTGGAATCTTGATTCGTTGTATAAGCTGTTTTTTATCCAAGCATAAACTAAATTCTTTCTTAAATAATGCGATATCTGCGGGATCCGCAGCATTGAGTGCTCAATTAATTCATCAAGTATTGCCTCAGACCAATGTGGATATTATGGTGATTTCGAGTTTTATGCTTTTAGTTCCAGGACTTGCGATTACGAACGCGATTCGTGATACGATTGCAGGAGATTATGTATCTGGTGTTGCAAGAGCAGCAGATGCATTTTATGCGCAGTTGCTATTGCGGTAGGTGCTGGTTTTGTGATGTATTTTTGGATATAGGGGAATGGAAATATGGTGTATGTAATTTTAAAATCAGGTATATCTTCATTCCTTGCAAGTTTGGGATTTGGTTTCCTTTTCAATATCAAAGGAAGAAATTTGTGGATAGCCGGTGTTGTAGGGGCTATTGGAGGTGCTTGTTATAAGGTATCATTATATTTAGGATGTTCTGAAATTCTATCGAATTTTTATGGACCTTAGGTTTGGCATTAGCTTCAGAAATTTTAGCACGTAAATGCAAGACTCCAGTTACAACATTTTTAGTTTGTGCATTAATTCCTTTGGTTCCTGGTGGTGGGATGTATCGTACAATGCTTGCGGCTATTCGTGGTGATGCACAGAACACATTAAATATGGGTCTTCAAACATTGAGTATTGCGGGTGTTTTAGCACTTGGAATTCTATTGGTTTCCACAATCATGCGTGTGTATTATCAGGAAAAAAGAAAATATTTATCAAAAAAGTAAAAAAGTACTTGCAATCGTTAAAATTTATGATATTATATATGAGCGTCTTGGTGATATGGGCCTGTAGCTCAGGTGGTTAGAGCGCACCCCTGATAAGGGTGAGGTCGTTGGTTCAAGTCCATTCAGGCCCACCATGATTTCTTTAGACGCTTATATAATGGGGTGTTAGCTCAGCTGGGAGAGCACCTGCCTTGCACGCAGGGGGTCATCGGTTCGATCCCGATACGCTCCACCAATTATAAAAATTAAACTGCATATGCAGTTTTTTTTTTATTCTTTTTTTTATTATATGTTATAATCATAAGTAATCGGATGATTAGAAAGCTGAGTAGATGTATGGAAAAAGAATTTTACGAAGAATATGAAGATATGGAAGCCGGTATTGATCAAAAACAGGCTCTTGTCGAAGAATCAAAAAAGGTTGATGAAATTGAAGATTTCAGTGAAGCAGTTCGCTTTGTGAATGATTTGAAAAAAAGATGGAGAAAGACTGGTTTTGGTGAGTCTTTGGCAGAAGAAAAGTTAAGAGAAGAATTTGATGCGAATATTGAAAAAGTATATGAAAAACAAAAGGCATTGGCTCAAAAAGTGGTTGATGTAAAGGAAGCTTTGATTAAAGAAGCTGAAAAAACTTCTTTATCAGATGACTTTAAAAAGGCTACTGAAAAGATGACTTCCTTAATGGATCAATGGAAAGTTTCTGGAAATGCCGGAAAGAAAACAGATGATGAATTATGGAACCGTTTCAATGCAGCTCGTCAGAAGTTCTATGATCGTAAACATGCTAATTGGGAAAATAGAACAGTTCAGTTTGAAAATGCTAAAAAGGTAAAAGAAGATTTAATTGAAAAAGCTAAGTCATTACAAGATTCTGAAGAATGGCAGAAAACAAGTGCTAAATACAAAGAATTAATGGATGCTTGGAAAGCTGCAGGAAATGCAGGTCGTGAATTTGATGATGATTTATGGAATGCATTTAATGAAGCTCGTCAAAAATTCTATGCGAAACGTAATGAATTCTATGAAAAATTACATGCAGAACATGACGAAAAATATGCAGAAAAACAAGCTTTAGTCAAGGAAGCAAAATCAATTGCAGGCTTACAAGAATATACTCGTGAACAAACTGCAATGATGAAAGAATTGTCTAATAAATGGAAATCAATTGGTTTCTGTGGAAAAGATAAAGAAGATGAAATCTGGAATGAATTCAGAGGTGTCATGGATGAATATTTTGCTGGCTAAAATCGGCTAGCGAAAAGCGTCGTGCTAACTGGCGTGATCACATGGCAGAAATCATTCTCGTAAAGAAGAACAAATCGCAAACCAAAAGCGCCAAATTAAACGTCTTCAAGATGATATGACTGGTTTAGTAAGTGAAGCTACAGTAGCTGACTTACAAGATCAAGTAGAAGATAAAGAAGACTTTATTAAACAACTTGAACAAGAAATTGAAGACATTGAAAAGAAATTAGCAGAGTAGTTGATCTACTCTCTTTTTCTTGGGGTTTATTATATGAATTTTCATGAATGTATGAAGCTGTTTTATCCAGAAACAAAAATAATATTATATAATCGAAAAAATGAGGTTGTATTAGAAGGCCAAGTAAATGACATTCGTAAAGAGTGTGAAAAATATCATAATGTAGAGGTAACCTTCGTATCGGGTAGAGCGGATACAACAGGACTTAAAATTTGGCTAGATATGTAAAAGGAAGAAAGTTTAGTGCTTTCTTCCTTTTCCGTTTTAGTATTTCATATCACTTTTAATTATATCGTGATCTTTTAATAGTTTTTCAATCACAGTACCCTTGATTGTCTTAAGAATTGGTTTTTTGAATACATTTAGAGGTCCAAGATCGATTTCTAATGGGGATTTTCCATCCATTAATTTTACGCTTGAATCTAATAATTCACGTACATCATATACGCTACCCCATACTTCTGGAACACCACGATCGACACCTAATAGTCCATATACAGCTTCCATTGCGGTACGTACTGAATATTCAGTGGTGAAGACTGTGTCTCTTGGTGTGTCGGCAAATTGTCCTAAGAAGGCGAAGTTTACACATCCATCAGGAATTACATCTGGACGATCCCCTTTCGTTCTTGGCATGAAGAAGGCAGTGATGTATGGCATCATTGTAGGCACGCATCTTGTAGAATTTGTAGCTAATTCTTCAATTTGATCTGTTGGAACACCCAAGTGATATAGCCATTCTTCTGTGATTTCTTTACCAGTACATTCTCTCATTGGTTTCTTAATGTAGTCACCATCTACATCTGTAAATAGTCCATATACCCAAACGCATACTTTGTTTGGATCTTGGTTTTTAAATTGTCCTTGACGATTAATAGTCCAACTCATTAACCAGCTCGAATCTCTACAAGTTACGATACCTCCAGTAACGGTTTTTCCACTACGAGGATCACGCTTACAAATGTTTGTGATATAAGGGATGATTTTATCATCTAATGTTGTTACAGTTGCAGATTCCCAATTTGTTTTTGAAATGTCTGAACAGAATTTTTCTGGGTGACCAAAGCTAGAATCTTGTTTTGCGATGTTTTTCCATAAGCTCCAGCATCCACTTGTTCTAACTTCAGCATCTCCATTAGGCGCATGGTCTTGATCACCATAAATTGTTCCTTCTGTACAGCTTCCGTTTGTCACAAATACTAAATCGTTTTCAGTTAATACAATGCCAGTTTCTGTTCCGTTTACTTTGCATTCGATCGTCTTGGCAATTTTCTTATCTTGTACAACCTCAAATTCAACATTTGTAACTTCTGTGTTGAATTGGAAGTCTACGCCATGAGTTTCTAGATATTTTCGCATAGGAAGAATTAAAGATTCATATTGATTGTAACGAGTGAATTTTAAGGCACTGAAATCAGGAAGTCCTGAAATATGGTGAATGAATCTTTGGAAGTATAATTTCATTTCTAATGCTGAGTGCCAGTTTTCAAATGCAAACATACTTCTCCAATACATCCAGAATGTTGAATCAAATACTTCTTCATCAAATACATCTTCAATGGTCTTATCATATAAATCTTCATCTGGTGTCATGAATAATTTCATGATTTCCATAGCACCTTTAGTACTTAAATCAAACTTCCATCTGTATGTGCATCTTTTCCTTGGTTGATTGTTGCACGACACAATGAGTAGTTAGGATCATGTTTATTTAACCAGTAATATTCATCTAAAACACTAGCACCCTCGATTTCTAATGAAGGATACTTCTGAATAGATCCCATAAACATCGAAGTGGTTTTCCATTTCACGACCACCTCTCATGACATATCCACGAGTAGGATCATAGATTCCATCGCATGCGCCTCCGGCAATGTCCATTGCTTCTAAGATATGGATGTTTTTGCCTGGCATTTGTCCATCACGAACTAAAAAACAGGCGGCTGCTAATGCAGCAAGTCCACTACCTACGATATAAGCATTCTTATTATCTACATTTGCTGGTTTTTCAGGGCGAGCAAATGCTTCGTAGTTTCCATTCGTGTAGTAAATACCTTTAGAGTTCTTTTCGTATTTTCCTCTTTCAGTATTACGATAGTCACTTGTAACTTCTTTTCTTCTTCTTTCCTTTTTGTCGCTCACTTTTTTTTGCAGTAAATAAAGCAGCACCTGTAGCTGCAGCAGTAAGGCCTGCAATGCCTAATTTTATATTATTCTTTGACATATACATGTCCTCCTTTGTTCTTATGGCTACATGATAATGGAGGACAAAAATAAAAACCATGAACAAAAAAGCAAGATGATAATTTTTTTATCATTTTGCTTCATTTGTAAAGTTTGAAATTGAATTTGCGATAGAACCATGCAAAGTATTAGCCATATTATAGATGATTTCATGGTAGTCTTCATACATACCTTTTTGAATCCAATCAAGCATGATACCTACAAAACTATATTTGTAGAAATTAGCGATGAATTGAATTTGTTCTTCTGTAATATTGGTTCCTTGTGCTTTTTCGCGGACGACTCCTAAAATAAGGTCGTGTACTGTAGTAAATAAAAAGCGTTCAATACTATCTTGTGTTGTTGTATGGTATACATTTAAAATAAATGGCTTGTTTTGAAGGACGGCTTCAAATATGGATGTAAGGCCTTCTTGCCAAGTGTCATATGTTTTATTTCCTTTTAGTGCATTTGTTGCATCATAAATACAAGACCATTCGACTAGGTCGTAAATATCTTTAAAATGATAGTAGAAAGACATTCTTGAAATGCCAATATCATCTGTTAAATCTTTAATGGTAATCTTATCTAATGGTTTTTTTAATAAGAATCTTTTAGGGATTGCTCTAAGGCAAGTTTCGTTAAGTTTGACATACTTAAATATTATAAAAAATGGGTCTCCCGTCAATTCTTAGGAGACCATGAACATTAAATTCTGAGTGGCTGTAACAAACAGAATTTTTTCTTGCCCTAGCTGTAATAGGGACCTTTGAATATTGTAGATGTGCTTCTTGTAAGCACACTTACAATATAATCTTATCATTCGTTAATTTAATCAAAACATTTTGTGAAATTTTGGGAAGAAAGAGAATCTAGGTTTGCAGAATACAAATATTGATTTTTGTTTCTGCTTTTTACTAGCAGGTTTTTAGATTCTAAAGACTTTAATATTTTGCGAGTCGTTGTATCGCTTTTTTCAAGTAATTCAGTTAATGTATTCATGTTCATATAAGTATCATCAAATAATCTATTTTGGCACAGTATGAAGATGCATTTTGCCTGTTTATCGTTTAGAACTTTTTCATTAACTAACGTATTGATTATATTGTTGTAGTAATTTAGTTGATCGTTTAAATCTGCAATTTTTGTGTATAAGTCATCTGAGGCTTGTGACAACAATTCTAAAAATGTGACGACAAAAAATGTAATATCACCTTTGTTTTTTCTGTCGTTACAAACATCAAAAGCTTTATAGTACTTGTTGATATTATTTTTGACTGTGTAAGATAATTTTAAAGCTAAAAGAACGTCAAGTTCATTTTTAATCAGGTAACTACTGATAAATCGACTGGTTCTGCCATTTCCATCATAAAAAGGGTGGATATATCCAAATAGATAGTGAAAGGCAGATATTTTGATTAGGCTATCGATATCATCGTTTTTTAAAAAATCAAGGCATAAATCTAGAGATTCAATGATTTTTGACTCTGGCATGATTCCTCTGCGTTTTTCTTTTTGTGTGGCAGACACTACTTGAACAGGCTCTTTTCTAAAGAGTATACCGTCGGGTAGATTTTCTTTTTCAATTTCAGGTAATACTAGGGCATCGTAAATGGTCCGAATATCCTTGCAGTTGTTTAATGGGATTATTTCATTACTGATTAATTTAAAATATTTATCCACAAGTCCTTTAAATCTAGCGCTTTTATCATTTTTGATTGAGTCAATCGCATCTTCAATTTCTTTTCTTGTACTTCTTACACCTTCGATTTCGTTAGTAAGGGCAATCTCATCTTTTAATGATTTAATTATATAAGAGTTGATAGCGATATTAGGTAAATGTGTTCTTAACAAATTGATTTTGTTGATTGTTTTATATATTTTAACCAATAACTTTGTAATTTCATTCGTATTGAAAATGAATCCAACGTTTTCGTGGATTTTAATAGGAAGTTTAATGGAGGCTTCACTATTAAATCTAGCATCATAAATTGATTCGTATTCTGTTGGCTTTTTATAAAATATTTTTGAAAGTAATTCATATTCCATATAAAAATCCTCCTAAATTAATGGACGTTTGTGTTATAATATCTTATGTCTCATTAAAAATCAAATAAATTATTGAGATATACATATTATTCTTATATAATGTGAGAGGGTGACAATATGTATATATCAGTAGATGAATCGCAAATGAGTGTGTTTTTCTTGGATTGTTTTCGCTTTTGTATGAATGATATAGAATATGATATTATCCTGAATAAGCCGGATGTGGATACATATGAATATGAAATATGGAAGCGGGCTAATAGGAAAATGTCTTTTGTCACAATAGTGAGATTGTCACTAGATGAATTTAAAGAATATTATTATGTGGATGAAGAAGCTACAAATTATAGGATAATCAATAAAGTAATTGTTCCGACAATCAAAAAAATGAGATGATAAAAAGTGCTTTATTTATCGTGCTAAATGGTAAATAGAGCACTTTTGTTTACAGAAAAATACTTTACGAATAAATTATTTAGGTTTATACTTTTTAGTAGATAAATAACTTTCATAACTAAAAAGAACAAAAATAATGAGCATAAAACTAAGGAGATTTACTTATATGCAAAAGAGAACTACGAATTATTCTTTCCAAAAATTTGGGGATGTATTCTATTCTGTAAATCATAATGCAGGGCATTTGATTGATTATGTTGAAAATGACTTTAAAATCACAAACAAATCATTCGATTCTTTTTATTATTCCAGTGATCCGGTATATTTGGATACTAAAAGTGGAATTATAATGCTTGTGGTGAGTAAAGATGGTAAAAGGTTCGAAGATATGTAATTCACCGTGTTGTTCGATTAAAGCCAGATATTTATTTTAATTATGTTTCAATTTCAAGAGAGAGTGTTCTTCAAATTCATTATTCAAGTCATGGAATGAATCAAAAGATGATGCAAAATCCATATACTTATCAAGCTTTGGTTTCAAGAATGAATTTAAAAGAGATTTTCACATGTTTTTATCAAGTGCGCAAATCAAATTATATTTTCCCTGGAGAAACACATGATTATTATGAATTGACATATATTGATCATGGTACATTAGATACAACAGTTGACGGACAGAAATATAGACTTCAAAAATATGATTTGATTTTATATTATCCTGGACAGTTTCATACGCAAAGCACAGATGATCAAAGTACTTGTTCATATCTGACGATTACGTTTGATATGGATAATAAATTGCCTGGGGATTTAAAAAATCGTGTATTCCATACACATAAAGATATTTATCAAGTTTTGTCTGAATTTATGAAATTCATTCAGTCTGATGGGCATTTAAATTCAGAAATGGTGTTGTTATATTTAAAACAAATTTTGATACTTTTATATCAATTTGATGATGAATCCCAAGAACAACAATCTATAACCGCAAATCCGATGCAAGAACACTATGAGAGTACATTGTTGAATGAAATCTTGGTATTTATAAACAATAATGTGTATAAACAGTTTACGGTAGAAGATTTATGTATGAAGTTCTCGATTTCAAGATCAAGTTTACAGAATTTATTTAAATCAAATATCCATATTACGCCAAAACAATATATTTCGAATGTGAAATTAAATCAGGCAAAAATTATGATTCATGAACATAATCAAACGATTTCAGAAATATCCGATATTTTAGGTTTTACTTCGATTCACTATTTTTCTAGGAAGTTTAAGCTGCAATATGGTATATCTCCAACAGATTATGCCAAGAGTATTTCTCAGTAAGTCCAGAAATGGGCTTTTTTTCTTTCGTTAATAGTGTATGATATGTACATGAAAAAGAATCAAATGTTAATGACATCTGGAACCATTTGGAAACAAATGCTTTTATTTGCCTTTCCTGTGTTTTTGGGCAACTTATTTCAACAACTATATAATACAGCGGATTCCTTGATTGTAGGAAACTATTTGGGCAGTTCAAGCCTTGCAGCCGTTACTTCTTGTGGTGAATTGATCTTTCTATTGACTAGTTTGTTTCAAGGAATATCCGTAGGTGCAGGAGTGGTCATTGCACGCTACTTTGGTGCGAATGATAAAGAAAGAATGCAGAATGCAATTCATACACTTATGGCGTTTGGAATTATTTTTGGGATTGGTTTAACCGTTTTTGGATACTTGTTGGCACCTGTATTGTTAGGGTGGATGTCAACACCAAAAAATGTGATTCATTTATCCGCTACATATCTTCAAATCTATTTTCTAGGTTCTCTAGGAATGATTCTATACAATTCTTGTGTTGGTATTATGCAGTCGGTAGGAGATAGTAAACATCCATTATATTTCTTGATTGTATCAAGTTGTGTAAATGTTGTATTGGACATTGTATTTGTAGCAGGACTTCATATGAATGTAGAAGGAGCTGCCTTAGCTACGATTCTGTCGCAGTTTTTAAGTGCCATTCTTTGTTTGTATCTATTGATTCGGACAAATGAAAGTCATCAGGTACATCTTTCTAAGATTCGTATACATGCTGATGTAGGTAAGGAAATATTGGAAATGGGGATTCCAACGGGAATTCAGAATAGTTTAATTTCAATATCAAATGTAGTTGTGCAATCCAATATTAATACTTTTGGATCCTTGGCGATGGCAGGTATGGGTACCTATTCAAAAATTGAGGGTTTTGCGTTTTTACCAATCACAAGTTTTATGATGGCTTTAACTACGTTTGTTTCTCAAAATAGAGGGGCCAAAGAATATGAAAGGGCTAGAAAAGGAGCTCGTTTTGGACTTGTTTGTTCCGTCAGCTTAGCTGAAACCATAGGGTTATTGATTGCACTGTTTGTCACTCCATTGATGCGTTTATTTGTGGATGATCCACAAGTAATACAATATGGTGTAGAGCGTGCACATTATGCGACGATACTATTCTTTATGTTAGCATACAGTCATGGTGTGTCGGCTGTACTTCGTGGAGTTGGAAAGTCTGTTGTTCCAATGGTTGTCATGCTTGTGTGTTGGTGTCTTGTGCGAGTTACTTTATTAACAATGCTGAACATGCTATTTCATAACATTTTATTTGTATATTTGATTTATCCTTTTACTTGGTCTTTATCAAGTATTGTATTTTTCTTGTATTATCGAAAAATCAATTGGCAAGAATAATAAAGAAACCATTCTAGTGTTGGCGTCTAGAATGGTT
>ENA-OQCS01001109-OQCS01001109.1-human-gut-metagenome-genome-assembly--contig:-NODE-1109-length-14396-cov-1.896699_pt1 | contig 14396 bp, 23 predicted proteins | sample MGYA00242757_ERZ504575 | MGnify/ENA primary metagenome ERZ504575 (study PRJEB26092, sample SAMD00036297) | human gut metagenome | host: Homo sapiens | study: EMG produced TPA metagenomics assembly of...
TTGAAAATAAAAACTTCGGGACGCGATGATTCACGTTCGGATCAGTACCGATACCCTTATGAGCGACGCCATATTCAGTGCTGGAGCGATTGGCAGGCAGCGGCTATATACGGAAAAGTAATTGCCTGTTGGATTATGGGTGCGGAAAAGGACGTGTGGACTTTTTTTCTGTCCTACCAGACAAGATGTCGTTCTGTCGGTGTGGAATATGATAGCAGAATATATGAAACAGTCTGCGAAAACAAACGCCATGCCGTATCAGGCAGCCGGACGGAATTCGTCATGGGGAATGCTGAGAACTACGTTGTACCTGAAGAGGTGGACAGAGTATTTTTCTTCAATCCTTTTTCAGTAGAGATTCTTCTAAAAGTTCTGGCAAAAATTGAAGATTCCTACTATGAAATCCCCGTGAGATACAGTTGTTCTTCTATTATCCGTCAGATGAGTATATCAGTGAACTGATGACGGTGGATATACTTTCCTTTGTGGATGAGATAGACTGCCGGAACTTGTTTGATGGGGAAAACCCAAGGGAGAGGATTATGGTGTTCGCATATTAAGGAGTTTTTGAATTCAAGTCGAGCGGCCGCGGGACTTGGCGCGTGATTCTGTTCAGCGTAAGCTGACATATTCTTTACAGAATCACTGCGCATCCTCGCGGAGCTTTATCTCAGTCGGAGATTGGACTCCCACTGAGACAAATTTGCTATTACTCACCACCTGAAGATGTGGGAGTCTTCTCGACTGAGATAAATGTTTCAGGCATCGGAATTCTCCTTTTATTCTTCTTTTATTTTACTTTCGATTCCCATATATTTTTCTCACAATAACGTAAAAAATGTTAGAAATTTAACGTGTATTTTATCAAAAACTTTACTTGTGCATTGAAAATAATGTGTTAGAATAAAGGTGTATTTTTTAGGAAAAGTAGGAGGAATTTGAATGCGCAAAACAAAAATTATCTGTACCCTTGGTCCATCTACTGATAAGGACGGTGTTCTGGAAGAACTCGTTAAAGAGGGAATGAACGTAGCACGTTTTAACTTCTCTCATGGTTTACATGATGAACAAAAAGGCCGTATTGATAAATTAAAAGAAATTCGTACAAGACTCAATAAACCGGTAGCTGCGCTTCTCGACACAAAGGGACCTGAAATTCGTATCCGCGAATTTGAAGATGGAAAGGTCACACTGAAGGAAGGTCAGGAATTTACCTTAACTACAGAAGAAATCGTAGGAAACGAAAAAATCGTTTCTGTTACCTATAAAGATTTATATAAAGATGTCAAACCAGGCAACAGCATTCTGATCGATGATGGTCTGATCGGACTTGAAGTCAAGAAGATCAAAGGTCAGGACATCATCTGTAAAGTCGTAAACGGTGGTGTTCTCGGCAATAAGAAGGGCGTCAACCTCCCTGGTGTAGAAGTAAACATGCCGTTTATCAGCCCGAAGGATCACGATGATATCCTGTTCGGTATCAAAGAAGGCTATGATTTTATCGCAGCTTCCTTTACCAGAACTGCTGCCGATGTCAAAGAAATTCGTGATATCCTTGAGAAAAACGGAGGACATGACATCAAGATCATCGCAAAGATCGAGAACCAGCAGGGTGTTGACAACATCGACAGCATCATCGAAGCTGCAGATGGTATCATGATCGCCCGTGGTGATATGGGTGTTGAGATTCCACTTGAAGATGTACCGGTTATCCAGAAGGATATCATTGCAAAGGTATACAGCGCCGGCAAACAGGTTATCACAGCTACTCAGATGCTGGATCCATGATCAAGAATCCACGTCCGACCCGTGCAGAGACTACTGACGTTGCCAACGCAATCTATCAGGGTACCAGTGCGATCATGCTGTCTGGTGAAACCGCTGCAGGTAAATACCCTGTAGAAGCGCTCAAAACCATGGTCAAGATTGCCGTACGTACAGAAGCTGACGTCGAATATAACAAACAGTTCAGTATTCGTACAAAAGAGCCTGCAACAAACGTAACTACTGCAATCTCTCATGCCACCTGCATGACTGCAATTGACCTGAACGCAAAAGCGATCATCGCAGTTACCCGTTCCGGAAATACTGCACGCATGGTTTCCAAATATCGTCCGGGATGTCAGATCATTGCATGTACTCCGGATGAGCGTACCTGGCGTCAGATGAACCTGATCTGGGGTGTAACACCACTCCTGACCAAAGAGGAATACAGCATGGAGATTCTTCTTCTTCACGCTACAGAAGCAGCTGAAGAAAAAGGTTATGTCAAAGAAGGAGATATCGTTGTTCTTACAGTTGGTGTTCCTCTTGGACATCCTGGCAACACAAATCTGCTCAAAGCAACCGTTGTTGGTAAGTATTAATCTGCTTATTGCATCAGAATTAACCATTCTGTAAAATCGTATGCAAAAAAACAAGGTCATTATCTCCTGTTTTGGACGATAATGACCTGTTTTTTACTCATTCTGTGATTGAATTAACAATTTATTTTACCAGATAAAAGTGGATTATGCTCTAAGAAAATCAAACATATCTGTTGTAAAAACAGTTCTATTTCTTATAAACTGTGATTACGATCGGTTCCTGGTTTTCCTCCCCATATGGCTGAATCCAGTATAATTCTTCATCCGGATCTTTCTGTTTCTCCGCTTCAGCACCTTTGGATTCAGAATCTCCTGCTTTGGTATTTTTAGTTTCCAAATTTCTTGCAGCATCTTCGTCTTTTTCAGATGCAGATGTCGTTGCAACCTCGTCTTTCACATACTCAAGTTCCAGATATGGAGCACTTCCATTTACATCATTCAGAATGATCTGGTTCTTTCTGCCCAGAGTTTTCTTATCTGAATATTTCCCATCTTTATCCACCGAAATATTCTGAACCGCCTTATTGATCACACAGGTTCCGGCAGTGGAAGTTGTCAGGAGCAGTTCTTTCTCTGTATCAGAGACTTTAATAATGTTTCAATGGTTTTTCATTTTCTGTAAGTGTTATGATGATTTATTATTTTCGTTATGAAGATGAATCCCAAGCTCAGATGCAGTTTCTTTTGCACTCAGTGTGATCCAGTGATTCTTTGGAGCTTCTTTATTAATGATCGCGATTGAATGAAGTTTCTTCTTCTCACTTGTCAGTGAAAATCCATTTTTGATTTCATCGATGGAAGTAGAAATCGCAAGATCTGTAATATTTCCTTCTGAATCTTTCTTGATCTCTGTCGTTTCTGTTGGAACTGTCATACCGGTAACTTCTTCTGTTTCCGTCGGATCATCCGAATCTTTCTTTGCAACACGAATCGTACCAACTGCGTCGAGTTCCGGATCATACTCCGTTACAATGTCTGTAGAAGTTGAAGACGCATAAGAAGCGTATTCTTCATCAATATCTTCCTCTGGCAGGTCTTTCTCTGCACCTTCATTTTTACTATCGGCAGAAGTATCTGAATCAGTGGGTTCTGTTTTTCCGGAAGTACTGTCTTTATCTACGGAAGCATTTTCTGTATTAGAATTCTTATTTTCTTCTGAAGCATCTGTTTTGCCATCTTCTGATTTGCCGTCAGCATCTGTTCCCGCTTCTCATCCGTCTTTGTATCTGCATCATCTGTTTTACCATCAACAGCATTCGTATTTTTGACCGGAATCTCCGCCAGTTCTGTATAATCGCATCCCTGTCTCTGACATTTATATGTGATCACACCTGGTTTATCTGCTGTCGCCTCCTGAATAGAAACTTCTTTCAGTTCATGACCAAGTGCAGCTGTCTCATCTCTCTTTTCTTCGTAGGTGCAGCCATCCACTTTACATTTGTAGATCGTATAACCTCTTTCTGTGCAGGTTGGCAGAACAACTTTGCTTTCTATAAGCTCATGTTCGCCTTCATTGCATGGAGCAGGTTCATTCTCTGCTGCTCTCGTGTCTTCCTTTTCATTATCATCCGTTTCAGCTGTTTTCGCAGAAGAATTCTCCTCAGCATATACTGCGGAACTTCCTGCCAGTGTCATCGCCATGACCACAGCCAGTATCGCTGCACTTTTACTTTTCTTTCTCATACACATTCTCTCCTTTGTGCAAAATATGGAGTCAATAAAACAGATTTATCTTATCATTGATTCTATGCTTTTTCAATTATGCTCTTGCCAGATCTTTAATTACTTCCCCCGCTATGATCAGCCCTACTACCGATGGAACAAATGCAGTGATCCCGGTATATCACGACGTTCTGTACATTTGTGTGCTGCACCCGGAGGACAGATACAATGTGAACGACAACTGATCGACATATCTTCAATCGGACGGTTGGTTTTTCCTGAGAATACACAACCTTTAACTTTTTAATTCCACGCTTCTTAAGTTCACGGCGCATAACCTTCGCAAGTGGACATACAGAAGTTTTATAAATATCAGCCACTTGAAAAGCAGTCGGATCAAATTTATTTCCGGCGCCCATACTGCTGATGATCGGAACGCCAGCTTCCTTTGCCTCCATAACAAGCTGAATCTTCGCTGTTACCGTATCAACCGCATCCACTACATAATCATATTTGGAAAAATCGAACTCATCTTTCGTTTCCGGCAGATAAAAACATTTGTGAACATTAACCTCTGCCTTCGGGTTGATATCAAGGATTCGCTCCTTCATAACATCTACTTTGTATTTACCAATCGTACTTCTTGTCGCAATGATCTGACGGTTCAGATTGGTCAGACATACCTTATCATCATGATCAGATCGATCGCACCTACTCCACTTCGCACAAGCGCCTCTACTGTATAACCGCCAACTCCACCGATTCCAAAAACGGCAACTCTGGAACCGGCAAGTTTCTCCATTGCTTCTTTACCAAATAGCAGTTCTGTTCTGGAAAACTGATTTAACATTTATTTCTTAATCTCCTTCTCTTCCTTAGTTAATGTTTCATTCATGCTTCCTGTACGATATCCCAGAAGATCCAGAGTCACATAATCAAATCCATATTCCTTAAGCTGCTTCGCAATTCTGGTTCTGTTTTCTTCTTCTACAAGTCTTGCTATTTCCTCAGGCAGAACTTCAATTCTGGCGATATTTCCGTGAATGCGTACACGGATCTGATGGAAGCCCATGTCCAGAAGAAGCTGTTCCGCCTGGTCCACCATCCAAGTTTTTCCTCACTGATTGTTTCTCCATAAACAAAACGGGAAGAAAGACAGGCAAAAGACTGTTTGTCCCATGTAGGAAGTCCCATCTCTTTGGACAGTTCACGGATTTCTTCTTTATACAGCTCAGCCTGACGAAGCGGACTGCTGACACCAAGCTCTTTAACGGCGATCAGTCCCGGACGGTAGTCACCGTTATCATCCATATTGGAGCCCTCGGCTACTACATTCATGCCGTTTTCTTTTGCAATCTGCCAGATTTTCTCAAACAACTCATGCTTGCACAGATAGCAGCGATTCTTCGGATTCTGTCGAAAGCCATCAATATCCAGCTCCTCTGATTTACAGATAATATGACGAACACCATTTTCTTTGCAGAATTCCGTCGCTTCTTTCAATTCTCTCTCCGGAAATGAACAGGAACTGGCTGTCACTGCGATTACTTTATCCTTTCCAAGTGCTTCCAGCGCGGCTTTCAAAAGAAATGTAGAATCCACGCCACTTGAAAATGCAACTGCAACACTTCCCATATCTTTCAGATTCTGCTGTAATACTTTATATTTATCATGGATACTCACTATAAAATGCTCCTTTTTAACCTATTAATCTAGTGTGTATTATAGCATAACCATATCGACCGTACAATATATAAAAAGACTGCTGTGCTACTGATTTTCTTGATTTCTCAGTAATCACAACAGCTCTACATTATTTTTATCTCATCGAGAAGATTGTAGATTCTCTGAGCCAGATGAAGCATAGATTCTACACCATCGTCATAATTACTGTTCCCAGTGTGATCAGTACCACACCAACAGCAGCTTTCTGTGTCAGTTTTTCGTGGAAAACAATCCAGGAAAAAGCAATTGTCACGAGGATACTCAGCTTATCGATCGGCACAACAACGCTCGCCGGGCCTTCCTGCAATGCCCGATAATAACACAGCCAGGATGCTCCGGTCGCAATTCCGGAAGTCCGATAAAAAGAAGTTCTTTTTCTCGATTTTTCCAACCTCATGCTGTTTTCCTTTCATAAATACCATCAGCCATGCCATTGCAAGAACAACTGTTGTACGGATCGCAGTACCCAGGCTTGAATCAATCCCGGAAATTCCAATCTTTCCAAGAATTGCTGTCAGACTTGCAAATACTGCCGACAGTACCGCATATATGAGCCAGCTCCCATCTTTCGCAGTTGTCTCATCTGTCGTTTCCTTTCTGGTTATCATCATCATGGTTCCGATTCCGATCAGACAAACACAGCCCGCTTTTGCCCAGGACAGGCCTTCATGAAGAAAAATCAGAGCCAGAAGAATCGTCAGGATCGTGCTTGATTTGTCAATCGGTACAACTTTATTGATGTCTCCTTTTTGCAATGCGTGGAAATAACAAAGCCAGGATGCTCCCGTTGCCAGACCGGAAAGCACAAGAAACAGCAAAGTCATTCCGCTTATGTCCTTTATTCCGGACATTGTTCCTGTTACAAATACCATCAGCCAGGAAAACAAAAGCACCACGATCGTCCTCACAGCTGTTGCCACATCAGAATCCGTTTTCTGAATTCCACACTTTGCAAGAATTGCTGTGATTCCTGCAAAAACGAAGATCCCACCGCATACAGAATCCACATAGTAATCCCCCTGTGTATTTTTGATATTTAGATTTACAGAGATAAACTCTCTCATTCTATGTAAAAAGAGCAGGCTCTCACCCGCTCGGTTCGTTTTACTGTCCACGGAATGTTATCGTCAAACAGTAGTCCTCAATCCTCATCAAAATTTGCTGCATATACACCTTCCGGAAGTCTCATGGTAAGAATTCCCAGATTAAATTCATGATCCATAATGGTAATGTGATATTCAAAGATCACATCATCTTCAAACTTGGACAGTAATACATAACTGCCATTTTCTTTTCCTTCAATCTGGTCACAGATATCTTCGTAAACAGCCTGTCCGGATATCTCTCTAGGATATCCTGCTGCCTTGATCTTCTCTTCAATTGCCTGGTATAATTCGTCCACGTGTGCGTCCTCCTTAATATCTTACCCCGAAACCTCGCTCTTCCTCATCAACCGGAAGACTGCGTTTTCGGATGTCATCAATCTCTATATAACGGTCATTGTAAAGTGCCTGAAGAATCTTGTCAATATCTTCTTCCAGTCCCTGCAATTCTGTTGAGACTGATCCGTCATATTCATTTCTCGCCCAGCCGGTCACGCTGTATTTCTCAGCCAGATATCTCAGCTTGTAGCGAAACCCAACGCCCTGGACTCTTCCATAAAAACATAGGGATACTCTGATCTTGTGCATGTCGTTACCTCCATACTCATCTTATTCGCCTCCGTTCTTCATCCTGGAAAACTTATCTTCCAGAACCTTCACAAGCCGATATCCAAGATATCCGGCGATGATTCCAATTACCACACCACCAAGGACATCCGTTGGATAATGTACATACAGATATAATCTCGATACCGCGATCAGACAGGCGAGCACCAGTGCCGGTTTCCAGAGCTTCTTTTCCCCGGTGAAATACAGTGCAGCTACAGAAGCAAACGATGCCGCTGTATGTCCAGACGGAAATGAATAATCGCGAAGTTTTGCAACCAGAAGCTGTATGCCTGTATTTACATCATACGGTCTGGTCCGCGCCACGAGATTTTTTAACAATACGTTGCATAATAATAAATCTATGATCAAGGCAGCCGCCATGACTACACCTGTTTTTCTCATCTTCGGTATCAAAAGAAACAGGACCGTCAATATGATCCAGAAAATCCCTGCATTTCCAAGCTTCGTAACAGATGTCATAAATTTGTCCAGCACAGGTGTATGCAGGGTCTGGAACCAGTCCAGAATCTTTTAGCTCAATATTCATAGCTTTCACTCCATTCTTTCAGTCAGCGGAGCTTTCTCATTTCTCCATCAATCAGAAATTACTTGTCTCCCTCATTGATATCCAGTTCATATAACCGGGCATCTTTTTCCCGGACCGTCATTTCTTCCCCTGTATAATTACTTTTCAGAAGGACTATATCCTTCACTTCCATCCCGTCCGGACGCCCCTCGCATCCGAAATCAGGCTCATCGATACGTAAAACATTAAATGTCTCAAGCATATATGTCTCCCCTTTTATTACTAAATATCAGACTTTTGTGTATACGTTATTCTTTTTCCCCTTCATTCGCATCTTCCATCGTGATGCATTCCTGCATCTGTGCCTCTGTATAATACAGACGCAGTACAGCCTGCGGCCAGTTGACGTTGACAACTGCCGTCTTATTTTTCTCTTCACCGACTTTACGGATCAACCTGAGGAGCTCATTCAGAACTTCTCTCGTCAGATATCCGCCTCGCCAGTGAAATGTCAGTGTTTTTCCTTTTTTGGCTGCCTGAAGTGAACGTTTATACACATCTTCTGTCTTAGTGAAAGACAGCTTTTTCTCTTTGTAATAAAAGTGATCGTGGTCTGTACAGTGCGGTGCCGCCGCGATCAGTGGTTCGTGATCTTTAAAAATATGTCCATCATCCAGATTAAAGTAATCATAACGGATATCTTCGACTTTATCACTCTTTCCAAGTGTATTATCAAATGTTGCATCCAGATGATAATATGCACCGCCGATCCGGACAATGTTCCAGGTATGACGGTATTTAATTCCTTTTTCCGGATTATTCCCGCATATTGCGATCACACACCAGACTCCCAGCGCATCGAGAAGAACTTTCACTGCTTTTGCAATGCCTTCACAGACGCCCACGCCCTGTCCCAGAGGACCAATGATCTCATGGGAATACGCCTTTTTAAGCTTATCGTAATGTACATTCTGACAGATAAAGTCATGTACATATTTTTCTTTTTCCCACTCGGAAAGGCTTTGTGCCGGACGAACCAGCTTCTCGATTCTGGATTTCATTGCTTTCTGATGTTCTTTTATTTTTCCTTTATCAAACAGATATTCCGGAATAAAAATGATGTTCGGTGAATCTTTATAGTAGCGGTATTTATATCCTGTCACCCAGAAAATTTCCGGATGATCCAGCCGAAGCTGAAAGAAAACATTATACAAATCTTCTCCGTCCAGTGCCGGAATCTGGAATTCATCCACCAGACTGGTGATTCCCTGAAGTATACCATGGTAGGCGGCTTGCTTCTGTTTATCCATGTGGTTGTAGTAATACTGCTCCATTGTACTTCTCCTGGGGTTATTTCATACTATACTGCATCATTTCATAATGTAAGATACAGCCCTCGTAGATTTCTATCGGAAGAAGCGCCCTCGCAACCAGCTTCAGTTCCTCCTCCGGGCGGTCGATTCTCTGCAGATGTGCATAATCTCCATCAATCTGTTTCACTTCATAATCACATTTTAACATCGGTATTTTCCTTTCTCGTAATCTTGATTTTGTTACATTCTTAATTTCTTCCTAAATTCTCTCAAGGTATCCTTTTTCTGAAAGATAAACATCCCTGCTAAAGTCAGAAAACTGATACCTGTGCACAGTACAGACGGCAGCGTATAATGCACGATTCCGATCCAGATAAGGATTGCCGGTATGCATCCGATCATCGCTGCTGCAACAGATAATACAGGTATTCTTCTGTTTCCAGGTGGCTGACTCCGGCAATTACAGGGATCGAACCCAGAACTGTCAGCGTCCCAAACGGAAAGACAAAGTCAATCGACCAGCCCTTCCATCCGGTAAAATGATCCCACAAAACACATAAAATAGTTATGATCAGAAGCTGCCAGGTCAGATTTTTCAGTATATTCTTCGCTTGAAATATGCCACATTTACGACCAGCCATGCACAGGCACATCCTGCTGCCGCGAACCAGAACCAGTTCAGCATTTCCAACATAAGATAATTGATCATGCCACAAATCACTGCCACCGCAAGGCACAGAAACGTAAAAGTCTGCAAAATTTTTATTTCTTCTTTTTTATTCTGTTCACCGCATCCGGGGAAATCATTTTTCTCTTCTTTATATGGAATCTCCTCTTCACGAAGCATACGCATAAAGTTTTTCTGAATGCTGTCATCCGGTATCTTGGACGTAAATCCAAGCACCATCTGGTCTTCGTAAGAACAGGAACAAAGCTGCAGGGATTCGTACTTGCAAAGATTCCAAACCGATCGATATATGCTTTGTACTCCTCCGGAAATCTCAGGATTCCTATATTTGAATAAACCGCTGTTACGCTTCTGCTACCCAGATTGGCACCTGCATCATGAAATATTTCTTGATCTCCAACGGAACCGCACGCACCAGAGGATTTTTCTCCAGACGTACATAACCATTCATATCCATGGCAACCTTTTCTTTGTCCAGCTTATCTTTAAACTGATTTTTACAGATTCCAGCACATCCTGAAATACCGTTTCATCCGCAAAGGTATACCCAACTTCAATCCATCCAAAGAAATTTCCCATGGACTGTGATGGAAAATAATTTCTCAGATTTACTGGAATCATCAGAGCAATCGGCCTCTTCTGACGGTTCTTCGGTATCTCCTCATGTATTGAACAGAGCAGCATCGCCGTGAGAAATACAGTAATCGACACACCATAGGAACGTGCCTTTGCCAGTGTTTCTTTTACCGGTATAACAATCTCTGTTATCTGCATATCTGCATGCAGCAGTTTCTCACCTTTCAACTTCACTGCTGCCGGTTTTTTTTCTTTATTTTTCGGAAGATCTGACGAATAATACTGTGAAAAGCTGTCCTCTTCCTGTGCTCCCGGAGTTGTTTCTTCCATAGGTTCAACCCTTGGAAGATCCATAGATGGGTGCGCCAGGATCAGATAATTCTGTATCAGTTCACTTAAGAAATTCATTGCTCCTGTGCCATCTGTCAGGGCATGATATACCTCAAAATTGATTCGATTTTTATAGTAGCTCACCTGAAAAAGCAACGTCTTTTTTGTCTGGTATATAAAGACTGCTACAAGGCGGTCTTTTTTTCTTCTTTTACGATGGCATGTATATCCCTTCTCTCCAGATAAAACCAGAACAGTCCCTTACGCAGAACCGCCTGGAACAATGGATATTTCTCCATCGTCTGATCCAGAGCCTGCTGCAGGATCTCGCTGTTTACTTCTTCTTTCAGCTGACAATAAAACCGAAATACCCTGGTGTCATTTTGTCTGTGACAAGAGGAAATGCCAGTGCCGCGTTATCCAGTTTTCGCCATTTTGAATATCCTGTTTCCACGTTTTATTCGCTTCCTTTATTCAACTTTTATTCAAAAAACAGTTCATAATCTCAAAACTTTCCTGTACATGCAAAAACCGAATCCCAAGTGCAAAATATCCATGAAGTGCATCCGGAATCCTATGTATTTCCACATAATTATTTGCTTCTTTCAGACGTTTTCCATACTCTTCGCCTTCATCTCGAAGTGGATCAAATTCCGCTGTAAGAATCAATGTTTCCGGCATATGTGAAAGGTCTTTTGCAAGGATCGGTGCGAAGTAAGGATTCTGTCTGTCCTCAGGACTGCTCTCATATAATTTAAGATAGTCCTCCATTTTTACTGCTGTGAGAAGGTAATCCTGTCCATTTTCCTGCACGGATTTATATGGTGATTTTTTAGTATAACAGTTATTTACAGCCGGATAAATCAGTATCTGCTTTTTCGGTACAAAATCTCCGGTATCCCGTGCTTTGAGACATACAGCCGCTGCCAGATTACCCCCGGCACTGTCGCCAATGATCGTGATCCTGTCCGGATCAGCTGGAAGGACCAGATGTCCCGTATAAAGTGCTTTTGCCGCTGCATAACAGTCTTCCAGCGGAACCGGGAAACGATATTCCGGTGCAAGGCGATACTCCACAGACATCACGATATGACCTGTAGACTGCGCCATTCTGCTGCACACGCGATCATAATTCTCCACACTTTCCGTCACCCAGCCACCACCATGAAAAAAGAGCAGCACAGGATATTTTTCTCCCTCTACCGGCTCTCCGCTCATGGCTTCTCGCTCGGGAAATACAGCCGCACAGGCACTTCATAAGTTCCATTATATACTTCGTATCCAGCTTTTTCACAAATATCCTCATCGCATCCAGCCTCTTAATATCTGCCAGCCGTCGCGATGCCTCCACCTCTATATTTCCATAGGATAATGCGTGCAGAATTGTCTGCATTGTCTTTGAAATCAAATGTTTACTCCTTGTCTGTATAGATTAATCCCGTCCTTTGAGTTTCTTCTTATTTAACACATTGTTATTATAGCAGAAATATCTATAGTACGAAATTGCAAAATAATTTTCTCTGATTTTTCATAAAAAAAACCAACGGCAAAACCGCTGGTTTTTTATGAAAATTAAAGAAAATTATTTATTTTCTTCCGCAGCATTTTTTATATTTTTTGCCACTTCCACACGGACATGGATCATTCGGGTAAATTTTCTTTTTCGGCTGCATATTTACTATATTGTTTGTCGGAAGATTTCCCATCGGAACAAAAGACTGCATTGCCGGTGCTACCGGTGTTGTCTTCTGCTCAGATACACGGTTGATCTCATTTGGTGTATATCCACGGAAATCAAGCATTCTTGTGTTATTGTTTACTTCCATCATAATTGGAGCAAAACGTTCCATCTGGCGATCAGAATCAAAAACAATATCACGTTTATTGAATTCTTCCATGATATCAGAAAGCATTCCGTCCATAGAAAACTCTTTGTATACAATGTAAAGAAGTTCTTCTGTCTTTTCTTCCTCAAGATGGAGTTCATCTCTCAGGAAGGACGATAATTTGCGATAAGAAACATCCTGAGAAGGATATCCATGTTTTGCATAATCCAGAATTTCATCTACTGTCGGAATATAGAAATCTCTTTCTCCCTGAAATTCTTCAATTCTCTCATAAAGATTATCCTGTAACACAGCTTTCCAGATCAGTTTATCTCCTTTTACGATACACATACCATCTTTTTCAGCAAGTTCGTTCAGAATATCCATAAATTCTTCATAGCTCACTCTGAAGCCATCACGTTTACGGTACATGCGATACACGATCTTAAGCGGCGCGATTGCATAAATCAGTCCCATCATACTTTCACAGGAACGCATCCAGCTGAGTTTGCGGCATTTTTCCTGTAATTCAGGGGTATTCACCTGTTTATAAACAGAAATTACCTCCTGCGGCACTTCTGCATGATTATCACTATAAGCTACGATATATCCTTTATTACTGAACCATTCCAGTTCTTTCCAGTCTTTATGAGTAGCCGGAAAACATTTTCTCTCAGTTGCACGATCAAATGCTTCAATTTCCCATTCATCTGCCTGAAGAAAAATCTCCTTCATGATTTCCGGATTCAAAACTTTTTCTGTAATGTTTTCTGCAAGTTCTTCTTTACTTAAACCATCAATTCAATATCCAGCTCAATTGCACTGGCAATAAGATCTTCCTTATTATAAGAGTTCAGGTAATCTCTGACTTTGGATTTCTACTGAACGAATTTTCCTGCTGTTCAGGTTCCATCTTCTTTTCCATTTCAGCAACCTTTTGGCAACTATATCAGCAATTCCAAGAGCACCATATTTCTTTTCCAGCTCTGTATTCTTCGTCTGCATATCTGCTGTCCAGAATCATCTTCTGCACTTCTGGTTTCTTTAAGAATCTCAGGAGTTCCTGCTTTTTCTTCATCTGTTATTTTCTTTTCAATATCAGTACGATATTCCGGAAGCTCCATTCCTTTTACTCTGAAAGTAAACCATGCCTCTGTATCCAGAAGTTCTGCTATCTGTCTGCCTTTTGCTTCTGCATATTCATAGCTGCCTTTTGTAGCCTCTGCAGTCTGTGCCTCCAGGTTCTGCAGTCTGAGTTTTTTCTGGAAAAATTCAAATTCATAGTTCTCAGTGTCTGCATATTCCAGAATGTCTTCCAACATTGCAGCAAGTTTCGCAAAGTCTGTGTCTGCCGGTACCAGACAGCGTCTCCATACCGGAGGTTTTGTTCCTTTTCTTGTAATTTTTAACTGATAGAATTCCATATGTTCACCCTTTATATGCTTGTTTTTAGAAAACATAAAAGCCGGAACAGATTTTGTCCGCTCCGGCTTCATTATCGTATCTTCAAAACCACATACATGTTGACTAAGCAATTGAATCTTAACCATGCTTTCTTGGTCAAGCCCTCACCCTATTAGTAGCAGTCAGCTCCATGTGTTACCACACTTCCACCCCTGCCCTATCGACCTCGTCGTCTTCAAGGGGGTTTACTCCTTTCGGATGGGATATC
>ENA-OQCS01001110-OQCS01001110.1-human-gut-metagenome-genome-assembly--contig:-NODE-1110-length-14395-cov-5.179002_pt1 | contig 14395 bp, 14 predicted proteins | sample MGYA00242757_ERZ504575 | MGnify/ENA primary metagenome ERZ504575 (study PRJEB26092, sample SAMD00036297) | human gut metagenome | host: Homo sapiens | study: EMG produced TPA metagenomics assembly of...
TGAATAAATAAAAAATTAAATAGATGCTTTTTTATCCTTTATACTCAATTTGTTAGCAACTTTATGCAGGCGATTGGAAGGGATTAATACAGTTCCAAACCAAACTCTTCTTTTAGTTGTAATAGGGCACTGTTCTTTTGTGCCATCATCTGGAATTTTTCAACGCGTCCGTAGGCACGTACCTTTTCTGTAGGAGCACTAATCCGGACAGTCATGGTGACTTTGCGGTTCTTTAGCCGGGTACGTAGGTAATTTTGCAGAGTGGGTATCATGCCGGTAAATTCCTTGGCAACGATTTCATTGTCTACCACAGCCTCAAAAGTTGTGTCATTTATTAAAGTGATGCGCATGTTCTGCATGCGCTTGGCTATGGCTACTTGCTCCTTGGGCATACGTCCGGCATACTCCTGCCAGTAATAGTTCAAATCCCTTTCATTGAAGATGTAGTCTTCTTCCGGTTGTGCTGCTTGGTGGGCGGCAGTAGGGTTAGATGAAGGGTTTCTTTGTTCCTCTTCTATATGGGGGCGTTTGATGGAGACCCCTAATCCGGACATTTTCATGACCGGAATTTTTTTCTCTTCTCTCCCTTGCGCCATTAATACGGCAGCAGGTGTGGCATGTGGAGTTGTTGCATTACTATGCTGCGTGGCAGCAGGTTGGGGAGTGCTGTTTGTCTGTACTGCCGGCTGTACGGTTTGTTGGGGCATGGCAGCAGTGGCCTGTGGCTGCTGAGCGGCGGCAGGCTGCGTGAATATGGGTTTTATAGCTTGTTTAGGGCTGCGCCCATTGGCACCGTCGTCCTCCTCGGCGGTCAGTTGTGCCACTTGTATCAGAGTGAGCTCTACCAGTAGCCGTTTGTTTTTACTGGCACGGTAGTTCAGGTCACAATCGTTGCAGAGCTTCATGGCACGGTAAAGAAAAGGGAGGGGGCATTGCTGTGCTTGTGCTTGGTAACGTTCGCGGATGCTTGCGCCCACTTCAAGCAACGGCAGTGTCGCCGGGTCTTTGCTGACAAGCAAGTCGCGCAGGTGGGATGAAAGTCCGGTGATGAAGTGGCTGCCGTCGAAGCCTTTGTTGAGCACATCATTCAGTAATAGCAACGCGTCACTGATTTTGTTCTCAAGAAAGAATCCGGTTAGTTTGAAGTAGTATTCATAGTCCAGCACATTGAGGTTTTCAATCACGCTCTTATAGGTGATGTGTCCTCCGGTGAAGCTTACCACCTGGTCGAAGATGGATAGTGCGTCGCGCATACCGCCGTCTGCTTTGAGGGCAATGACATTCAACGCTTCCGGTTCAGCAGTGATACCTTCTTTGGAGGCGACATATGCGAGGTGTGCTACGGTATCTTCCACACCAATCCGGCTGAAATCATATATTTGGCAGCGTGAAGGATGGTGGGCAATATCTTGTGCTTCTCGGTAGTGGCAAGGATGAATATGGCATGGCGTGGAGGCTCTTCCAGTGTTTTCAGGAAAGCATTGAAAGCCGAGGCGGACAGCATATGTACCTCGTCAATGATATATACTTTGTATTTGCCTATCTGAGGTGGAATGCGTACCTGCTCCACCAATTGGCGGATGTCATCCACAGAGTTGTTTGAGGCGGCATCCAGCTCATGGATATTGTAGGAGCGCTGCTCATTGAAGGCAGTGCAGGATTCACATTGGTTGCATGCCTCGCCGTCTGCTGTGGGGCTCATGCAGTTGATTGTTTTAGCAAAGATACGGGCACAAGTTGTTTTTCCCACGCCTCTTGGACCGCAAAAAAGATAGGCATGCGCCAATTTTCCGGTGGCAATGGCGTTCTTCAAGGTAGTGGTCAGTGCACGTTGGCCTACCACAGACTCAAAGGTCGAGGGACGATATTTCCGTGCAGATACGATATAGTTTTCCATATTCGGGATATTCTTTGCTTTTTGTGCAAATGTACACAAAAAAGAAATCTTTCGGTTATTCCTCTTATCTTTGTGACGTGAAGTTATATGATGGACAAGCTCCATCATGAATGATAAATTGCTAAATAGTAGATAACGAGATGGATAAACTTGCTTCTCTTTGGTCTTTTGTCCGCAAGCATAAATATTTGATTACGCTTGCGTTGTTTGCTGTAATTATCGGGTTCCTGGATGAGAACAGTGTTGTACGCCGTTTGGGTTACGCCCGGGAAGAAAGCCGTCTGCGCGATGAAATAGAAAAGTACCGCAAGGAATACGAGGAGAATACCGAACGGCTCAATGAGCTTGCCGTCGACTCCGGTGCCATCGAACGGATTGCCCGTGAGAAGTATCTGATGAAAAAGCCCAATGAGGATATTTATGTATTTGAAGAAGATATAGAAGAATGAAACAACTGATACCTGCCCTTTTCGCAGTAGGGGCCGTGATGCTCTTGGCAGGAGCTGCCGTTTATATCACGGGCTGGCCTCTTTCACCTTATATATATACTATCGGCGCTACGATGGTTGCTTTGGCCCAAATTAATTCTCCGTCCAAATGTAAAAGTCCCACTGTCAAACGCCTGCGCCGACAGCAAATATTCGGTGCGCTTTTGCTGGTGCTTACGGGGGCATTCATGCTCTTTACAAGGGGCAATGAATGGATTGTGTCTCTGACGATAGCCGCCATTCTTGAGCTTTACACTTCGATACGTATTCCACAAGAAGAGGCGAAAGAAGGTTTAAGCTAAATCCGGAACATATATTCTGCATAAACAAGAGGGGCTGAACTCTTTTATAGAGCCAGCCCCTTTCTCATTTAGTTAATCTTCTGCGTTATCCGTCTATCTTTCTACCTTTTCTACTGTCAGAACTGCCGAAGAGACACCTGCCGTTACGTCAACTGTGAACCGGTAAGCGACACCGTTTTCCAGGCTTTTGCCTTCTACGAGGCCCAAGTTGCCGGCATCACGTTCGTTGGTACCGTCACCTATAAATACTAAGTCACTGGTGGTAGACAAGGCATCGTTTTTATATTCACCTCCCCAACCTTGCTGGTGGAAGAACTTGAAGTTGATGTCATCAGATTTGATTTGCTCTCCCGCTACTACTGTTACCTGATACTTCTTCGCTTCAATCTGTGACATACAGAGTCCTTTCTCTGTGGTCCAACCTACGGCATTGGTCGCTACGGAAGGTTTACCGATACCGTCACCGATAATCCAAAGGGCGCCGGTTCCGTCATCGTTCAGAGTGGCGGTGCTTGTTCCGTTCATTTTCAATACTTCCAGATAATTCAGGGCCAGGTTGGCAATGACGCGATAAGTTCCATCGATGGGCAGGAACTTCAGCGAACCGTCTTCATTCTTTTCGAAGAAGTCGGGGTCTATCCAATATTGGTCGAAGTTGGGAATGTCTGCAGTGATGTTGTCCCCTTGCTTCAGATTGAGGTCGATGCTGTAATGGTCATCATCCACCATCTCCATTTCAGAACCGTTCAGCAGTAGTTTCACGAAAGGAGCGGCTGCATAAGTCAACGTATTGAAGGAGATGGAATATTCTCCAGCTGACAGATTGGAGAAGGTAATTTCACTGGAGGTACCTTGTGTAATGGCACCGTTGCTCCATCCGAAGTTGATTTCATTCCCGTTGGCGCCTACTTTAGGAGCTTTGATGTAACCTTTCACTTTTTGTGCAAATTCACCGGTCACGCTATACTGATTGGCTGCGACTTTTCCATGCGGTATTCTTGGTCTCCGGAAATCAGAGTTAGGTAGGGGAAGTCCGGACGACTCAGCGCCACGTCATAGCTTTTTTCTGTAATTGTGAAATTGATGTTCTGCAGAATGAACTTCAATGTAGCTGTTCCGTTGGGAATATTTGCCAGATAGGGAACATATATTTTCCCGGTATAGTCTTGACCGTTTACTTTTGTACGGATTATAGTCTCTGACACCATTTCGTCGCTGAAGTATAACCGCGCTTTTAACGTGGAAAGGGGTACATCTGCGTCCGATGCCTTGATTGTAAAAGGCAGACTGTCTCCGAACAAGGCTGAAGAAGGTTCTGCCTGAAAGTCCATTGTCGGGTTGCCGGGAACCGGATCGTCATCGCTGCAAGCATTCAGCATGCTATGCCTGCCAATGCCATCAGATAGTATTTTAAGCTTTTCATTATAATCTTCTGTTTAAATTATTAGTTTTATTTTTTCCAACGGTAAGAAACGACTGCTTTGGCCGGAACTTCGTAGGAAAAGTAGTGTGTGCCGTCGCTTACGGTGATTCGCTTGGCATCTGCATTGTTGTTTGCCAATACGAATGCATAGGTACCGTCCGTATTCTCGAAGGCGGAGTAGGTGATTCCGTTGGCTGTGTAACCGGTCGTTCCGATACGTACAGCTCCCGGTTTCACGACTGAAGACATGTGCCCGATAAGGTAATAATGGGAATTACGGACAATTTTAGAATAGTTTGTATTGTCAATATCCACTGCACCGTAGCAGGTCTTGCAAGAACCATCTGAGGGGCTTACCGGTCCCAGGTCACTGTCTAACATCAGATTCCACACAATGGTGCCGCGGCACCAGTTGTTGGCTGTTCCCAATGCTATTTCTTCCATATCGTTAAGCAGGCGTGCTTCCAAATCGCGACCGGAGTTCCAAGTACCGATGGAGGTTTCCGTAAAAAGCAGTTCCTTGTTGGGATAGAGTTTGTGGATATTCAGCAACTCAGAACGGTTACCGCCATAATTATGGTAGGCAGCGCCCGCAATGTATTGTGAGGCTTCCGCATCATCATAAATCTTGGTAGGGTAACTTTTTTGGTCGGCCAGATTGTCGTAGTTGTAGTTATGGTCGAAAACATAAATCTTTGTAGTAACTCCGGCTTCTTTGAAGCAGGGCCCAGGCCGGTCTTGATGAAGTCACGGGCTTCTTCCCATCCCATGAACAAGGATGCTGAGTTACCGTGGTTCAGCGGTTCGTTCTGCGGAGTCACAGCGTGGATTTTGATGCCTTCCTTTTCGAAAGCTTGTATCCATTTTACGAAATAGTCGCCATACGTTCTGTAATATTCGGGGTTCAAGTGTCCGCTGGTCCATGAGTCAAAGGGTACACGTTCCTCCAGGCTTTTCACTTTCATCCACTTCGGACATGTCCAGGGAGCGGCAATTATTTTGACGGCAGGATTGATTGCCAGAATTTCCTTCAATATAGGAATCACATATTTGGTGTCTTCCATCGGAAGGGCAAAGTGCTCAAGCCCCTTTTCGTCACAGCAAGTGAATTCACTGAATGAGAAGTCGGAACAACCGATGGCAATACGTACATAGCTGAAGCCATAGCCTTCTTTGTCCGAGAATGTTTCAGTCAGAAACTTCGTGCGGTTCTCTTGTGTCATCTGCATCAGGTTGTAACCGGTAGAGCCGGTGATGGCTGCACCGAAACCGTCCATTTCCTGATAGCGGGTGGCAGGGTCAAGTGTCACGGTAGAAGGTGACATGTTGCTTCCGGTGCCGAAGGCCAGCCCGGACTTGTCAAATCATAAGTACGACTGGTGTTCGTTACATAGAGGGTAACATCCTTTGCCTCTTCCGTGGGTTGGTCTGGCTTGGGTTCCGGTGTAGGGGTGATGTTACTGTCATTGTCATTGCCGCAGGCTGCCAGTATGGTGAAGCAGCCTAATGCGGTAGTGAATATATTTCTTAAATTCATATTCAATTGATTTTTATATTACTCATTAGTATTAATAGCCCGGGTTCTGTATCAGATTTTCGTTCTGGTCGATGGCTCCTTGGGGAATAGCCAGCAGATAGGAGTTCTCATTGAACAGATTTTCTTGTGCATGGCGGCCGCTGTCTTTGGCGTAAACGGCGTTCATCACTTCTTCTACCTTATTGAGGCGGCAAAGGTCGTACCAGCGCTGTCCTTCAAGGCAAGTCCATGCGGCGTTCGTCCATATAAGCTTGGAGCAATGCTTCTTTACTGCTGCGGGTGCTTTGTGGAAGTTTGCCCAGTCCGGCGCGGTTGCGGATGCGGTCGATGATGTCGGCTGCACCGTTCAGGTCGGGAGCCTCTCCCATAATTTTTGCTTCGGCTTTGAGGAGCAGGATATCGGCATATCGCAGATAGATAATGCTGTTGAACGCAGAGCGGCATTTGTACATGAAGGCATAATGGTCTGCCGGATAATAGTTGCTCCATCCGCAGTCATACCATACAACAGATTCATTGTAACGTTTCGTGTCTCCTTGCTCTTCATAGAGGCGGATAAGGTCACGGGAAGGGGTAATCCATTTGGCCCAGGTGAAACTTTCATCCCAGTTGCTCAAGTTACGGCCGAACATCCAAGTACACCAGTTGCCGGAGCCGGGAGGAAAGTGGGCTTCGAGAATTGCCTCCTTGGTATTGCGTACCCGGCAGTCTTTTTTTCCGTATCATACGCCCAAAGGTCGCTGAAGTCTTCCACGAGGTCGAAGCCGTCGGCAGCAAGTTCATCGGCATATTTGATAACCTTTGCATAATCGCGCAGAGGTTTTTCTGCATAGACCTTGGCAAGCATGGCACGTGCCACCGATTTGGTAAGTATGCTCTTGTCTGATGTGTCGTTTGTCGGTGTGTTGGGGTTTTCCACTGCTTCAGTCAGGTCTTTCTCTATTTGGGCGTAAGCTCTTCAGCCGTATTCTGTGGAGGAAAATAGGTCGGGTACATTTCTTCTACGTTGTCTTCGGTAATGTCACCGCCCACGGTAGTGATGACCGGGAAGTTACCCCATAAGCGTACCATATCGAACATGACCATGGCACGGAATATCTTGGCTTGTGACTGATACTTGCCGCGTTCACTTTCACTGAGTGCCTTGAGCTGGTCACAGCCCACGATGATGCGGTTGGCAACGGCAATGTCGCCTAAGAAACGGTCCCAGTCACGTTTTAGTACAGAATTAGAGCCTTCAATGGAGTTGGTTTCGTAAGGCACCACTTCGGCCCCCGTTGTTCCGGCGTAGGCATTATCGGAATGAGCGTCACCGATAAGCAGTTTGTCGACATACCAGTGCTCCTGCCGGTCACGAAATTTTTTGTGAAGGGTTACCATTGAAGTTTCCACGTCTTGCACACTGTTGAAAATAGGCTTTTCATCAGTTTTGTTCACTCCTTCCGTTACATCCGAGTAGGTGTCTACCGGATTATAGTCCAAGTCACATGAGGTTGCGGTCATTGCCAACAATACACCGCAAGCTATACTTTTATATATATGGTTTAGTTTCATAAGTTATTTCTTCCTTTTTTAGAATTCAACATTGATACCGAAAACGAATGATTTGCTCTGCGGGTAAGTTCCATAGTCGATGCCCTGTACAGAACCGCTGTTGCCATATTGGTTCACTTCGGGGTCCATACCTGAATAGCTGGTCCAGGTCAGCAAGTTGCTGGCGGTAAAGTAAGGCTGTACGCGGCTGATACCCCATTTCTTGAACTGGCGGCAACGGATGTTGTAAGAGAGTGAAATGTCTTTGACACGCAGGTAGCTGCCGTCTTCTACAAAATAAGTGGAGTTCTTGATGTTGAAGTTGGCTTTCGGGACATTCGTAATCTGTCCGGGGATTCTCCAGCGTTTCAATACTTCCGTTGACTGGTTTTTGCCGTCGTACATGCCTTCGGTTTCCATACGGGACACATTGAAGATGTCGTTTCCGTAGCTTCCCTGGATGAAGATGCTCAGGCTGAGGTCTTTCCATGTAAAGGTGTTTGTCAATCCGTAGATGAAGTCGGGGTTCGGGTCGCCGATATAGGTACGGTCGGAAGTGGAAATCTTGCCGTCTTCGTTAAGGTCGCGATAGATCAGGTTACCGGTTTCAGGGTCTACGCCGTCGCTGATGTAACCGTAGAAACCACCCAAAGGACGTCCGGCTCATTGCGTACGATATTCTCTTTCACCACCTCGGCACTGCTTGCTGCGGTATAGATTTTCTGCAATGACAGCTTGGTCAGCTTGTTCTTATTGAAAGAAATGTTGAAGTCTGTATCCCAGGAAAACTCGCCGGTCAGGTTGTGGGAGTTGATGGCGAACTCGAATCCCTTGTTGGTCATCTCGCCTTCGTTACGGGTGATGCTGGTGGTTGCTGCCGCACCCGCAGGCAGACTTACGTTCATCAACATGTCTGTGGTTTTCTTGTAATAGTAGTCCATGCTGAAGGTCAGTCTGTTGTTCAGTACGGTCAGGTCAAGGCCGATGTTGGTCTGGCTGGTGGTTTCCCATTTCAGGTCACTTGTTCTCAGGTTGGCCTGGCTGATGCCGGGAACAGCATGGTCGTTGCCCTCTTCGAACCACGGTATGCGGTTGATGTTGTAGCGTTGCAGATACGAGTAATCGCCTATGCCGCTTTGGTTACCGGTCTGTCCCCAGCCGCCACGGAGTTTCAGGTCATCAATCCAAGTGATGTCTTTCATGAATTTTTCCGATGAAATGCGCCAGGCAGCCGAGAAGGACGGGAAAATGCCCCAACGATGGTCGGGATGCAGTTTGGACGAACCGTCGGCACGCATGTTCATGGTAAGCATGTACTTGCTGTCATAATTGTAGGACACGCGGGCGAAATAGGAAGAGATAGCCACTGTGAAGCTCCTGTTCCGGTACCGTCCCATGAAATTTTATTGGCGGCATTCAGAGTCTGTATCTTATCGTCCCGGAAGTGTGAGCCGTTTATCCAGCTGTTGGTATAGTCCGATTTGGTATAGGAAGAACCTGCCATGACGTCGATACCATGTTTCTTGATGTTGGTGTTGTAAGTCAATATATTGTCGAAAACCAATACGGTATTCATGTTTCGGTTGTCGGAAGCTGTACCGAAGCTGTTGCGTCCGTCGGTGGTCGATATTGGATCGAGGAATGTGGTGCTTACACCGTTACGGCGGTCCAGGGCTACGGATGATTTCAACTTCAGGTTGGGCAGAAAGCTGATGGTAGCGGCTCCGGATGCGATGAGGCGGTTCTCCTTGTTCTTGTTGTTTTTCTGGCGGGCCAGGTTTTCCATCGGGTTCATGATATTTACCCCGTAGAAGTTCTTATTGTATTGATTCGGCTTTTCAGGGTCCCAAATAGGAGCATAGGTCGGTGTGTTGATAACCGAGAGGACTACACCGCCACGGTTGGCACCCGTACCGGAAATGATGCCGGTGTTTCCGATATTGTCGGAGTAGGAGATATTGGCACTTACGTTCAGCCAACTGCGTATCTGGTTGTCAATGTTGGCACGGAAGCTATATCGTTTGAAGTACGTGCCTTCCAAAATGCCTTTTTCATTCAGATAACCGGCAGAGAGGAAGTATTTCATCTTTTCGTTTCCGTTAGATACGGACACCTGGTAGTTTTGGGTCTGTCCGGTTTTGTAAACTTCATCAAACCAGTCTGTCTGGTCTGTTAGACCTTCAAGGGCAGCGGGGTTGACAGCCCCGATTTCTTCCTGTAACTCACGGTATTGTTCTGTATTCAGGGCATCCATGCTCTTGGCTACTTTCGTCATACCATATTGTACGTTCAGTGCCACTTTGGCATTGCCTTCTGCTCCGGCTTTGGTCGTAATCAGTACCACACCGTTGGCTGCACGCGAACCATAGATGGCTGCCGATGAGGCATCCTTTAGGATAGAGAGACTTTCAATGTCGTTGGGAGAGAGAAGTTGATGTTGTCCACGGGCACACCGTCCACTACGTAGAGCGGGTCGTTGCTGCCGTTGAATGAGGTGGTACCACGTACGCGGATGCTCATGCCTCCGCCCGGTTCACCGCTGGGTTGCATAACCGACACGCCGGCTGCTTTGCCTTGCAGGGCTTGGGCTGCCGATACAATGGGGCGTTGGTCCAAATCCTTTGTAGAAACCGTGGATACGGCTGTGGTTACGTCTTTACGCTTCACACTTCCATAACCGATAACTACCACTTCGTCCAGCAGTTCGTTATCTTCCTGCAATGTGATATTCATGTTGGTGGTTGCTTTTACCTCTATCGTTTTGTAGCCGATGAAGGATATTACCAGTGTGGCATTCTGTCCTACACTCAGGGAAAACTCCCCGTCCAGATTGGTAACAACACCGTTGGCGGTACCCTTTTCCAATACGGATGCGCCAATGACCTCCAGGCCTGCAGCATCTGTTACTTTACCCGTAGCTGTCAATCGTTGGGCAAATGCATTTGTTGACATTAGCAGTACGAGTAATGTCAAAAGGAGCTTGTAACTCCGCGTAAGAAGATTTCTTGTAATCATTCTCATAGTACTTTAATTGAAAGATTTAATTTATTATTAGAAAAGTATGTCCTAATAGAGATTGGTGGTTTTCCATAGTACACTTTTCTTTCTGTGCTGCAAAGATAGCGGACAACCCTATTCGTCCGATAGGCAGGTAATATGGAGAAGTAAGTCTGTGTGAAATGTAAATATCAGATATATAATAAGTTGTATTCTTGCTGATTACTGTGTAAAGTAAAGGTCGGCCACTATGGAAGGAGGTCTGTATATACTGTTTTGTCGCTTTGAGCGGTCGAAATATCTCTTAAATTTCATGTACTTTTTAGGGTGGAGGTAGTTTATGTTTAGATAGATTAATTTATCTTTGTGCTCTCAGCCTTATATAGATAATAGAAATGAAAAGAAAAATCATAGCTTTACTATTTTTGCTGATGGGGTGTACCTTTCTGAATGCGGCACCTTACAGTGAAAAGATAAAAGAACTGCTGGTGCGTCTTGATTCTCTGATTGCGCAAAAAAACACGTTTGCTATGCTTAAAGAGGCGAAGATTGCCCAGTTGCACAAGTTGCGAAAGGATGTGCGTACTTTGGAGGAGAGATATTGGCTGAATAAAAATCTTTATGATGAGTATTGTGTCTATAATGCCGATTCTGCAATGAATTATGTGGCAGGCAATTTGGACATAGTTTATAAGCAGAATGATAAATACCGGCAGATGGAGTGGAAGATAAAAAAGTCTTTTCTGTTGGCTGCCACCGGTCTGTTGAAAGAAGCCCAGGATGAGTTGGACGGAGTCTCGGGCGGTTCGCTCCCCAAAGAATTGTTAGTGGACTATTACGGACAAATGTTGTATCTGTATTCGCATTTCAATCAGTATACCGGTAGTGAAATGGGTACTTTGCATGAACATTATGCACAGTTGGAGCGTGTTTACAAGGACTCTTTGAATATGGTTCTTACCCCTGAAGACCCCTTGTTCTTGTGGTATAAAGGGCAGGTAGTACAAGGTACGGACAGTATGTATGTTTTTAAAGAACGTTTGCAGAAGGGAATTCTTAATTCTGCATTCGACACTCGGCGCGATGCCATGAATGCTTACGTGCTGGCCTGCTTTTATCGCGAGTCCGATGAGCAGGAAAATTATCTGACTTACCTGATATATTCTGCTATGGCCGATGTACGTATCTCCAATAAAGATATTGCTTCGTTGGAAGAGCTGGCGGGGGTACTTTTTAGTTTGGGTGATATTGACCATGCTTATGTCTACATGAGTTACTGCTTGCAGAATGCCTTGGCATATCGGAACCGGGTGAGGGTAGTGGGCATCTCTGCGGTGCAGGACACCATTCATCAGATCTATCAGGAACGTAATCAGAGGCAAGAAGCGCGGTTACGTATGTATTTGGTACTGGTCAGTGTCTTGTCTTTGATATCCTTGTTTGCCTTCCTATATATATACAAGCAGATGAAGCGGTTGAAGCAGTCGCGCCAACAGCTGAATGAAGCAAACAACCGCTTGAATAAGCATGTGGAAGAGCTTTCGAAAATGCACGGACAAGTGGCAGAAACGAATGTACAGCTTACTTCTTTGAATGAACAGTTGAGGGATACCAATAATCAGCTTCGTGAATCCAACTATGTGAAGGAGGAATACATAGGTTATGTCTTTTCCATTTGTTCCAATTATATCAGTAAGCTGGATGAGTATCGGAAAAATATCAATCGTAAGCTTAAGGCAAACCAGTTGGAGGATGTGAAAGCATTAACCGATACTCATTCTATGGCACAGAATGAGTTGAAAGAGTTCTATCATAACTTTGATGCTATCTTCTTGCACATTTATCCGGATTTTGTAAGTGACTTCAATGCCTTGCTCCATCCTGACGAGCAGATTGTGCTAAAAGATGGTGAGTTACTGAATACGGAATTGCGCATTTATGCTTTGGTGCGTTTAGGTATCACTGATAGTGTGAAGATTGCCGAATTCTTGCATTATTCACCTCAGACCGTTTATAATAATCGTTTGAAAACACGTAATAAGGCTATCATTCCTCGGGAAGAGTTTGCTGCCGTTGTGCGTTCTTTGGGTAGGGCACAGAAGTGGATTTGATAAAGGCTTCTACTGATTGTCGCAGTATGGTGCGTAGATGACACCTAAGAGTTAGGAAAAAAACTGCGATGTACTACCTTGTTTTTCTCTAAAAACTAATCTTTCCACAGCAATGTTCTTTTCTTACCACAGCTGTGGAAAGAAAGAAACGCGGGTGTGGTAAGAAAGAAACATATCTGTAGTGAGAAAAGTTGTTCAGTAGTTCTCGTTTAGTATCCGGGCTTTCCGGATGTAGCCTTTCGCAGGTTTATTGTCAGTTCTCTTTGGGCTCCTCAAGCGTGGTGCCGGCCGTTCAGTGGTCTATGTCAAGGGGTGAACTTAGTATATTCCGATGCGCGCGCGTATATATATAATGTGTCCCCTTCCTTCCTGCCTTTCTTTCCCTTTAAAAAACATGCTTTAAAACATATCTATCAATCAGCTAGTTATGAAAAAGTTCACGTAAACCCTCAAAAAAAGCTTGTATATATTTTGCAGATGTCCGTAAAAGCGCTACTTTTGCATCCGCTTTCGGGAACGAAGGCGGCGATGTTTTGACATTCTGACAGTAAAACGGAGCGGTAAGCTTCCATTTTTCTCTTCTTTGCCATAGGTTTCTTTCGGAACTTCGGCCTTGGAAAAGAAAAATGAAAAAAACTTCCGAAACATTTGGAAGTTATGCTTTAAAGTCCTTACCTTTGCACCCGCTTTTGAAAACGAAAGCAGCGCGAGTTGACATTCTTTTTAAAGAAACGGTGCCTGGTCCTTCTTCCTTTTTCTTTTTGCCTCCCTTTCGACAAGAGAGACGACGAGGAAAGAGAAAAAAGAAAAATGAAAAAAACTTCCGAAAATATTTGGAAGATATGCTTTAAAGTTCTTACCTTTGCATCCGCTTTCTGAAAAGAACAGCAATCGTGAAACGAGCGATCTTTGAACAGATTTACATAAACAATACAAGTAGTACAAGAGCAGGTGCTTCGCAAATTAATAATTGGAAACTAATGATTAAGGCGCGTCGTACCTGGGTAAAACAAAAGAACCGTCAATACCTGTTTTATATAAATAGGTAAAGATAAACTTTTTGAATTCGAGCGTCCTGAACAGATAATTAAGCTGCCGCACTTTAATTTTTAATTTGCGCAGTCACGATACTTTTACAATGAAGAGTTTGATCCTGGCTCAGGATGAACGCTAGCTACAGGCTTAACACATGCAAGTCGAGGGGCAGCATGAACTTAGCTTGCTAAGTTTGATGGCGACCGGCGCACGGGTGAGTAACACGTATCCAACCTGCCGATGACTCGGGGATAGCCTTTCGAAAGAAAGATTAATACCCGATGGCATAGTTCTTCCGCATGGTAGAACTATTAAAGAATTTCGGTCATCGATGGGGATGCGTTCCATTAGGTTGTTGGCGGGGTAACGGCCCACCAAGCCTTCGATGGATAGGGGTTCTGAGAGGAAGGTCCCCCACATTGGAACTGAGACACGGTCCAAACTCCTACGGGAGGCAGCAGTGAGGAATATTGGTCAATGGACGAGAGTCTGAACCAGCCAAGTAGCGTGAAGGATGACTGCCCTATGGGTTGTAAACTTCTTTTATACGGGAATAAAGTGAGGCACGTGTGCCTTTTTGTATGTACCGTATGAATAAGGATCGGCTAACTCCGTGCCAGCAGCCGCGGTAATACGGAGGATCCGAGCGTTATCCGGATTTATTGGGTTTAAAGGGAGCGTAGGCGGACGCTTAAGTCAGTTGTGAAAGTTTGCGGCTCAACCGTAAAATTGCAGTTGATACTGGGTGTCTTGAGTACAGTAGAGGCAGGCGGAATTCGTGGTGTAGCGGTGAAATGCTTAGATATCACGAAGAACTCCGATTGCGAAGGCAGCTTGCTGGACTGTAACTGACGCTGATGCTCGAAGTGTGGGTATCAAACAGGATTAGATACCCTGGTAGTCCACACAGTAAACGATGAATACTCGCTGTTTGCGATATACAGTAAGCGGCCAAGCGAAAGCGTTAAGTATTCCACCTGGGGAGTACGCCGGCAACGGTGAAACTCAAAGGAATTGACGGGGGCCCGCACAAGCGGAGGAACATGTGGTTTAATTCGATGATACGCGAGGA
>ENA-OQCS01001111-OQCS01001111.1-human-gut-metagenome-genome-assembly--contig:-NODE-1111-length-14395-cov-2.027754_pt1 | contig 14395 bp, 26 predicted proteins | sample MGYA00242757_ERZ504575 | MGnify/ENA primary metagenome ERZ504575 (study PRJEB26092, sample SAMD00036297) | human gut metagenome | host: Homo sapiens | study: EMG produced TPA metagenomics assembly of...
GCGAGTTAACGCTGCGTGCACAACGCAGTCACGTTGCCGTTTTAGGGAATACGTAACTGCGTTTAAGCTTGTAATTGTTATTCTTCCGGAGTTTTCTCCTCTGCATTTTCTTTAGCCTGCTCCTGCTGCAGCAAAGCCATAAACTGCTCGCCGGTGATAGTTTCCTTTTCAAGCAGGTACTGTGCCAGTACATCCAGCTTATTTCTATTGTCCTGCAAAATCGTGCGTGCCTTTGCGTGAGCTCCTTAATCAACGCCAAAACCTTGGCATCAATCTTGCCGGCTGTAGTTTCACTGCACTGCAGGGCAGCGTCACCTCCCAGATAACGGTTGGCCACAACTCGGTAGCCATCATATCAAATTCTTCCGTCATGCCCAGACGCGTTACCATGCTGCGTGCCAGCTTGGTTGCCTGCTCGATATCATTGGAAGCGCCGCTAGTAATGCTGCCGAAAACAACCTCCTCGGCACTGCGGCCGCCGGTCATAGTTACAATCTTGTTGAACAGCTCTTCCTTGGTCATCAGCACGCTGTCATTTTCGCTGATTTGCATGGTGTAGCCTAAAGCGCCGTTGGTACGCGGAATAATAGTGATCTTATGAACCGGAGCACTGTGCTTCTGCATAGCAGCAACAAGTGCATGGCCAATTTCGTGGTAGGCAATAACCTTTTTCTCTGCGAGAGAAATTACCGCACCCTTACGCTGATAACCGGCGATAACGGTTTCAATGGATTCCTCCAGATCTTCCTGCTCCACCACGTTACGATGCATTTTTACAGCGCGCAACGCACCCTCGTTGATAATGTTGGCGAGCTCCGCACCGCTGGCTCCGGCTGTTGCCCGCGCCAACGTACCGTAATCGATATTGTCTGCCATACGCACATTACGTGCATGAACCTTCAGGATAGCCTCACGGCCTTTCAGATCTGGCAGCTCAACAGGAATGCGACGGTCAAAACGTCCCGGACGCAGCAGCGCCTTATCCAGAGATTCCGGACGGTTGGTAGCTGCCAGAATAACTACACCCTTGCTGCCGTCAAAGCCGTCCATTTCGCTCAGCAGCTGATTCAAAGTCTGCTCGCGTTCATCATTGCCGCCGAACTGGCCGTTATCACGGCGTTTGCCTATGGCATCGATTTCATCGATAAATACTATGCAAGGTGCCTTTTCCTGCGCCTGCTTGAACAAATCGCGCACACGGGCAGCGCCCATGCCAACGAACATTTCTACAAATTCACTGCCGCTGATGCTGAAGAACGGCACCTTGCTTCACCTGCTACCGCACGCGCCAGCAAGGTTTTACCCGTACCGGGAGGGCCTACCAGCAATGCACCCTTCGGCATGTTAGCACCGATATCCTTGTACTTGCCTGGATTATGCAGAAAATCCACCAGCTCCATCAGTGCTTCCTTAGCCTCGTCCTGACCTGCTACATCGGCAAAGCTTTTGCCTGTCTGCGCTTCCACATAGACCTTGGCATTGCTCTTGCCGAAGCTCATGCGTTGCCGCCCATGCGCTTGCCCATGAAGTACATAAATAACTGTCCCAGGCCAAAGAAAATCAGAATCGGCAGTACCCAATTGGTGAAAAAGGTTACCAGAGGACTTTGTTCCTTAGGCACAACCTGCGTAAATTCTACCTTACTCTTCATCAGACGGTTAGCCAGCTCCGGGTCTTCCACTCTGCCTGTAACGTAAATTTCTTTTTCGTTGTTCTTATCAACCGCAGCCAGACGCTTATCGGTAATTTCTACCTTAGATACCTTGCCTTCATCCACCATCTGAAGAAAATTATTATAGGAAACCTCCTTCATTTTCGGGTTAAAGAACATTGGCATGATTACGGAATTGAATACCAGAATCAAAACCAGCATCAGCATATAATAATACGTCAATGGCCGTTTTTTATCATTGTTATCGTTCATCATTTCATCTCCTCGCTATGCTTTATAAGTATTATTGTATACCTATTTATAGCAATAAACAAACGAAAAAAATGTGAAGCTGATGTATCGTCAACACAAAAAGTGTTAAAAAATCACCCTCTCCCCGTCCCCTGCAAGAATACTTGTATACATGCGTCCTATCCCTTGAATTTACATGTCATTTTCTATACAATTAGCTTGTAACTATCTAAGGAGGTCAAACTTATGCCTAAAATTAATACAGTTTTAGTTGCTAACCGCGGCGAAATCGCTATCCGCGTTTTCCGCGCCTGCAACGAATTAGGAATCCGTACTGTTGCTATATATTCCAAGGAGGACACCCTGTCCCTGCATCGCAATAAAGCCGACGAGGCCTACATGGTAGGCGAAGGCAAAAGTCCGACCGACGCTTATCTTGATATCGAAGACATTCTGCGCGTAGCCAAGGAGCATGACGTAGATGCCATCCATCCCGGTTATGGCTTTTTATCCGAAAACAGTAATTTAGCACGCCGCTGTGCTGAGGAAGGCTGATTTTCATCGGCCCGCTCTGGAACACCTGGTAATGTTCGGCGACAAAATCAACGCCCGTAAGCAAGCCGAGCTGGCAGGCATCCCCATGATTCCCGGCAGCAAGTACAGTAAACAGCTCGATGAGGTACTGGCCTTTGGCGAAAAATGCGGTTATCCTATCATCATTAAAGCAGTCAACGGCGGCGGCGGCCGCGGTATGCGCGTTGTTCACAGCGCCGAAGAAGCCATAACTGCCTACGACATGGCTAAAAGCGAAGCTAAAAAAGCCTTTGGCAATGATGAAATATATCTGGAAAAATATCTGCAAAATCCGAAACACATTGAAGTACAGATTATCGGCGATACCCACGGCAATTTAATGCATCTGTTCGAGCGCGACTGCTCCGTACAGCGCCGCCACCAGAAGCTGGTTGAAATTGCTCCGGCCTTCGCCCTGCCTATAGAACAGCGCAAAGCTATCTGCGAGGCTGCTGTCAAGCTGATGAAAAAATGTTGACTACATCAGCGCCGGCACCGTAGAATTTTTGGCTACTCCCGACGGCAAGTTCTACTTCATCGAGGTTAACCCCCGCATTCAGGTTGAACACACCGTTACCGAGCAGATTACCGGTATCGACATTGTGCAAACACAAATCAAAATTGCTGAGGGGTACAACCTGCACGGCCCGGAAATCGCCCTGCCGCAGCAGGATGAGCTGACAACCATCGGCCACGCTATCCAATGCCGTATTACCACAGAGGACCCGTCCAATAACTTTATGCCCGATACCGGCAAGCTGATTACCTACCGCAGCGGCGGCGGCTTCGGCATCCGTCTAGACGGCGGCAACGCCTTCACCGGCTCCGTCATCACTCCGTACTACGATTCTCTGCTGGTTAAGGCTACCACCTGGGGCCTCACTCACCAGATTGCAATTACCAAGATGCTGCGCTGCTTGAAAGAATTCCGTATCCGCGGCGTCAAAACCAATATCCAGTTTTTGGAAAACGTACTGCAGAACCCGCACTTCATCAAGGGCAATTATACTACCGACTTTGTTGATAATACACCGGAGCTGTTTGTCTTCCAAAACCTTGGACCGCGGCAACAAGCTGCTGAACTACATTGCCGATATCACCGTCAACGGTTACTCTAACGTCGGCGTACAGCCGAAGCCTGACTTTGCTCCGCTGAATATGCCCAAGCCCTACAATGGCATTCTGGCGCTGGGTGCTAAGCACGTTCTCGATACCCGCGGACCTGAAGGTCTTGCTGAATGGGTACTGGCACAGCAGGAGATTCTGCTCACAGACACCACCTTCCGTGATGCGCATCAGTCCCTCTTCGCCACCCGTCTGCGTACTGCCGATATGCTGCGCGTTATGCGTGACACCGCCGGCAAGCTGCCCGGACTTTTCTCCTTTGAATGCTGGGGCGGCGCTACCTTCGACGTAGCCTATCGCTTCCTCGACGAAAGCCCCTGGCAGCGTCTGGCACAGTTCCGTCAGGCTGCACCGAACATTCTCTTCCAGATGCTGCTGCGCGGTGCCAACGCCGTAGGCTACACCAGCTATCCGGATAATGTTGTTAAGCAGTTCATTAAGCTGGCAGCCAAAAACGGTATCGACGTTTTCCGTATCTTCGACAGCCTCAACGGTCTGGACAATATGCGCCTGTCGATTGACACCGTCCGCGAATGCGGCAAGGTAGCAGAGGCAGCACTGTGCTACACCGGCGATATTCTCGACCCCAACCGCGAATACGATTTACATTACTACATCAATATGGCTAAGGAGCTGGAAAAAGCCGGCGCCAACATTATCGCCATCAAGGATATGGCAGGCCTGTTGAAGCCGGAAGCAGCTTACCGCCTGGTAAGCAGCCTCAATCCTACGTCAACGTACCTATCCATCTGCACACCCATGAAGGCAGCGGCAACGCTATCTACACCTACGCGCGTGCTATTGATGCCGGCGTTGATATCGTAGATACTGCTATGAGCGCCATGAGCAACGGTACCTCCCAACCAGCGGCAGCAGCCTGTACTACGCACTCAGCGTCATCCGCGTCAACCGCGTCTTGACGTAGACGCTATGAACGAGCTGTCCCGTTATTGGGAAACCGTGCGTCCCTACTACAAGGCAGCCGACAGAACCGAAAACTTCCCCAACCCCGAGGTTTACGTACACGAAATGCCCGGCGGACAATATACCAACCTCAAACAGCAGGCACAAGCTCTGGGCCTCATCCATCGTTGGGAGGAAATCAAGGATATGTATCACCGCGTATCCATGATGTTCGGCGATTTAATCAAGGTTACTCCATCCTCCAAGGTTGTCGGTGACATGGCACTCTTCATGGTACAGAACGACCTGACGGAAGAAGATGTATATGCTAAGGGCGATATTCTGGACTTCCCGGCCTCCGTTGTGGAATTCTTCGAAGGACGCATCGGCACTCCGTACCAAGGGTTTCCCGAAAAGCTGCAGAAGCTGGTGCTCAAAGGACGCGCACCTATCAGCGAGCGTCCTGGCGCTGTACTGCCTCCGGTAGATTTTGAGGATGTACGCGCTAAGCTCAAAGAGCTTGAAGCACCTACTACGGACGAAGCAGTGAGCGCTTACTGCCTCTATCCTAAGGTATTCACCGACTGGGTAAACCGTTACAACCAATTCGGCGATGTATCCGTTCTCGATACTCCTACCTTCTCTTCGGCATGACTCCGGGCGAGGTTATCAAGGTTGAAATTGAACAGGGCAAAGTGCTCGTTATCAAGCTGGACCACATATCCGAAGCAACGCTGCCGGTATGCGCACCGTCTTCTTCGAATTCAACGGCCTGCCGCGTGAAATCGAAATCAAGGACCGCAACGCCAAGACCACCACTGTTACCCGCAAGAAAGCAGAAAAGGGCAACATGGGCGAAATCGGCGCTTCCCTTTCCGGCTCCGTTGTCAAGGTGCTGGTAGAAAAGGGCCAGTCCGTTACCAAGGCACTCCGCTGATTGTTACCGAAGCTATGAAGATGGAAACCACGCTTTCGGCACCGATTTCCGGTATCGTCAGCGCTATCCATGTAGCTGCAGGCGAACGCGTAGAAAGCGGCGACTGCCTCCTGGAAATAAAAACTCAAATGTAAATTGCATACGCTTAAACTTAAGGCTGCTGCCGTGGCGGATTTCCGCTGCTACGGCAGCCTTACTTTTTTTTGCTGGTCATTATTTTTCCTCTATGTTATGATATAGTTACTCTTTGCTTTTTTAAAACAGCATTATTTGCTGCAATACATATTTTTATTACGAGGTGAGCACATGAAGCAGACAATCTATCAATATGTAAACAGCTATCTGGACGAGCATGGCCGCTTTACTGCTACCAATCTGTGCGATGACGCTACGCCACCATTCCACGTCCCCTTGGCTCCGAGGATGCCTTTCACTATACAATGGGCAACCTGCCCAATCCCAAATCCGCCAGCATACTGCTCAAGCTGCTGCAGGCTATCTGAACGAGCCTACTACCCAGCAGCGCAGCAAACTGTACAATGAACTGAAGGGCATGGCCTTTGCGGAATATTGCGACCCCTTTATCGAAGCTTTAGACCAGAATGATATCAACAGTGTTGCCTTCGACCTGGCGCGACGCTTTTTCTATAACGCCGACGGACGTGAGCATGTTAAATTCGCCCTGCTGCTTTTCGGCATGTACGGCATGGAAAATTTGTCAGCAGGAGCCGGAGCTGTGGCAGGATTTGCTGCGCATAGCACACTGCGAGGAATTTACCTTCGCCTTTTTATATTCCTGCCGCGTAACAAATTTCAACCCGCAAAACGCTATCTGGGAGCTTATCCGCTGCACCAGTGGCTGGGGCAAGGTTTTCAGCATTACCGACTGCCACTGCCGTGATGAGGAGGAACGCCTCTGGCTGCTGCAGAACGGCCCCGATATCGACGTAGAATATCCGCCGTTGTCCGTCAAATTCATCAGAGAAACACATTTAGAGGAACAGCTGGCACATCCGCTTAACTACGCACAGTATAAAAGCGCTGTCATCATCGTGGGCAATTATCTGATTATGCTCAACCATTTCCCGGCAGAGGTAATAGAAGAGCAGTTCAACATCAGCGATATCCATCTGAACAAGCTGCTTACCTGCTGCTTGCGCAGGCCGAAGCACATGTCAGCAAACCGGAGGATGTACTTGATTTAATCAGCTACGTTACGGCGCTGCAGCAGCTTTGCGATGAGCAGAACCATAGGCAGCTCAACGCTTAACCAATGCCATGAGCAGATTGCCGCCTGCGAAAAAATCATCTACCGCAAGGACTGGCAGCCTGAAATTGACAGCGATTTAATCAAGGACAATAAGCTTGATTATCAGCTGTGCAACCTGGCAGTGGAGCTGGATATAGACATTTGGCCGCGGCTTTTCGATTTTTGGTTGGCACATCCGGACGAAACACCGCTGTTCCCGTACCTGCTTTCCTACGAAGGCGAGCAGCGCTCCGAACGCGTGCTGCGTCAAATCGAAGCAGACCTGCCCCGCTACTGCGTAGAACAAAACGACCTGCTGGTACCGCTGCGTTATCTCAACACACATCCGGGTGAAAGCGATGCTATTATCTGCGCTGCCCTGGAATCCATCTTCGATTTGCCGCGCGGCATTGCCTGCGGTATCGTCGATGACTGGGGACAGGAATTTATCACGCCTGCCATCCGCCGCTCGCTGATTAAAGCGCGTCAGCTCAGCAATAACGATGTAGTTACCGCACGTATCGACTGCCTGCTGGCTGGCAAGCATTTCGACATCGGCAAATTCCTCAACAAACGCAAATAAGCAGACTGCTATGCAATGTTATTGCTTAGCTTAGACAGTTATTGTTAAGAAAAGCTTTCTCAGCACATAACAAAACCGTTTCCCTATCAGCTTAAAAGCCTGGGAAACCGGTTTTTTAGTATGCACTTATTTACTTTTAGCCGCAATAGCCATGCGGATGGCCCTTATGCCACTTCCACGCGGTGCTGATAACCTCATCTACACTGCTGTGCTGCGGCTCCCAGCCAAGCTCCTCACGGATTTTTGCCGAAGAAGCAATGAGCACTGCGGGATCACCGGCACGACGCTCCTTCTCCACAACGGGGAAGTCAACGCCGGTAACCTTTTTGGCGCTGTCAATCATCTGGCGTACGCTAAAGCCGTTTTCACTGCCCAGATTATACACACGGCTGCTGCCACCGCTCAAAAGATGTTTGAGTGCCAGCACATGCGCCTTCGCCAAATCGCAGACATGAATATAATCACGCACACAGGTACCGTCAGCCGTCGGATAATCGGTACCGAAGATAGAACCTGCTTGCGCACGCCCTGCGCCGTTTTCAGAATCAGCGGAATCAGATGGCTTTCCGGACTGTGGTCCTCGCCGATATCGCGCGTCGGAGAAGCACCGGCAGCGTTAAAATAACGCAAAGCCACATAACGCATATCGTAGGCATGGTCATAATCTGCCAGCATGCCTTCAATCGCCAGCTTGGTACGGCCGTAAACATTGGTCGGTGCCAGACGGCTGTCCTCGGTAATAGGTACTGCTTCCGGCTCACCGTAAACAGCTGCGGTAGAAGAAAATACCATTCGGTCCACACCGGCACCACGCATAGCCTCTAAAAGATGCAGGCTGCCTTCAACATTATTAAAATAATATTTCGCCGGGTCGGTCATAGATTCGCCAACCAGACTGCTGGCAGCAAAATGAATCACCGCATCAATTTAAACTGCTCCATAATGTGCTTGGCAAAACGCACATCATGGATATCGCCCTCTACCAGCTGTACTTCGTCAGGCACTGCCGCCTCATGGCCGGTAGAAAAATTATCATAAACAATAGGAGTAAAGCCGCTCTTTTGCAGCTCCTCCACTACATGGGAGCCAATATAACCTGCTCCGCCGGTAACAAGGATATTCATTAATTATTTGCTCTCCTTTGTAACGATTCCCTGCAGATAAGTCAGGAACTTGTCACGCAGCTCAGGACACTTCAGCGCCATTTCTACAGTTGCCTCCAAGAAGCCCTGCTTATCGCCCACGTCATAACGACGGCTACAAAGTCATAAGCATACATCGGCTGCTCCTTAGCCAATACCTTAAGCGCATCGGTCAGCTGGATTTCATTACCACGGCCGGGCTGAGTTTGCTCCAGAATCGGGAAAATTTCCGGTGTAATTACATAACGGCCCAAAACCGCCAGACGAGAGGGTGCTTCTTCTACTGCAGGCTTTTCTACCATATCGTTTACCTTAACGGTACGTGCTTCATCAGTCGGTTCACCGGCAACAATGCCATAGGCAGAAACCTTCTCCTGCGGCACCTCCTGCACACCTAAAACACTGGCACCGGTTTTATCGTAAACATCAATTAGCTGCTTCAGTGCAGGCACCCGGCTGTCAACAACATCATCGCCCAGCAGTACGGCAAAGGCTCATCGCCAACAAAATGCTTAGCGCACAAAATAGCATGACCAAGTCCGCGCGGTTCCTTTTGGCGGATATAATGAATGCGAATATCGGAAATTTTGCGTACCAGCTCCAGCTCCTTGGTTTTGCCGCTGGCCTCCAGGTTCAGCTCAAGCTCGATGCTGCGGTCGAAATGATCCTCGATGGCACGCTTGCTGCGGCCGGTAATAATTAGGATGTCCTCAATGCCGGAAGCAAGAGCCTCTTCGATAATATATTGGATGGTCGGTTTATCAACAATAGGCAGCATCTCCTTCGGAGTTGCTTGGTAGCAGGTAGGAAGCGTGTTCCCAGGCCTGCTGCCGGAATAACGGCTTTACGTTACAGGTTTAAACATTTTATCTTATCTCCTTGTATAGACTCAATTTATAAATCGCGGTGACTCAGCAAGCGATGCTTTACGGGAAGCATCTAAAATCAGGCTTCCTCTCCGCCGATAACTTCCAAAAGCTCTGCAGTCTTAGCCGCCAGCAGCTCCTTGTCACTCTTAGTTTCTACGTTCAAGCGCATTACAGGCTCCGTATTTGATACACGCACATTAAAGCGCCAGTTGTCATAGGCAACGCTCAGGCCGTCCAGATGGTCCTGCTCGCCGTCAGCATATTTTTTGCCCAACTCAGCCAGCACTGCTGCGGAATCTGCCACCTTGCGGTTGATTTCGCCGCTGCAGGGATACATAGCAACGCGCTCGCCTACCAGCTCGCTAAGCTTTTTGCCGCTGCGGCACATCAGCTCGGTAACCAGCAGCCAGGGAATCATGCCGCTGTCGCAGCAGGAGAAATCGCGGAAATAATGATGCGCGCTCATTTCGCCGCCGTACAGCACGTCATTGTTGCGCATGCATTCCTTCATAAAGGCATGACCGCTCTTGCAGCGTACAGGCACACCGCCGTCACGCTGCAAAATAGCTTCGGTGTTCCAGGTAAGGCGCGGGTCGAACATAATCTTTGCACCCGGCTCCTTGTGCAGGAAAACCTCCGCCAGCAGGCCGACAATATAATAGCCCTCGATAAAATCTGCCTTCTCGTCAAAGAGGAAGCAGCGGTCGAAGTCGCCATCCCAGGCAATACCAAGATCCGCACCGCTCTCACGTACAACCTTAGCCGTAGCTTCACGGTTGGGCAGCAGCAACGGGTTGGGCACACGTTCGGAAGGTACCGTCAGGAGTTTCGTTCAACGTGATAAATTCAAACGGCAGATGCTTCGCCAGCTCCTTCAAAATAGGACCGGCACCGCCATTGCCGGGGTTAGCAACAATTTTCATCGGCTTGAGCACGCTTGTATCAACATAGGTCAGCAAATGCTCGATATAGGCAGGCATAATATCCATATGCTCCAAAGCACCCATAGTTTTGCCTGCTACTACCTTATGCACGAACTCTTTGGTTGTAGCAACCATCTCACCGATTTCCTTCAGACCGGTATCGCTGGAAACAGGACGTGCATCACGCGTACCAGCTTCATGCCGTTATATTCCTTGGGATTATGGCTGGCAGTAACCATAATACCGCCGTCTGCTTTCAGATGAGCAGTAGCAAAATAAATCATTTCCGTACCGCATTGGCCGATATCAATAACCCTGGTGCCGCCATGGCGCAGTCCCTCCGTCAGCGCATCCACTAGTGCTCTGCCGCTCAAGCGGATATCATGTCCGACAACAACAGTTTCCGCAGCGAACATTGCCGAAAAAATTCGTCCCATACGGTAAGCCATTTCCTCGTTAACTTCTGTGGGGTAAACGCCGCGTACATCGTAGGCTTAAAAGCCTTGTTCGTAACTTGCATTTGTCTATTCTCCTTTTTATAGTGTATTTAGCAAAATTTCATTGTTCAAGAACCATTTTATATTATTCTTCATCCAACAAAAAAATCCTGCCTGCATCGCAGACAGGATTTGAACGCTACAGCTTAGCACCGCTCGCACGGATAACTTCTTCCGCTGCCTCGCCCAGATACCAACGGATAACGGAAAAGAACGGCAGCGTCACGCCATTATAGTCAGGCACCAGACAGATGGTTGCCAACATTTCCAAAACTTCATCCAGCTCACGGCCCTTACTAAGCTCATCACTTATCTGGTCCTCCAGCGTATGGATTACCTCACGACGCATGCGCATCAGCCGCGGCGCGTTCAAGTTCAGCTCGCGGATAGTGCTGCGCGCCTTACCCTGCAAATCTTTGGGGCAGGTATCTTCGTCTACGTACATCCGCCCGCTATGCTCCGCATAACGGAACAGACGGATTTTGCCGGGAATCTTCAGCGGATTGAGGATATAGTTTGTAATTTCACGCCCACCCTTAGGCACATCGCAGCTGCGGTCACGCTTCTGGCTTGAATAGCGCCACTCGGGGTCAGGCACATAACTGACTGCCGCCGTGGCACACGCCCAACAGATTGCGCCAATCCAGATGATAGTTGTGCCATGCTCCTGCGTAGCATTTTTCGGATAAAAATGCTCCACGCGGAAGTCGTCAACCTCGCCTTCCTCATCCGCCAGCTTAATGCCTACCTCACAATAGGCGCAAAGGCCGTGCTGGTCACGCAAAATTGCTTCCCGCACCTGTTTATAGCCCCTGCGGCAGCGACGGCGGAAATGCTCCCAGGTTTCCTCGGATTATGCAGCCTGTACTGCCTGAGAAGCTCAGGTTCTTCCTTGCTTTTATAAACACGTTTCATGAGCGCCTCCTGCGGAACTGACGCATACGGATATCCATATCCGCACGCAGCAGAGCAGGCTCCTTGCCCTTGGACCATTTATCCAGCTTTTTGCGCAGTTCCAGCGCTTCCGGCGTATCCCAGGCATCCTCGCTCACTAGCTGCAGATAACGCTTTAAATCCTGCACAATCGGCAGAGCTTGCGGACGTGGGCTCACATTCTGAATATCCTGCAGCAGCTGATAGCTGTTGGCGCCCAAGGAAAAATCTACGTGGCGCACGCCTTCGAACTGCTTGCCCCAGCCAATACGCGTATGCTCTCGGCCGGCACGCTGCTAAGCACCTGCGCACTATGCGTAGTCACTACAAACTGTACCATCGGGAAGGTTTTCTGTAAATCCAGCAGTACCGTCTGCTGCCACAGCGGGTGCAGATGCATTTCTACCTCATCAATCAATACAAGCCCCGGAGTCTTGGTTACCGCATCCTCACGCAGCTGCGGATTCAGACGCGCCATGCGATAGGCCAGGTCAGCCACCATGCTGATAATACTGCGAAAGCCGTCGCTCAATTCATCTACCACCATTTCACCCATATCGGGATGACTGACAACAAAGCATTTCAGGCGGTAATTATAATACAAATCACGCAGGCCGGTACTTCCAGACACACGTCGACAGCGTTCTGAATCGCATTCTTCAGCATCACATTGCGCTTCACCTCTGCGCTGTACTGCTGCTCTGACTGCGCACACTTGGTGACATACTCAAACCATTTCCCGAAGGTGCTGTAGGAAGAAGACGGCTCCAGGCATTCCTCGTAGCCTACATTGCGTTCCATCAGCGATTTATGAAATTTGTCATCAGCTTGCTGTCTACCCAAATGCGCTGAGTACCGTAATAGGCAAGCACCGGCAACAGCCTGTTGCCGTTCTCCTTGGCATCGTGCGCCAATGCACAGCCACGTTCGCATAGCTCATCAGCATCATCCTCAGGCACATTTCCCTCCAGCAGGCGGCGGTTACAGGTAAGCTTTTTGCCGTAAACCTCACCCTCCAGCTTAATTTCTACCGGATAATGGCATTCCATACCATCAATATGACGCATATCCTTTTTATAAACAGGCACACGCCGCACATCCTGGGGAGTAATTTGCCGGCCACTGGCATCAAAGCTGCGCAGATAGGCTCCAGAGCAATTGCCAGCGCATCAAAAATCGCCGTCTTGCCCTTGCCGTTTTCGCCTACAATAACTGTCAGCTTAGGTTCAAAAGCAATATCAAGCTCATCGTAACAACGGAAATTCTTCAGTCTTAATCTTTCTATCTGCATAATCTGACCTCCGTTTCTGTATCTCTGCTTACATTATAGCATTATTTGCATCCCATACTAAGATTTTTTACAGTTTTATTATGATTTTTTTGTGGCAGGGTGTATAATAAATAAACATCATCAGCAATTACTTGCTACTTGCCAACAATTACGCAACCGAAAGGAAAACCTGTTTATGAATATATTTCTTCTGCTTACAATCGCCATGCTCATGGTCATCCTCATGCTGAGGCGTCACATCCCCATCGGCCCCTGTATGCTCACCAGCGGTATTTTTATCTGGCTGATGAAAGCACCGGAGCTGCCGTATCAGGTACAGGCATTACGCGAAACATTAACAATGCCGCGCACCTATGATATTCTTTTTGCCCTTTATTTTGTCATGTGCCTGGAAATCGAGCTGCGCACCAGCGGTGCATTGGCAGGTATGGTGCAGGCGCTGCAGCGCATCTTTTCCAGCGCTAAGGTAACCCTGGCCGTGATGCCTGCCTTCTTAGGCCTGCTGCCGTCACTTGGTGGCGCACGCTTCTCGGCTCCTATTGTAGAGGAAGCCAGCAAAAATCTGCCTATCGAACAGGAGCATAAAGCTGCCATCAATTTCTGGTTCCGCCATATCTTTGAATTTTCCAGCCCGATTATTCCCGGTATGATTATGGCCTGCAACATCGCCGGCGTCAGCTACGGTGAATTCATTCTGCATCTGGCCTGGCTAACCGTACTGGCCTTCTCCGCAGGCTGGTTTGTCCTCATCCGCCCCATCAAAGCGGCAAACAGCCGTACCGAAACTATTGCCAATGACAGTCAGGTACGCAGGATTTATGGCTGGCGCTTTCGCCTGTCATTATCACCTTTATTCTCGTAGTATTCTGCGGCTTGACGCCTCCGCCGGCATGGGCCTGGTCACAGCCTGCCTGTTTCTGGTACTTCGCTTTACTAATCGCGAGGTTGGCCTCAAGGATGTTGTTATCGGCGCTCTGGACATCAAAATGTTCCTCAATGTGCTGTGCATCCTCTACTTCATTCAGATATTGACCGTCACCCACGTGCTGCAGGAAATCGTCGCAGCCTTCCAAAGCTCTCCGCTGCCGGTGCCTGTTATCATCGCCTGCGTCAGCTTCATCATCGGCGTGCTCACCGGCATGTCACAGGGACATGTGGCTATCGTTATGCCTATCGTTGCCGCTATGCAGACAGGCAGCCTGAACCTGGCCGGCGTTGCCATGGCCTTCGGTATTGCCGGTCAGATGCTCACACCGACGCATATGTGCCTTGTTATCACCGTCGATTATTTCAAAGCCAACTTTTTTAAAACGCTTAAGCCGGTTCTGCTTTGCGAAATCATCATTCTGACTCTCTTTACAGCTTATACATATTTCACATGGTAAATTTTCAGTGCTTAGTCAGCAGCAAGCAGTGTTCGGATTAGTCCTCAAAACACTGTCCGTTGCAGATTAAGCATTTTATTTT
>ENA-OQCS01001112-OQCS01001112.1-human-gut-metagenome-genome-assembly--contig:-NODE-1112-length-14366-cov-12.936934_pt1 | contig 14366 bp, 16 predicted proteins | sample MGYA00242757_ERZ504575 | MGnify/ENA primary metagenome ERZ504575 (study PRJEB26092, sample SAMD00036297) | human gut metagenome | host: Homo sapiens | study: EMG produced TPA metagenomics assembly of...
TCTGTTTTTCTAAAAAGTGCTTGTCCTCAATCCCTATCCCCTTTAGGACGCTTCTTATGGCTTTGCCTCGTGCAAAGTTGGCGTGTCCTTATTTCGGCATCCTTGCCGAAAACCCCTTTCCCCGGGAAAGGGGCTATATTACTGGGGCTACCGCCCCTAGACCAAGCAAGGATGGCGTCGATCGTATGATTATACTCGCCCATGAACATGAAACCCACCTACTCTCGTGAAACACGATTCTCCCCTTCGTGCTTCCAGGGCGCAAATGGTGTATTCTGCCACTCATCCCCATTCGCTACCACTATTCACCACTTTCTACCACTTATGTAATCATTCTAAACTATTTACCATGAAAAAACAAGTGCATATCCAAGTTTTTTTTCATTTCATGAAATATCCACAGGTTTTTTTTCAACCTGTTTATTTTCTGTGCATTATTATGAAATGAAAAAGCTTCCGGACAGTCGCCGGAAGCTTTTTTCTGACTTTATGTTCTGTTATTTTATGACATTTTAAAGGCCTTTGAACGCAAAGGAAAATTTCATCTTTCCATTGGTATCCAGAAGGTATTCCGGATGGGTGCGGGCACCCCAGCTGTCATCTCCTCCAACACCCATCTGCGCCTTTGCGGCACGGACAACGGTATAATGGATTGCCGGAAGCTCATAGGGATGCATGGCATTTTCCATTTCATGAGGAGTATATGGAAGTGCTGAGAACATCATCGGGCCGTTTTCTTTATCCATCTCAAAGAGCATTCCTCTACCTTCTGTCTGTGATCTTTGCCCAGCGTACTTCCTCTTTGTTTCCGCATTCCTGCGGCACAAGATAGCGTGCCATATTGTCTGTCACGAGATTCTCATAAATGCCGAGTTTTGCGCCATGCTTCCGGTCTGCATAAGTCTCTGCCGGTCCCAGGCCGTACCACTGAACATGATCATAATCCGCATTGAATTTAAAGAGTACTCCGAACTCCGGCATATCGCCCAGCTCTTTTACAGGATCATAGGTCAGCGTTGTCTTTACTCTTCCATCTCCGGTTACCTCATAGGCAAGGCGGCATTCACTGGCAGGCGTAGTTGGCAGTATGTAGGTAAAAGCAACCTCCACGCTGTTTTCGTGAACCGTTGTCTCCGGAGCATTGGCCGGACCATACATGCCTTTTCGGTAATCCTTATGACTTGCGTACATGCTGGCGATCTTCCACTGTGCATAGCGCATCTGCATCAGACTTCCGCAATCATTATCTGTAGGTGCTCTCCAGAAGTTGGGCTTCGGAATCGCTTCGATCATTTCTCTTCCTGCATATTTATACGAAACCAGACCACCATTGAGAACGGAGAACAGCACTTCGAAATTTTCCCCGCGGACACCGATGTTATGAAGCTTCTCACAAGCTCCACGCCACACGCAGGAGCTTCCGGTGTTCCTTCCACCTGATAAACATACTGGCCGAAAGCAACCTCATGTCCTGCCTCTGCCCAAAGTGTTTTTTCTCTGAGAAGGAAGGCTACGGTTACCGTATATTCGCCCGGGCGCTGCTGTTTTCCAAATGGAAGTCTGTAGGTCTGTTGGCTTAAAGGCTCCACCGCTGTATCCAGTGTCTCTGTGCGGAGAACATGACCGTTCTTTGCAAGAGTCACTTCACATCGGAATGTGTCCGTATTTACAAAAAGATTTTTGTTGATGATCTTAACAGAATCCTCACTTACCTGCGCAGTGATATTCTGGTAGTTGAATTTTACCTCCTGCATCTTTGGTGAAGCATCTCTGTCTCCACCGTATGCGATACCGTTTCCACTGAAATTATAATCTGTAGGACGTTCACCGAAGTCTCCGCCGTATGCCTGGAATTCTTTACCGTAACGGTCTTTTTTGTAAATAGACTGATCAATGTAATCCCAGATAAAGCCACCCTGATATTTCGGTTCTGTATCTGTAAGATCTGTATATTTATGCATTGCACCGCAGGAATTTCCCATTGCATGGGTATACTCACAGCAAATAAACGGCTTGCTGTCATCCTTTGCAAGGAACTCACGGATCGCTTCTACGGAAGGATACATCTGGCTTTCCATGTCACTGGTGGCATTGTAGCTGCGGTCATGGAAAACCCCCTCATAATGTACCAGTCTTGTAGGATCATTCTTGTGGTAGAACTCAGACATCTCAAAGATATCTTTTCCACCAAAGGATTCATTTCCACAGGACCAGATCAGGATCGCCGGGTGGTTCTTGTCACGCTGATACATGGAATTTACACGGTCCAGCATCATACCCAGCCATTCCGGTTTGTTGTGCGGAACGATATCCGTGTGATCTCCGGTAAATTCTGCTATATCCCAGGTTCCGTGAGATTCCAGATTGTTTTCTGCGATCATGTAAATACCATATTCATCACAGAGACGGTAGATCGGAGATGCATCCGGATAATGACAGGTACGGATCGCATTGATGTTGTTCTGTTTCATGGTCACGATGTCTTTGAGCAGTTCCTCCCGGGACACATGTCTTCCTGTGACAGAGCTGAACTCATGGCGGTTCACACCCTTGAATACGATACGTTTTCCGTTAAGGGTCATGATACCATCCTTCATTTCAAAACGGCGGAAACCGACTTTCTCCGGGATGATCTCCTGGAGCTTTCCGCTTTCATCACTGATCTCCAGCTCCAGATCATAGAGATTCGGCTCTTCTGCACTCCAGAGAAGGGGATCCTGAATCTCCCAGGTACAGGTATCCTCTCCGTTCAGAGATCTTTCCTCCTGCAAAAGGATCTCTCCCTTTCCGGAAAGTGTAAGCTTCATTTTTCCTTTTCCCCAGGTACTGGTCACGATCTCAAGCTCGGCTTTTTTGAGAGTTTCATCCGGAATGGCACGGATCCTGAGATCATATACATGGACATCCGGTACCGTAAACAGATAAACATCTCTGTAAATTCCGGAAAAACGGTAAAAATCCTGATCCTCGCACCAGCTGCTGGCTGTCCATTTAAACACCTGTGCTGCCAGCTTGTTCTCGCCGTCCTTCAGATATTCCGTAAGCTCGAATTCTGACGGAGTAAAAGAATCTTCACTGTATCCCACAAATTTTCCATTGAGCCACAGAGCCAGGCCGCTCTCTGCTCCCTGGAATGAAACAAATACTCTTTTTCCTTTCATGCTCTCCGGCACATGGAAATATCTCACATAGCTTGCCACCGGGTTAAAACGTTCCGGGATCTGTCCCGGATGAAGTTCTTCATGGCCTTCCCACGGATACTGGACATTGGCATACTGCGGTGCATCATATCCTTCCATCTGGATATGTGCCGGCACATAAATGTCCTCCCAGTCCTTACAGGAATATGCTTCTTCCTCAAAGCCTGGGATAGCAGATGCATAATTCCGTGCATAATGGAACTTCCAGAGACCATTCAGACTGTGACGGAAAGAAGTTTTCCCATCTTCTCTCTCTTCCTCACAGCGATAATATGTATGATCTGAGTGGGCATCCATTCTTCCGTCGCTGAAATACCGGGGATCTTTTAACAGAGAATGATCAAATTTTTTCATTTTTTCCTCCTGCCCGGCAGATTCTGTTTTTTCTGCCGGATCCTTCGTTTTTTATGCTATGATCATTATAGTATAATCCACCGGATTATGGTATAATATGTTTCGCCAAAATATATAACATTTAGAAACAGGTGAATATCATGTCGATCTATTTCAGAAACACTCCGGTCAGTGCTCCCTTCATGTTTGAATCTCTTGGGAACCACTGGAATCAGGTTAATATCTTCCGTCCGGACGGATATCCGTATTATCATTACCTCCAGACTGAAAAGGGTACCGGACGCATTGAAGTCCGTGGAAAATTTTATACTCTCGGAGCCAACGAGGGCATCCTCATCGCCCCCGGTGTCCCTCATTCCTATCACAGGGAGTCTACTTCCTGGACCACGATGTTTGCCACCTTCACAGGAACACTGGCAGGCAGCATTCCTTCCATGACAGACAACCAGGAAGTGATCCTTATCGAAAAGGAACAGGGAGCCAGTATCCGGAAAATGATTTCTTCTACCTTGCGTAAATATCATCAGCCCACACCGGATATGAAATCTCTTTCTTCCGACTGCTATAATTTTCTTATGAATTTTACAGACTGTGCAGCTTCTCCGAAGATACAGGATAATCCTCTCTACCAGAGATATGTGATCCCGGTAATAAAAGAAATCGAAACCGGTTATCAGCAGGATATCACTGCAGCGCAGCTGAGCCGGAGCGTTTTTGTCTCTCCGCAGTATCTTTCCCGTCTGTTCCGCCGTTTTATGGGCTGCTCGGTTTACGAGTACGTTACCATGTACCGCATCAGCCGCGCACGTGAGCTTCTGCTTTCCAGACCGGATATGAAGATCCAGGATGTTGCCGGTGCTTCCGGATTTTCCGATGCCAGCCACTTTATCGCCATGTTCCGTAAAGTCACAGGCACAACTCCTCTGGATTTCCGAAAGATGTACTGATATATTCCTACTGCACAGCACAAAAACTGCCCTGCCGGAAACGTCGTAGAAGACGTTTTCCTGCAGGGCAGTTTTCTGCTGCTCTTATCAGCCAAATGCCGGTATCCTATCCTATATTCTGATCCATCAGACAAAAGCATCTGTATCCTATATCTGTTTGCTCTCAGTTTCCGTAATATAATTCCAGAATACGGTCAACTCTTTGGCTGGCCTCCAGATTCTTCAGAAGATCGCTCCTGCTCCTGATCTGGCTGTCCAGCTTCTTCCGTTCCTCCTGCAGCTGCTGCAAAAGTGACGCTTTCCGAAGAGCTTCCTCTTTCTTCTGTATCTCGTTCTGATCCATTTTTTTCTCCCTGTACAGTCTCTGTTTCCAGATTCTCTGCTACATTTTCCCGTTGCTGTTCCGCTTCTTTCTCTGCCTGCTGATCTTTCTCGATCCTTCTCATCCGTACTTTTGCCCGCTTTCTGGACATCACGCGTTTCACTGCAACTACCACGGTGCAAAAAACAAAAGTATTACCGAGATCACCAGTGAAACATCCACGCCGGTTCCCGGAAACAGTATTTTATCTGTGCGGAACCACTGGATCACTGCTCTTCCCAGACCATAGCTCGCCAGATATCTCAGAAATATCTCTCCCTGGAATACTTTTTTGCGAAGCAGCATCATAAGCACCAAAAGCACAAGCAGACACCAGAGACTTCATAGAAAAACAAGGGCTGTACCAAAATCCAGGTACCACCGTCCACGGTTTGAAGCTTTTCACGCATAGCCGTGGTGACCTCTCCTGCCCGTACCGCAGTCAGCGGCAGCTGCATGGAAAAAATGTTGTCTGCATATTCCCCGAAAGATTCTCTGTTAAAAAAGCTTCCCCACTTTCCTATTATCTGCCCGATCAGAAGTCCCATGCAGGCAAGATCTGCCATCTGCCAGAAGGATTTCTTTCGGATCCTGCAATAGACCGCACCACCCAGCACACCGCCCAGAAGTCCGCCATAAAACATAAGTCCTCCGGACCGTATATTCAGAAGCTGTCCCGGATTATTTTTATAAAGCTCCAGGAAAAAGCCGCATAAAGCAACCTCGCCCCTGCCACACCGGAAAGCAGCGTTATGATGGCCAGATCCAGATATGCATCCGGATCTTCATGATTTCTTCTGGCTTCCAGTACCACAAAAAAGATTCCCAGAAGCATTCCTATCGCGATCAGGACGCCATAGATCGTGATCTCAAAGCCAAAGATCTCAAAGGATCTCGGCACATGATCCAAAACCAGATCTAATCCGGGAAACCGAATTGACATATCCATAAAATCACCTGTTATAATTTTTCAGCTTACAGCCGGTATTTCACAGACGTTGGTGATCACACGTTAAATCTGAATAAGATCACATCTCCGTCCTGTACAACGTACTCTTTTCCTTCCATACGTACAAGGCCCTTCTCTCTGGCACCTGCATAGGAACCGCAATCCAGAAGATCCTGATAATTCACAACCTCTGCTTTGATAAATCCACGTTCAAAGTCTGTGTGGATCTTACCTGCTGCCTGCGGTGCTTGGTTCCGATCTTGATGGTCCATGCTCTTGTCTCATCCTCTCCTGCTGTCAGGAAGCTCATAAGGCCAAGAAGGTGATAGCTTGCGCGCACCAGCTTCTCCAGGCCGGATTCTGTCAGTCCCAGATCCTCAAGGAACATCTTTCTCTCATCCTCATCCAGCTCGGAGATCTCCTCCTCGATCTGCGCACAGATCACAAATACCTCGCTGTTCTGTTTGGCAGCGTATTCACGTACTGCCTGTACATACTGATTGTTCGCCCCATCATCTGCGATATCATCCTCTGCAACGTTAGCCGCATAGATCACCGGTTTTGCAGTAAGAAGATTATAGGTTGCAAGCCATGCATCCTCATCTTCGTTCTCTGTTTCCAGAGTAATGGCAAGCTGTCCCTCTTCCAGATGCGCCTTTACTTTTTCAAGGAATGTAAGCTCTTTGGCAGCTTCCTTATCCATACGTGCAGTCTTGGTAACCTTGGCAATTCTTCTCTCGAGGATCTCAAGATCAGAGAAAACAAGCTCCAGATTAATAGTCTCGATATCGCGGAGCGGATCAATGCTTCCATCTACATGAACAACATTGGAATCCTCAAAGCAGCGTACCACGTGAACGATAGCATCTACCTCACGGATATTTGCAAGGAACTGGTTTCCAAGTCCCTCTCCCTTAGATGCGCCTTTTACAAGACCTGCAATATCGACGAATTCGATCACTGCCGGTGTTACTTTTTTTGATTTATAAAAATCTCCGAGAAGATTCAGTCTCTCATCCGGAACGGTTACAACACCCACATTGGGTCGATAGTACAGAACGGATAGTTTGCGGATTCTGCTCCGGCTTTTGTCAGTGAATTGAATAATGTACTTTTTCCTACGTTAGGAAGACCTACGATTCCTAATTTCATCTCTCTATATACGTCCTTTCGATATATTTATTTACAGTATTTTTCAGATACTCTTTAAACAGGCCTTTCCGTTTTTCAGGCCATTCCTGTCCCATATTACCATACACAGCCTGAAATCGCAACTGTGAGGCATTTATTGTTACTGTCAGTCCCTGGACATGATCATCAGAAGCTGCCCGCTTTCATACAGGATCTCTGCGGTTTCTTCCGAAATCTCATTGCTGACGGTCAGGCCACTGTCTTCTACTGTCAGATGATATCCGTTCAGCGGATACTTAAATCCCTTCAGAGTGAGGCCTGTCACATCACCTCCCACAGTAAAGAATGAAACATATTTTCCAAACTGCTCCTCTCTGTGCAGTATGGTTCCGCTTTCTGCAAGTGTGATATAATTCCACTGATCTGCGATCGCAATACGAACGCCCTGTTCCTTACCCATGGAAAGCAGTCCCAGATTCGCCAGCACATGATCCAGCCTTGTGCCGGTAGCTCCCAGGATCAGGATATCCTTTGCACCCTTGCGGATCATCTGGTTTACCGCAGACTGTGTATCCGAATCATCCTTCTCTGGCTTCAGCCTGATGATCTCCGGTCCCTTCAGGCTTTCCATATATTTTTGGCCTTCTTCGGAAAGACTGTCAAAATCCCCAATTGCAAGATTCGGAATAAATTCCCGGTTTTTCATAAACCATTCCATCCCCTTATCTGCAGCAACAAGAGTGATTTTCTCTCCTCGGCTTTCTTCTATTCTTTTTTTTAAAAAATCGAGGGCAAAACCATTCTGGATATTGCCCCCGCTGATTATTATTGTATCGATCATTTTCAGTCCAGCTCTTTTTTGATATTGTGGATTTTTTCTGTAATGTGTCTTACATTGGCTACCACATCGCCCTTAAATACCCAGGAACCTGCGACCATGAGGTTTGCACCGGCACGCATAACCGTCTCCAGTGTATCATCATTGATACCACCATCTACCTGGATATCAACATCCAGCTCTTCTTCATCAATAAGCTCACGAAGCTCCTGGATCTTCTCCGTGCATTCGTCCATGTATTTCTGTCCGCCAAATCCTGCTGAACAGTCATTATCAGCACCATATCCACATCTTCAAGAAGATGGCTGATGTCATTTACCGGTGTGGATGGCTTGATCGAAACTGCCGCCTTTACCCCTGCTGCCCTGATCTGCTCCAGTGTACGCTCCAGATCCTCACATGCCTCCGCATGTACAGTAATGGAATCTGCTCCGCATTCTACAAAATCGCGGATATATCTTTCCGGTTCTGTTACCATCAAATGTACGTCGAAAAACATGTTGGATTCTTTCCGGATCGATTTGATCACCGGCATTCCAAAAGAAATGCTGGGAACAAAATCTCCATCCATAACATCAATATGCAGATATTCAACGCCTTCCTTTTCCAGAATTTTGATCTGTTCTCCCAGTCTGTTAAAATCTGCTGATAAGATCGACGGGCACAATCGGTATTCCATGACTCAGTATCTCCTTTTCTCTTTTAATTCCTGGTGCAGCTCCAGATAATCTTCATATCGGAGTCTGCTGATCTCATTGTTCTCAAGGGCTTCCTTAACAGCGCAGCCCGGTTCATGTATGTGACGGCACCCCTGAAAGCGGCACTGTCCTTCATATCTTCGGAACTCTGGAAAGTAATCCTTCAGTTCCTGCTCCTCCATATTTTCAATATATAAGGAGGAAAATCCCGGCGTATCCACAAGGAATGTATCCTGTGCCACCGGTATGATCTGTGCATGGCGCGTAGTATGTTTTCCCCGTTTCAGCTTACGGCTGATCTCACCGGTTTCCATCTCCACTTCTTCCTGGAGGGAATTTGTAAGAGAAGATTTTCCCACGCCGGATGGGCCGGCAACCACAGTTGTCCTGCCCTGAAGCACTTCTTCGATCTCGTCGAGTCCTTCTCCCTTCAGGCACTTGACAGGATCACCTGATAGCCGCAGCTCTGGTATGTTTCATAGAGAAATTCCAGCTCTTCCGTTGTTGCCAGATCTTTTTTGTTAAAACAGATGACTGCCGGAACACCTTCCCTCTCCATCATAATGAGGAAACGATCCAGAAGCATGAAGTTCGGCTTCGGATTATCCATGGCAAAGATCACCAGTGCCTGATCTACATTGGCCACAGCCGGACGGATCAGAGAATTCTTCCGTTTGTGGATCTCCGTCACACTTCCCTCCAGTTCCTTTTCATCCAGAACTGTAATGTCCACATTGTCACCTACCAGAGGCTTGAATTTATCCTTACGGAAAATTCCCTTGGCTCTGCATTCATATGTATTGCCGTCTTCTGCATATACGTAGTAGAATCCGGCAATACCTTTGATTATCTTTCCCTGCATGATCACTCAGCTTTCTTGAATGTAACCGTGTAGGTTCCAAGCTGCTGATAATCCCCGTCTACCTCTTCATAGAGATAGATGGTTCCTGAGGTAACGCCCTCAGCACCTGAGATATCAAGCTGATACGGGAAGCTGATATTCTGTCCATCAATGATGGTGGATGCCTTAGGCTCACCGTTTACGTCCTGGATCAATTCCAGACGGATCGCGCCTCCATTGTAGCCGGACGGAGTATCCAGTGTCTGTGTACATTTCCAGCCTGTGTTTGCATTGACATCTGCTGTAGATGTAGTTGTGGATACTGTGCTGTCCGCAGATGCTGTGCTGTCTGTAGATGCTGTACTGTCTGTAGATGCTGTACTATCTGCAGATGCTGCGCTGTCTGTGGATGGAGCCTTGTCACCGGAGCTGATGGTAATGCTGATCGGCTGATCCGGGTCTGCTGCCGCATAGGCTTCCGGATCCTGTGCGATAACTGTACCTGCAGCTTCTGTACTCTGCTGTTCTGTTATCTGGATATCAATAAATTTACCTAAAGTAGTAAGCGCATCATCCTTGGTCATTCCTACAACACTCGGAACCTCAGCATTATCGCCATAATCAACCCCTCGACTGACTGTCAGTGTTACAGAAGAGCCTGCCTGCACAGAAGTACCTGCTGCCGGCTCGACATTGTAAACATATCCCGGATCTACCAGTGCATATCCGTTGTCATCTGTGTCGCTGTATTCTTTCTGGACATTTACCTGAAGTCCAAGATCTTCCAGAGTCTGCTGTGCATCGATTCCTGTACGTCCATCCAGATCTGGGATCGTAACCTGTGCTGTTCCGGTGCTTACCCAGTATTTCACAGTTGTATTGGCTTCAACCTGTGTTCCCGCAGCTGTCTTCTGACGGGAGATCCTGCCTTTTTCCTGATCGGATGCCTCCTCACCGGCCATCTGGACACCCAGATGTGCATCGTTTGCAAGTGTTTTAGCCTCTTCCTCTGTCTTGCCTACAAGATCAGGAACAGTTGCCAGACCGTCAGCTGCTGATTCCTGCTTCGCTTCTGCCTTGCTGCTGTCTGCAGCTCCGCTGCTGCCGGTTCCAAACAGTCCTGCGGCACGTCCAAGCACTACCACAAGAACGATCAGAAGGACTGCACCTCCGATCAGTGCCGCAATCGTCAGGCCTCTTCCGGAACCATGATGCTTCTTTTTCTTTCCGGATCTATGCTCGGATCTCGGTCTGTATTCTTCCTCTGCATCATCGTAATCGTTATCGTCGTATTTTTCTTCCTCAAGTGCGGTGATCTCCGGTTTTGTGATCTGCTTCGGTGTATGTTTGATCTCACCAAGCTCTTCTTCTGAGATCACAACCGTCTTGGCATCGTTGTCAACTGTAGTAAGCCTTACAAAATCACCCTGGGGATCGATCAGAGAATGCTTCAGGTCTGCGATCACATCCTCCATACGGCTGTAACGACGATCTACACTTTTCTGTGTACATTTCAGAATGATCTGCTCCAGACTGTACGGAAGGTCCGGTGTATACACACTTGGCGGGACCATCTCTTCCTGCAGATGCTTGATAGCGATCGCCACAGTGGTATCTCCGTCAAAAGGAACTCTTCCTGTGACCATCTCATACAGTGTGATTCCAAGAGAATAGATATCGCTCTTCTCATCGCTGTATCCGCCTCTCACCTGCTCAGGTGAGCTGTAATGTACAGATCCCATTACATTGGAGCTGATCGTATTGGAAGATGCAGCTCTGGCAATTCCAAAGTCTGTCACCTTTACTTTACCATCTGTGGAAATAATGATATTCTGAGGTTTCACATCTCTGTGAACGATACCATGGCTGTGTGCCGCCTCCAGACCCATAGAAACCTGGATTGCGATACTTGTAGCCTCTTTAATGGAAAGCTTTCCCTTCTTGGAGATGTATTCCTTCAGAGTGATACCCTCGATCAGTTCCATAACAATGTAATAAACACCGCCGTCATCTCCTACGTCAAATACATTGACGATATTCGGATGTGTAAGACCAGCTGCCGCCTGAGCCTCACTTCTGAATTTCTTTATAAACGTGGTGTCTTCCCGAAACTCCGGTTTCAGGACCTTCACGGCAACAAAACGGTTCAGCTTATGGTCCATAGCCTTATAGACATCTGCCATTCCGCCAGTTCCGATTTTTCCTACGATCTCATAGCGCTCGGCTATGATCATTCCCGTCTTCAACATGCTTCCACCTCATTCGTGAATGGCTCTACCAGTACGACTGCAATATTATCCTTACCACCATTCTGATTTGCTTCCCGAAGGAGCGCACTGCCCTTCTGATCAATATCTGCTTCCGGATCGGATATGATCTCCTGGATCTTCTCATCTTCAACCATATTGCTGAGACCGTCTGAACACATCAGGATCGTACATCCTTTTTCAAGTTTCAGATCAAAGAAATCCACATCCACCGTTTTCTCTGCGCCAAGTGCCCTTGTAATGATGTTCTTATCCGGATGATTCCGTGCTTCCGCTTCGCTGATCTCGCCCATTCTCACCATTTCCTGTACCAGGGAATGATCTCTGGTGACCTGGCGGATCCCGTCCTGGATCACATATAAACGGCTGTCACCCACATTGGCTACATAGGCATACTGATCTACAATAGTCGCCACCACCATAGTGGTTCCCATGCCCCGGAGGTTTTCATCTTCCTGCGCACGGTTTCTGATCTCCGTGTTCGCAGCTTCGATCGCATGACGAATAACCTTCACAGGATTGTAATCCGCATCTTCACGGATTTCATCCACAAGGATCCGTACTGCATGTGAGGATGCATAGTCACCGGCGTTATGTCCGCCCATTCCGTCCGCGACTGTGAAAAGATTAGGCAGATTTCCAACCGGACCTTCAGATGCAAACACGTAATCCTGATTCATCTTCCGCTTCTGCCCTACATCAGTAGCTGAGTATATCCTCATGTCACTTCTCGCTTTCTGTTTTTTCCATGTAACTTTTTCTTAGCTGTCCACAGGCACCGTCGATATCGCTGCCCATTTCCCTTCTAATAGTAACATTAATTCCGTATTTTTCAAGTTTTATTTTGAAATTCTCCACAGCCTGTCGAGTAGACCTCACATAGGAGCGTTCCTTGATGGGATTGACCGGAATCAGATTTACATGGCAATTGATGCCTTTTATACGGCCTGCCAGCTGTCTCGCATCTTCTTCACTGTCGTTGACGCCAGCTACAAGACTGTACTCAAAGGTGATCCTTCGGCCTGTTTTGTCAAAATAATTTCTGCAGGCATCCAGAACCTCATCCATGGAATACTTATTCGCGATCGGCATCAGTTCCTGTCGTTTTTCATCATTTGGAGCATGAAGGGAAAGTGCCAGAGTGATCTGAAGCTTTTCTTCAGCCAGATCATACATCTTCGGCACGATCCCACAGGTAGAAACCGTCACATTTCTCTGACTGATCCCAAGACCGTTTTCGTCGGTAAGGATCCGGACAAAACGGACAAGATTGTCATAATTATCCATCGGCTCACCGGTTCCCATCACAACTACATTGGCCACACGTTCGCCGGTATCTGCCTGGATACGGTAAATCTGATCCAGCATCTCGGACGGTTTCAGGCATCTGGTCAGTCCTCCGATGGTAGATGCACAGAATCTGCATCCCATACGGCAGCCCACCTGAGAAGAAATGCACACAGAATTTCCGTGGTGATACCGCATGAGAACACTCTCGATCACATTTCCATCTTCCAGCTGGAACAGATATTTTCTGGTTCCGTCAATTTTTGAGATCCTTACATCTGCCTGGGTCAGTGCTGTGATCGGATAAGCCGAAAGCTTTTCCCTGAGGCTTTTGGAAAGATTTGTCATTTCATCCCAGGAGGTAACCAGCTGCTGGTGGAGCCATGCATAGATCTGTTTCGCCCGGAAAGGCTTTTCACCGATCTTTGTCATGAATTCCTTCAATTCCTCCATGGTCATGGATTTTACATCTGTCATTTTCTGTTATTTCCTTCTGAATCTGGCAATAAAGAATCCATCTGTCTTATGTATTCCCGGCAGAAGCTGCAGATAGCCAAGCTTCGTGGATTTACAGTGCAGTTCCTCCGGAATATACGGATCCAGGCTTTCCAGCCGGTACGGATAATTCTTTAAAAACCATAATACATTTTCTTCGTTTTCTTCCCGGGCAATGGTACATGTGCTGAAGATCAGCGTTCCATCCGGTTTCACATACTTTGCAGCCTTATCCAGGATCATTCTCTGGAGCATTACGATCTCTTCCTGTTTCTGCGGAGTTGCCCGGTATTTGATTTCCGGTTTCTTGCCGATAACTCCATAACCGGAGCACGGTACATCCGCGATCACAATATCCGCAGCCTGTTCGGAATCCGGATCATATACCGTTGCATCCTGAACTCTGGCTTCCACATTGATCACTCCGGTCCTGTGGATGTTTTCTTTGATAAGATCTGCCTTATACTGACTTACATCTCTGGCATCCACATTTCCGTAATCCCCCATTTTGTCTGCCGCATGGATGCTTTTTCCACCTGGTGCAGCGCACATGTCGATGATATGGTCACCTTTTTTCGGACTTGCAGCTTCCGCTACAAGCATAGAGCTTACATCCTGCACCAGGATCTTTCCCTGAAGGAAGGTCTCAAGTGTCAAAATATGATTGTAATCGGAAATCTTCAGTGCATAGGGAAGATAAGGAGCCTGTTCTACTGTCACTCCCTGAGACTTCAAACTGGTGACGATCTCTCTCAGAGACGCCTTATGAGTACGGCACCGTACTGTGATCGGTCTTTCTGTCAGAAAATCCTCCAGGATCTTCTCCGTAGTCTTCACTCCGTAGGCTGCTTTCCATTTTTCTACCAGATATTCCGGCATGGAATATTTCACAGAAAGATAACGGACTTCGTTTTCTTCCCTGGAAGGAAGCTCCAGATCACCGATCTCTCTTGCGATCGTACGGAGCACCCCGTTGACAAAGGGCTTTAGATTATAAA
>ENA-OQCS01001113-OQCS01001113.1-human-gut-metagenome-genome-assembly--contig:-NODE-1113-length-14347-cov-4.551336_pt1 | contig 14347 bp, 19 predicted proteins | sample MGYA00242757_ERZ504575 | MGnify/ENA primary metagenome ERZ504575 (study PRJEB26092, sample SAMD00036297) | human gut metagenome | host: Homo sapiens | study: EMG produced TPA metagenomics assembly of...
TAATATTTCTTTTGCCAATCATATTCCATTAAATGATTGTTGATCTTTTTTGCGTTTTTTCTTTGGAAAACCAATCTTACCACGAACTTCATTTAGTGTTGAAATTCGTATTGATGGAAGAAAAGAATCTGTAGGGATTTAGAATTTAATATGGACTTATCTTATTTAGATCATCCTTGCTATTTTTTTCTTCGCACAAAAGATCACTGCTTCAGATGGATTTTGATCCAAGAAAAAAGTAGACATCTTCTAATAAATCATCTAAAGTAAGTGGTCTTGAAAATAAAGATTTGTCTTTTCTGCATTTGGCAAAGTTGTGTTTTAAGATAAGATTATCATTCTTTAAAACCAATCGTATGTCTAAATAGCGATAGACATTTTCTAATTGTGTTTGAATGTCTGTATCTTGACATTGAAAGATTGGACTCAAATTTACATATTGCGTGGTTGAATCATGTGTGCCTGGAATCGATAATTCACTCAGTTTTGTATCTTTTGAAATATTCTCCATCTAGTTTGATGAAGAGTTTTCCTTTGCTTGAATTGGTGAAATAAGCATGGAAAAGAGGATTATAAAAATCCCGAGTGTTCTTTGAATAGTTTTCATGATATTATTTTCCTTTAAGTGTGTGTATGCTTAAGGATAGTGTAACATATCTTACAAAGATTGAATTTAAGCTTGTATATTCATTAATAAATCTTTTGTATACTTATAATTGTGAATAAGAAAATACAAGCACTATTGGAAATTTTAGATACAAAAGCTATTTATCCTGTGTTTCAATTCCTGAACGATAGGATAATTGTGGTATAATATAGGTATAAAAAGGAGATAAAATCATGCCACAGATAATACCGATTAAAGAATTAAAAAATACTTCTGAAATATCTGATTTATGTCACAAAACGGATGAACCTATTTTTGTAACAAAAAACGGATATGGAGATATGGTAATCATGAGTATTGAAAAGTATGAATCAACTTTGAAAAAACTTGAAATGTACCAAGATATTGCGATTTCTGAATACCAAATTGATATTGGAGAGACAAAAGATGCAAAATTAGCCGTTCAAGAAATGAGAAAGAAGTATGACCTATAATTTGATTATTACGAAACGGGCAGAGGAATTATTGGATGATCTTATTTATCAATTAATAAATAAATATAAGTGTGAAGATACTGCTAAACGGTTATTGAATCACATCGGGTGTATTAATGATCGTTTAATTGACAATCCATACCAGTTTCCTTTGATAAGAGATAGATATCTTTCTATGAAAGGATATCGTATTGCGATAATTCCAAAGACGAAATATATCTTAGTATTTGATATAAGAGAAGATACTGTTTTTGTGTTAGGAATATTTCATCAATTAGAAAATTGTTGGATAAAAGTATAAAAGCACTATTTTGGTGCTTTTACTAGTTTTTGATGGCCTTTCGAATGTCTAAGATTCCATTCACAAAGAATAATAAGGATATACAAATATCCACAACTTGATTATTGAAAGGTTTTACGATCAATCCAATGATAATGCCACAAAGAATGTTTAATATTCCAATAAAAATATACATACATATCTCCTTATGTCCAACTATACTAAAATAAATATAAATGTCAAATCAAGAATGATGTTATAATAGATGCATGCTGATTAATGTATACATAGAATACAATCGCTTACGCAATACTTTTACTTATTCTTGCGACCAAGATGTTGAAGTTGGATGTAGAGTCCGTGTTGAATTCAACAATCGAACGCTTGTAGGATTTGTCGAAGAAATTGAGGTAGAAAGCGATTTTAAAAATATTAAACCTGTTATTGAAGTCATAGATGAAAAGCCTTTATTGAATAACGAATTAAAGTTATTGGCAAATTATATGGCTGATTTTTATGCGAGTTCGAAAGTGACTTGTTATAAAACGATGCTTCCACCAGCTTTGCGCCCTTCTAGTAAGCATTCAAAAATCATCTATGAAGATTATGCGGTTTTAAAAGAGCCGAATGAAACATTGACTTCTCGTCAAAAAGAAGTGCTTGAAATGTTTAATTATCCATGTAAGATGAGTGAACTTAGAAAAGTAAGTCCATCCATCACAAAGGTTTTACTAGAAAAGGGCTATATAGGAATTGAAAAAAGAATTAAAGATTCAAATACGCATGTAACAAGTATTTCAGATGTACAACATGAATTGACTATCGAACAAAAAGATGCGATTTCTAAGATCACAAGTACAGAAAAGATGGTATCACTGCTTCATGGTGTAACGGGATCTGGTAAAACCGAAGTCTTTTTGCGTTTAGCTGAAAATGTATTGTCTTGTGGAAAACAAGTTCTATTTCTTGTTCCTGAAATTGGTTTGACACCGATGATGATACAAAGAGTGCAGGCGCGTTTTAAACAAAAGATTGCGATCTATCATTCAGGGTTGAATGCACAAGAAAAATTAGAACAATATAATTTAGTAAAAGATCATAAAGTCGATATTGTGGTTGGAACACGTAGTGCTTGTTTTATGCCGTTTTCTTCTTTAGGTTTGATTTTAATGGATGAAGAACATGATTCAAGCTACAAACAAGACAATACACCACGCTATCATACGCGGGATATTGTTTTATTTCGTGCGGCTTATCATAAGTGTAAAGTCATCTTGGCAAGTGCGACGCCTTCATTAGAATCGTACGCAAGAGCTTATAAGAATGTATATGAATTGATTGAACTGAAAAATCGTATTCATGAAATGCCAAAAATTTGTTTGGTAGATATGAAAAAGGAAAGAATCACAAATGGCCTATCTGAAACTTTACTTCAAGCTATTCACAAGCGGCTTTCTAAAAATGAACAAGTGATCTTACTTTTAAATCGAAGAGGGTATCTTCCTGTTGTTCGTTGTAGCGATTGTGGACACGTTCGTATATGTCCAGATTGTGGAGTAGCCTTAACGTATCATAAAAATCAAAACGCCTTAGTTTGTCATTGTTGTGGAAGACAATTTAAATTTATGGAAGAATGTCCAAGTTGTCATTCTAAGAACTATTTTAAGGCCGGTATGGGTACAGAGCGATTGGAAGAACAGATTGTTGAAATTTTTAAAGATCATCATGTCGTTCGTATGGATGCGGATAGTACGCGAAAAAAGAATGCGCATGAAAAGTTGTTACAAGAATTTGAAGAGTCTGGCGATCTATTAATTGGTACGCAAATGGTCGCAAAAGGACTTGATTTTGAAAGAGTGACTTTAGTTGGGATTTTAAATGCAGATGCCACGCTTTGTCGTAATGACTATAGAGCAAGTGAAACGGCTTATGAAATGTTAGAACAGGCAAGTGGAAGAAGTGGTCGAGGAAAATTAAAAGGTGAAGTTATGATTCAGACTTTTGATCCCGATCATTTTGTGATGCAATGTGTAAAGATGCATGATTATAAGAGGTTCTTTAATCAAGAAATGCGCTATCGCCACCTAGGTATGTATCCACCTTATGTATATTTATGTACTTTAATCTTTACACATTTCGATTTTAATGAAGCTTATAAACAGGCAAGTGCTGCGAAAGAATATTTTTCTTCTTTGCGTGTTTTAGGGCCCATTGAAATTCGTATGCAACAAAAAAAAACATCGTGTTCGTTTGATTTTAAAATCAAAGAATGACAAGTTACTACATGAACTTGTTCAGAATTATTTAAATGAAACAAAACAGATTGTGGATGTGAATATGCATCCAATTATGATGGAGGAATAGAATGCGAAAGTGGATATGGAAAGCTTTGGATGAAGTGGTAAATAAAGAAGTATATTCCAATTTATATTTAAGAAATCACTTGCATGAAGTGGATGAAAAAGATCGTGCTTTGGCAACAAGAATCTTTTATGGTACGATTCAAAATTATCGATATTGTAAAGCGTGTTGGTCAAAGTATGTGAAGAATAAATTAAATCCAAAAATGGATGTATTACTTACAATGAGTACATATCAATTGTTGTTTTTGGATAAAGTACCTAGCTATGCGATTGTTAACGATGCGGTCAATATCGCAAAAAAAATCAATATGAAATATGCCGGACTTACAAATGCGGTACTACATAGGGTTCAGCCTATAGAAACTGATAATGTTGCTTTAAAATATTCTTTGCCAGATTGGCTATACAAGATGTGGACAAGTCAATATGGACAAGAAAAAGCTTTGATCATGGCCAGTGCTAGTGTGAACATTTTGCCGATGTATGTTCGTCGAAATGTATTAAACACAAATGAATCGGATTTTGATTTGGATATGTTTGTTCGTGTTCAAGATGCATTGTACATCTATAAAGGAAATGATTATTTTCATCATGACTACTATCAAAAAGGCTATATGAGTGCACAAGATGAGGGGAGTTTTGAAATTGCCAAGTTTGTAGATCCGCAAGAAAATGAAAGGATTCTAGATTGTTGTGCAGCTCCAGGAACAAAAAGTATGGCCATGGCTGAAATGATGCATAATAAAGGGCATATTGATGCCTACGATTTACATGCACATCGTAAAGATTTGATTGAAAATGATGCCAAACGCTTAGGAATTGATATTATACATGCCGGTATTCAAGATGCGACTGAATTTAAAAGCTCTAATATGTATGATCGAATCTTATGTGATGTTCCTTGTTCGGGTTATGGTGTACTATCTAGAAAACCAGATATTAAATTACATATGGTACCTGAAGATATGGATACATTGATTCCTTTACAATATTCTATTCTGAATCATGTATGTCAATATGTAAAGGTTGGGGGAACTTTAGTTTATTCAACTTGTACAATGAATAAAAAAGAGAATGAAAAACAGATTGAGAAGTTTTTGAAGGCGCATAAAGAGTTTAGTTTAGTAGAAGAAAAAACAATCTTTAGCAACAGTACACAAGATGGCTTCTATATGGCAAAACTAGTGCGTAAATGATATAATGAACGGTAGAAATTGAGGTGCTATTTTGGAAAGTTTATACAATTTAAATTATGATCAAATGTGCGAATATGCATTGGATCATGGATGGAAATCTTATCGTGGACATCAAATTTTTCAATGGTTATATCGTAACCGCGTATTTGATATTGATGAAATGACAAATGTATCAAAGGAAACAAGAGAAATCTTGAAGAAAGATTTTATTGTGAATCCTTTAGAATTAATAAAAAAACAAGTTTCACATGATGGAACGACAAAATTCTTGTTTAAGACAAGTGATGGAGCCCTATTAGAAAGTGTTATGATGGTCTTTGACTATGGAAGAAGTGTATGTGTTTCAAGTCAAGTTGGATGTAATATGGGTTGTGCATTTTGTGCAAGTGGGCTTACAAAGAAAAAAAGAGATTTAACAAGTGGAGAAATGGTTGCCCAAGTTATGTATGTTCAAAAAGAATTGGATAAAGATAACTTACGCCTATCGCACATTGTTGTCATGGGAACAGGTGAGCCATTTGATAACTATGATAATGTTATGAATTTTTTAGCTACGGTAAATCATGATCGTGGCTTGGGTATTGGCTCAAGACATATCACAATTTCGACTTGTGGAATTGTGCCTAGAATCTATGATTTTGCCAATGAGCATACCCAATACAATTTGGCCATCAGTTTACATGCACCAAATGATGAATTGCGTGATCAATTGATGCCAGTCAACCATGCATATCCATTAAAGGAATTGATGGAAGCAATTCAGTATTATGGTAAGGAAAATAATCGTCGTTTGACATTTGAATATATTTTATTAAAGGGTGTCAATGATCATCCTGAACATGCCAAACAATTATCGAAGCTTTTACATGGAATGAATGCCTATGTAATTTGATTCCATATAATGCGGTTGATGAAAAAGGCTTCAAATCGGTTACACATGATGAGGCGATGGTATTCTATGATTTGTTGATGAAAAATAATGTGCGTTGCACAATTCGAAAAGAGCATGGTAATGATATTGATGCAGCTTGTGGTCAGTTAAGAATTAAGGAAATAAAAAAGGAAGGAATTTAAGTCGATGAAAGTTTTTGCGAATACGAATGTAGGTCTTGTAAGAAAATTAAATGAAGATGATTATTGTATTGCCCACAATGACAATGATGAATGGATGGCCATCGTCTGTGATGGTATTGGCGGGGCAAAAGCCGGAGAAGTGGCAAGTCATACAGCGGTCATGACGATGTATGAGGCATTTATGAAGGCTCCTAAATTTAATAAAGATCGACAGGTGGATAATTGGATTCGTGAAAATTTAAATCAGGCGAATGATTTTATTTATTCAAAAAGTTTAAAAAACCCAAACGAGAGAGGTATGGGAACAACCGCTGTGGGTGTTATTGTAGCTAGCATTGGAACCTTTATTTTCAATGTAGGAGATTCAAGAATCTATGCCGATTATAATGGGGAATTGATTCAAATGAGTGAAGATCATAGTGTAATTGCCCAACTTTTAAAGGAAGGCAAAATCACAAGTGAAGAGGCAAAAACACATCCTAAAAAAAATACATTGACAAATGCACTTGGTGTATGGCATGTGTTCCGTATTGATATCAATAAGATTGAAAATACATATAACTATTTATTGATCTCAAGTGATGGGCTTCATGGATATGTGGAAAAGAAGGTAATTTCAGATATTGTGCATGATGAAAGCCTTTCTTTACAGGAAAAAGTGGATACATTGATCGCAAGAGCCAACCAATCGGGTGGTTATGACAATTGTTCAATTATCTTAATGGAGAATGATGGAGAACAATAATATGATGATGGAACAGATAGCGAATCGTTATGAAATCTTGTCTTTGATTGGACAAGGTGGTATGGCGGATGTCTATAAGGCAAAAGATACAATTTTAAATCGTATTGTCGCAATCAAAGTTCTACGTGATAAATTAAGTCAAGATGCGATGGCACTTGTTCGTTTTCAACGTGAGGCAAGTGCAGCAAGTCGACTATCCCACCCCAATGTAGTGGATATATATGATGTTGGTGAATATGAAGGTATGCACTATATTGTTATGGAATTTATTCGTGGAAGAACATTGAAAGAATTGATTGCGCAGCGTGGTGCCTTAGATGTCGATGAGGCCATAGGCATTATGAAACAATTGGTGAGTGCTATAAATCATGCGCATGAACATAAAATTATTCATCGTGACATAAAACCACAAAATGTTTTAGTTAAAGATGATGGAACCATAAAAATCACTGATTTTGGGATTGCGGTAGCCAATGGATCTGTACAATTAACTTTTAACAATACAGTCATGGGTTCAGCACACTACTTAGCTCCTGAAACAACACAGGGAAAGAACCCAATGAACAAGTCGATATATATTCTTTGGGTATTGTATTCTATGAATTATTAACAGGCAAAGTTCCTTTTACAGGAAAAACACCAACAGAAATCGCAATTAAGCATTTGCGTAAGCCAATGCCATATGTTCGTGATTTTAATCCGAACATTCCTCAATCGGTAGAGAATATTATTTTAAAGGCGACGGCTAAAAATCTATCCGATCGTTATGTTTCTTGTAAAGAAATGCTTTATGATTTGATTCATTGTATGGATGATGAATACCGGAATATGAAACGTATTAAAGTGGATCAAGATCAAACAAGTGAATTGTTGAAATTTGATAATGGTCATCTTGATTTTGAGGATGAAGAGCCTGCAAAGGTGGAAAAGAAACAAAGAAATTGGATTCCTGCTTTAATGATTTCAGCCGCTGTAATTATTGGAATCGTTGTATTAGTACTTGTCGCAAGTATTACAGGAATCATTCGAATTAGTGGATTTTTAGGCTATCAAACGATGCCAGATGTGATTGGACAAAGTCAAGAAGATGCGATCGATACATTGCAGGATGCGCATTTTAATACTTCCAAAGTCACATATGTCTATAGGGCAAATGATAAATATGAAAAGGGAAAAATCATTAAGTCTTCCCATAAAAAGGGTGAAGTTATTTTAAATGATACTAAGATCGTTTTAACTGTATCTAAAGGTGCAACCTATTTAGTACCTGATTTTACAGATGGAACGTATGTGGATGCTGAATATGAATTGGAAAAGAATTGTCCCAATGTAAATATTGTCGTGGAATACAAGGGTAAGAAAGATTTGGATCCAGGTATTGTGTTGAAACAAAAGGGCTTAACTCCAGGAACTCGAATGGATCCAGACAGTAAAAAAACAATAACATTTGTCGTAAGTACATATCCTTCTATTGTGATTCCGTCGGATTTGATTGGAAAAGATGTATTAGATGCCAAAGATGAATTGAATGATCTAGGTATTGCGGCTGTTTTAAGTAAAATTTCAGATGGTTCAGGAAGTAATAAAGTAATTAGTGTCTCACCAGATGTAGGGACAGAATATGTACAGGAAGGAACAAACAGTGTTGTTACACTGTATTATGATTAATATGCAGCAGGGAAGAATTATAAAAATTATTTCGAATCAATATACGATTCAAAATGAAAAAGAAGAAATTATTGCCAAACCAAGAGGTAAAATGCGCCAGCAACAAACGCCTGTTGTAGGGGATTTTGTAGAATATGAAAAGATTGAAGATTCGTATCGCATTCATAAAGTGTTGCCACGAACAAATCGTCTTTTAAGACCGGCCATTGCCAATGTCGATCAGGCATTGATTGTCACAAGTTTAAAAGATCCAGATTATTCATGTCATCTTTTAAATCGTTTGATTTTCTTGGTAGGCCTAGCTGGAGTAAGCCGGTGATTTGTGTGACAAAACTGGATTTGTTAGAGGATTCTGAAGAAATCTTGGCGGATTTAGAAAAATACAAAAAGGCTGGATATGATGTGGTATTCTCAAATCCAGGTAGTGATGATAGAGAATTGCAGGAAATCTTAAATGGTAAAGTATCCGTATTATGTGGCCAATCTGGAGCGGGTAAGAGTAGTTTATTGAATCGCTTAAATCCAGATTTTGAATTGCAGACACAAGCTATCTCAAAAGCTTTAGGACGTGGTAAACATACAACACGCTATTGCCAATTACATCCTGTATGTGATGGATTAGTGGCGGATACGCCAGGTTTTTCAAGTTTAGATTTTACTAGATTAGATACATCCCATTTAGATGCGTGTATTCTTGATTTTAAACCTTATATTCATACGTGTCGATTTAAAGACTGTAAGCATTTAAATGAACCAGATTGTAGCATTAAAGAGGCGGTCAATAAAGGTGAAATCAACGCGTCAATCTATGAGGATTATAAAAATATAATGGAAGAAAGAGGTAAGAAACTATGAATGAAATTGTAATTGCACCTTCAATTTTATCTTTGGATTATTCCAATGTGAGTGCGCAACTTGAAGAGTTAAAGGCATCCAAGGCGAAATGGTTACACTTTGATGTGATGGATGGTCATTTTGTACCAAACTTAACTTTTGGACCTGATATTTTAAAAGGCTTTAAAAAGGCTTGTCCATTATTTATGGATGTGCATTTGATGGTTGAAGATCCCAAAACGTATGCACAATTTCATTCAAAATGGAGCGGATTTAGTCACATTCCATACAGAAGCTTTAGATAATGATTTAAGTCGTATTCAAGGCTTATTGGATGAAATTCATAATTTGGGGTCAAAAGGCGGTATTGTAGTTAAGCCAAATACAGCGATTGAACCTTTTGAAAGTGTATTAAAATCTTGTGATTTAGTTTTAGTTATGAGTGTAGAGCCTGGCTTTGGTGGTCAAAAATTCATGGCAGACATGCTTAAAAAGGTAGAGTGGTTAAAAGAGAAACGTCAAGAATTGAATCTGTCCTATCGCATTGAAATAGATGGTGGTATTAATCAAGATACGTATAAATCAGCATTGGATGCAGGTTGTGATACATTGGTTGCGGGAAGCTACGTATTTAAAAATGATATTACCAAAACCATTGAAGGTATGCTTGCATAAATATGACTTGTGCTGTTTTGATTACCCCACTCGTTGATGTTGTACCTATTATTGAAGGTTGTGATTATATTGGCGTAGATGCGGGGGCATTAAAAATTATAGATCAAGGTATTCCTATTAAAATGGCTGTTGGAGACTTTGATTCTTTAAACGAAAAAGATTTAAAACGAATTACGTGTCCGATTGAAAGACATCCAATCATGAAAGATGAAACGGATTCAGAACTTGCGATTCGATTATGCAAAGATTATGATACGATCTATTTGTATGGTGGAATACAGGGTAGAATCGATCATACAATTGCCAATATTCGTTTGGCAATGTATCGTTTTAATAATTTGGTTTGATGGATGAACATCAAAAGATATCTGTTATGAATGTAGGGGAGTATGAAATTGATAATACGTATCGGCATATTTCATTCTATCCAATTCTTGAAGGTGTGCTTTCTTTATCTGGATTTTTATATCCACTACAATCTAGACGTATTCATATTGAGGAAATATATACAACAAGTAATTCTTTGGTTGAAGATAAAGGCATTGTTCGTATAGAAGAGGGGCGCTTTCTTTGTGTACAATCCAATTGGAGGTAGTCTATGTTTTATGATGTAGCTATGAACTTTGTGATTGGAACTATTTTAATGGTGGCTGGAGCTATCATGATATGTATTCCAAATCGAGTTTTCACATGGATCTTAGTTGTTTCCATTCTGTTTTTATTTGCGAATGGAGTTACTTTATTTATTCGTTTTATTAAAAATAAAAAAAACAAAGACTTTTTCTTTTCAATCTTATCGTTTGCGTTTATGTTTTTCTTGATGAACTTTCGTTATATTCCACAATGGATCTTGCGAGTGAATTTTGGTGGGTATTGTATTCTTTGTGGTTCGGCTTGTTTTATTCAACTTGTGATTGATAAAATCAATCATTTTAAAGGGAAGTTTTTTAACTTTGTGTTTACCATTATTTATATTTTATTTGGTTTTTATCTTCTTTTGAATCCGAATTTTCATACGGATCTTTTAATGCAGGCATTTGGAATCTATTTTATGATTCTAGGCTTACGTTATTTAGGCGATGGATATGTGGGAATCAATCCTCTTACAAAATATAAGTGGAAACGTAAAGTAAGAATCACGCTTCCTGCTTTTTTGTGTGCTTTAGTGCCCGATGCTGCATTGGCGAGTATTAACCGTTATTTAGAAGAAGGCAAACCAGAAGATTTAAATACGTATAAAATGGAGGATCCTGTTCGTTTAAAAGTGATTGTACATGTGGGGCCTAAAGGTTTTCAAAAGGTAGGTCACATTTGTTTTTCATATGACAATATTGTATATAGTTATGGCAATTATGATAGTGACTCCTTTCGTTTGAATCAAACAATTGGTGATGGTATCTTTTTTACAGTGCCTTTAGAGAAATATATTCCGAATATGATTTCGGCTGAAAATAATTCGATTTTTGAGTATGGTATTTTGACAACGCCTACACAAAATGCATTCATAGAAAAGGAAATTGAAAAGATTCGTTTAAATGGGTATCGTTGGTATACTAAAATAGAAAAAGAAGATGGCTATGATCATTTTAGTAAGTATGAAATGGATTATCCGAGTCGTCTTCATTATCGTACGGGAGCTAAATTATATAAGGTAAAGAGTGGTAAATTTCATATTTATTGGGCTTTAGGTGATAATTGTGCTTCTTTTACAGATTTAGTTTTAGGAACACTTGGTGCAGATGTATTAAGTATACGTGGGATCATTAGTCCAGGAACGTATTTGGATTGGCTTCAAAAAGAATATTTAAAGAAAAATAGTCCAATTGTATCTAGGTGTATATATACAAAAGAAATGGTGGAACAATAGATGAATGGATATTTTTATGTATTAACGACAATTGATATTTTCGTTCTTTGTTTCATGTGCGTGTTGACGCGATTAAGTGAATCATTAAATAAAAAACAAAAGCGAGGTTTTTTCTTTGCGTTTATATTGATTGCGTTTATTTCTGTATTGGAAGTTGTTACATTAAAAGTGGATGGTTTACCAGTCGTTATCGTTGGATCAATATTATATCGAATTATCTTGGTTTTGGACTTACACCATCTGTTTGTATCTGTCTTGTGTATGTATTGGATAAAAAGACAAGGCTTAGGTGGGAATTTAAATTGGCAATTTTATGCGAAATTATCTATCTTTTGGTTCTTGCGATATCGATTCCGTCTGGACTTGTATTTTCAGTAAGTCAAGAAAATATATATTCTCGTGGGTCTTATTTCTTTATTTACATCTTTGTGTATTTTATATCTATATTCTATTTATCTTTATCCACAATCTTAGTTTCGAAGCAGTTTCAAAATCGCAGTAAAACATTGATTTATCCATTGATTATCTTCTTGGCTGCAGAAACCATTATTCAAATCCTACTTCCAAATCTTCATGTGAGCTGGCTTTGTGTCACTTTACTTTCTGTACTTTATTTTATTTATTGTAGTGAAATGTGGAATCAATTGGATAGTTTAACAGGATTGTTGAATCAGAATAGTTTCTTGAATCGTAGTCATGAAATGAATTATACAAATGGAATGTTGATCGTGTTTGATGTGGATGATTTTAAACATGTTAATGATGTGTATGGACATGTCAAAGGAGATCTTTGTCTAAGTATCATTGCCAACTGTATTAAGAAAGCCTATGCCAAATATGGATATTGTTACAGAATTGGTGGCGATGAGTTTTGTGTATTATTAAAAAATTGTCGTAATGAAGAATCGTGTTCTATACAATTTGATCATTTGATGAAATCCAAACAAAGAAAATATAAATATTTGCCTTCGGTATCTTACGGATCGGCTTTGTTGCTGACGGGAGATATTGTGAGTGTTAAGGATTTGGCAGATCAAAATATGTATTTAAATAAAAAGCGAAATAAAGAACAGCAGTGATTTGATAATCGCTGCTGTTTTAAGGTAGAAACCAAGTAATCAAATCCACGATCCATGCGATGAAAGTAGATCCTTTCTTAATTTCGTTGTCATATTGATGGGATTGTATTATTTCTTCTTTTGAAAAACCCTTTTGTGTTAAATCTTCTATTTCTTTTTGAGTTAGGCCTTGATTTAGTAATTCATCCTTATCTTGTTTGTTCATTTTCTTTACCTCTTATGAATGGCTATTATCTTTACGATATTGCAATGGAGAAGTAAGGGTGGCCTTTTTAAAGGCTTGTGCAAAATAAGATTGACTTGTAAAACCAACAATATATGCGATTTCTGAAATTTGTAGGTTGGTTGTAGACAACAAAAGTTTAGCTTCTTCTAAACGTTTTTGAATCATATAATTAATGGGAGAAATGCCTTTATATTGTTTAAAGGCATGTACAATATGGTATTTGTTTAAGAATGTGAGTTCACTTAATGTATCGAGTGTGATGTCTTCTTTGAAGTGTGCATCAATATATTTTTCAATTAAGACACAATCTTTATTGGCTTTATTGATTGGTGAAGATTTTAAGTTGATGTTTGCGCGTCGCATGAGGTTGATCAATAAAACTTCAAGTAGGTTTTGACAAAGAGATTGGTATTCTGTATCTTTTGTTTTTACTTCAAATAGGATTGTTTTCAAATAAAACAAAAACCGCCCGAAAAGGCGGCTGATTGACTTTATTCGGTGTTATATGCTATAATCATTGCGGACACTGTTACATAAGGCGGTCAGACCCTCTTTCCTTTCCCGCAGTCTGCGGCAGGAGGAGGTGGCGCAAGTGCAGAAGAAAGCATTTCAGCTTTTGTATGTGCGGTCATTGTACTGTACATTTTCTGTATAAAAGCGCGATGACCGTCCGGCTGGTACCCGAAACGGTCATCAAAATTTAACTGATGAAAGTACAAGGGCCTGACTGCTGTAACAGTGTCCCTTTGGCTTTATTATAGCATATCCCCCGGTTTTGTCAAGCGACAGAGCCGGGGGACTGTTATCAGATGGAGACAGGTTTCTCTCCGCTTAATCAAGAGTTTTCCGCAGCGGTCTTTCCATTCGGCAGCGCGCCATAGATACGATTACCAGCTTCATGCCGAAGTAGACCAGCACAATCTCGGATCGGCAGCAGAATTAAGGTTTTCGGCACGCGCGTAACGAGCAGCACGCTCATCGCCTTGCCGCCGGTGACGGTCAGCCACAGGGTGTTCAGGCAGATATTGCAGAACAGGTTGATGCAGATCTTGCGCCGATGGCACGCCATACGGTGATCTTGCGCGGATACAGCCACAGACCCCAGATCAGACCGCCGACAACGGCCTCAGCGTATAGCCCGGGAAATACGCGCCCATGGACAGGTTGCCCGCAAAGTAGCCGAGCACGTCGGTGCACACGCCGGCCATCATGCCGACGCCGGGCCAACGCATCCGATCG
>ENA-OQCS01001114-OQCS01001114.1-human-gut-metagenome-genome-assembly--contig:-NODE-1114-length-14344-cov-3.196174_pt1 | contig 14344 bp, 18 predicted proteins | sample MGYA00242757_ERZ504575 | MGnify/ENA primary metagenome ERZ504575 (study PRJEB26092, sample SAMD00036297) | human gut metagenome | host: Homo sapiens | study: EMG produced TPA metagenomics assembly of...
TCTTTTTGTCATGCAGTTTTCAAGGTTCAATGAACTCTAACTGAGTTCCAAATATATCTAAAATACATTTCTGTACTTTATTCAAAAAATATCATTTTAAGGCTTGACTTTTAATAGTTAGTCTTTCTTTCCTTTTGAATTTGCAGGACTGCTTTCTGAATGGAAACCTCAATTGCACTGTAGGGAGCGGGCTGAATCAGATAATCGAATCCGCCGAGTTGCAGTGCTTTTTGTGCATAGGAAAAATCTTCATGTGAGGTGAGAAAAATACATTTGATTTCTGGAAAATGCTCCGCAACCCATTCATAAAGTTCAAGACCGCTGCCGAGCGGCATTTCGATATCGCAGAGCATGATATCCACGGAATTGTTTGAAAGAATTTCACGCGCACGGATAATGTCGTTAGCACAGAAAACCTGTCGGATGGAAAGCGCATCCCAGTTGATGCCGGAATGAATACCGGCGACAACATCGGGTTGGTCATCAATAATCAATACATTCATTCGGGATTCCTCCTCTTTCTAGGATAATGAAAACAAATTTTCGTTTGAGAGTAAGCTACTTTTAGTTTCTGAACTGGTATTTGGTTCTTCCTGGATGGGCAGGATAATTTCTGTCAGGGCGCCGGAGGAATTGTTCATACAGATCAGTCCGGCTGATCACCGTAAAGTAAGGTAAGTCGTTGACGGAGATTGTGTATACCGATGTGCTGTCCGGTTACTGCATCTTCTGTATGTTGCAGAAAGGACTGCAGAAATTCGTCCGGAAATCCGGTGCCGTTATCCTGAATACTGATATTTAAATAATTTCCTTCTTCAGTCTCTGTCAGCTGTACGGAAATGTGTACATTGAGCGGCTGGCTGGAGATTCGCCCATGCTTAAAAGAATTTTCGACGAATGTCTGAATGCAGAGCATGGGAACCGGAAACTTTGAAACAGCAGGATCGGCAGAAATGGTCAGCTCAGAAGAATCTCTTGTGTTTAGCTTCTGAAGTTTATAATACTTCTGTACCTGATTCAGTTCCGTCTGCAGTGGCACAAGACTGCTGTTGTCGCGGAAGGTATAGCGGATATACTGGGAAACATATAAAATCATTTGCTGTGCATCGTTTCCTTTATTCTGTTGAATCATACCGTAAAGAGTTTTCAGGCAGTTCAGATAAAAATGAGGCTTCAACTGAATTTGAAAATATTGCAGCTGAGATTTTTGAATGATCAGCTTATTTTCATAAGTGCGGATTTTCAGATTGTGAATTTCATCCATCATTCGGTTAAAAGTGGAATTAAAGACGGAAAATTCACGGATAAACTGTGTTTCCTGCAGTTTTGAGTTCAATTTACCGTTTCGAATATTCTCCATGGTAGCGATTGCATCTCTTAATGGAGAAAAGTAATTTTGATGGCCAAAAACACATGAACGGAATCAAAAGCAGTGCCAGCACAGAGGCAATGATGGCAAACATCTGTGTCGCATTTAAATAAAACTGGCTTCCCTGGTAAGGGGAAAGGTAAAGCATGGTAATATCAGCATATTTTAAGCGATCCTGTACAACAAAAAAGTTTTCTTTTTGTCCTTTTTTGATGTGGTTATTGTCTTCAGGCGAAAAGGTCAGTTTATTTTCTGTAATGGTTTTAGAAGGATTTAATACGGTTCCGTCGTTGGAAAGATAGACGAGTGAACTAGTTTTATGCGTCTGTGTGGCGAGGCGAGATGGAGCCATGACCAGATCAAAATCTACGAGAGAAACACTGTAGGCATTGGAAAAACCGATAAGGCGAACCAAAAAGTATTTATCACCGACTTATCGTAAAACCAGGATTTGGGAGTTGATTCAAAATCAAGGGATTTTACGTAATTCTGCATTGTTATTAATTCTTTATAGGAATAGCAGTCCTGATAGGCACAGCGGCAGACATCATTGGGAGCAGAATAAATATAGACAGCACCGAGACATTCTGTCAGAGCAAGCTGTTCCCGTGCTTTATTCACAATGGAGAGTGTATTTAAATGAACATCGAGCGGATCAAGTTTATATTTTAGTTTCTGATAATTCCAGTTCGTAGCCAGTTCTGTGCCATTGAGGTTTCTATCTGGGAAAGATCTGCTTCTAACTGTTCCTGATAGAGAAACAGAGCATTTCGATTTGCAGAAGCGATTTCGCGGTTCAGCAGGCGAAGTGAGTAGAAATCAAAAAATATCGTCAGAAATGTAAGCGGAATAAGCATGATAAGGCTTATAAAGGTGAAAAAAAATTTTTGATGAGATGTAAAAATTTTTAGAGATAACATAAGAACCTCCCAAAATATAACAATATAAGAAAAATCGTGTGAGCGTTCCAACTGTTGGAACATGCCATTTATTCTAATATAGATGTCGTGTGTTTTCAAGAAATAAGTATACAGATTCGTTAAAATAACGAAAGTTACAGTGGTATGTCACAATATATAAAGAGAAAGTCACAGATTTTATAGAGAAAGAGATATTTCTTTGATAGAATATAGCTATTCGTAAAACAAAGAAAAGAACAAAGGAGAGAAATGTAATGAATAAGAAAAAAGCAATGGCATTTTTACTTGTTTCTGTTATGGCGGGAAGTATGCTGGCAGGTTGCGGAAGCGATGCAAGCTCTGCACAGGGTTCATCTTCTAAGAGCGCAGAAAGTAGCAATAATGACAGCTATACAGTAAAAATTCTGGCACCTGGTGATGCAAGTACAGATGACTGCGCAAAAATTTCTGAAGCAGCGAGCAAAATCACAGAGGAAAAATTTAATACAAAAATTGAAGTAACAAGAGTTGGCTTTGGAAGCTATGATCAGCAGGTAAACCTGACATTGGCATCTTCTGAAAAATTGGATCTGATGTATGAGTACTGTGGAAATGTAACATCTGCAATCAGCAGCGGACAGATCCTTCCGATTACGGATTATCTGGACAGCTATGGCAGCGATATGAAATCTGAAATCAGTGAATCCGACTGGAAATGTGTAACCTTTAACGGCAATATTTATGGTGTTCCGTCCAATAAAGAGAAAGCAACGGGATGGGGATTTGCTATGAATAAAGAGATGGCAGATGCAACCGGAATTGACTATAGTTCTATTAAAACAGAAGAGGAGTTGGAGCCGCTCCTTGAAAAAGTAAAAGAAATGTATCCAGATGTATATCCCATTGTTTCTCATGTGGGTTCCATGAGCCTTATGACAAACCCAGATGACCTTGGTGGAGATATCGGATCTTTAGAGAGTGTATCTTCTGACAGCACAGAAGTTATTAATTACTACGCAACAGATAAATATATGAACGAAATGAAACTTCGCTATGACTGGGCGCAGAAAGGTCTGATCATGCCGGATGCTTCCACTTCTACTGAAATGGCAAATAGTCTGATTGGTTCTGGTAAAGGTTTTGGACGTTTTACAAATACAAAACCAGGTATCGAGCAGGAGATCGAAAAAGAGTCCGGAAAAGAAATCGTTGTTTTGAATCTGGTAGAACCATATACTACCACAACACGTGTTGACATTGTATGGTATGTTCCGCATAACAGTGATAAACCGGAAAGAGCTGTACAGGTATTAAACGAGATCTACACAAACCCGGATCTGGCAAATATTCTTATCAATGGTCTGGAAGGAACTCATTATGAGTTTACAGACAAAGACAACGGTGTCATCAACTACCCAGACGGTGTAACAGCAAGTAACACAGGTTACACCAGTCTTCCATGGGCTTGGCCGAATGAGGCAATTTCCTATGTATGGGAAGGAAATGATCCGGATATCTGGGATCAGACCCAGGAGTTCAACAACAATGCGGTTGTTTCTCCGGCCAAAGGTTTTGCATGGGACAACACAAATGTACAGAACGAAGTAACTGCATGCGCAAACGTAACTGCCAAATATGGTCCTGCACTGGAGTGCGGTTCCTTGGATCCAGAAACTACCATTCCGAAATTCCTGGATGAGTTGAAAGCAGCAGGAGCAGATACCATCATCGCTGAGAAACAGAGACAGTTAGATGATTGGCTGGAAGCCAATAAATAATGGAGGCTGGGAAGATGAAAAGAAATTGGGGTAAAATCCGCAGATTTATTCCCATGTATCTGATGCTGCTTCCGGGGCTTGTATACTTATTTATCAATAACTATATGCCTATGGCTGGAATTATCATTGCATTCAAGAAATATAATTACAGTCTGGGAATCTTCAAAAGCCCGTTTACAGGTCTTAAAAACTTTGAGTTTTTGTTTAAGACAAAAGATGCTTGGACAATTACAAGAAACACACTGGGATACAACGTAATCTTTATCGTAGTCGGAACCGTACTTGCAATTGCAGTGGCAATTCTGCTGAATGAAATCCGTTCCACGATGGGAAAGAAAATATACCAGACGTTAATTCTGGTACCGTTCCTGATTTCTATCGTCGTTGTCAGCTACCTGGTATATGGATTCCTCAGCACAGATGCCGGATTCATTAATAACAGTATTCTGAAACCAATGGGAAAACAGGGCATCGGATGGTATTCTGATCCGAAGTACTGGCCATTCATTTTGATCTTTGTCAATGTATGGAAAAACCTGGGATATAACTGCATTATCTATTATGCAACGGTAGTAGGATTGGATGCCAGTCTTTACGAGTCTGCATCTATCGACGGTGCAAACCGCTGGCAGAGAATTGTACATATCACACTACCGGGATTGAAAACAACCATTATCACCTTGACGCTGATGAGTGTAGGACGTATTTTCTATTCAGATTTCGGACTGTTCTATCAGGTACCAATGAACAGCGGACCGTTGATCGATGTGACTAACACCATCGATACTTACGTATATCGTGGATTGATGGAGCTGAATAACATTGGTATGGCATCTGCCGCAGGTCTTTATCAATCACTGGTAGGATTTGCACTGGTACTGATTGCAAACCTGATTGTTCGAAGACTGGACGAAAACAGTGCATTATTCTAAGCGAAGGGAGAGTATGAAAAATGGTTGAAAGAAATAAAAGCTTTCAGATTGCAGCTAATGTGATTATGATCTTACTGTCCGTTATGTGTATCGTCCCGTTTATTCTGCTGATTATGTCATCAATCACCAAAGAGAACATTCTATTAAAATATGGATATTCTTTCTGGCCGCGTGAAATCAGTTTTGATGCATACAAAACACTGCTGGTAGATTCAGGCAGTATTGTAAGAGGTTATATCATTTCCGCACTGGTAACGGTAGTCGGAACCGTGGCAAACCTGACTCTGACAACATTGTTTGCCTATCCACTGTCAAGAAAAGAGCTTCCGGGAAAAGCATTTTTCTCCTTTGTGATTTTCTTTACGATGTTGTTCAACGGTGGCTTGGTACCGTCCTATATGATGTGGACTGGAATCTTTCATATTAAAAATACCATCTGGGCACTGATTGTTCCAAATCTTCTGATGGGAGCTTTCTATGTCATCATGATGAGAACGTATTTCACCACCAACATTCCTGATGCGGTCATCGAGGCTGCAAGAATTGACGGAGCAGGTGAGTGGAGAATTCTGGCAAAAATTGTTCTTCCGATGTCTACGCCGATTATTGCTACACTGGCACTTCTGGTCGGCCTCGGATACTGGAATGACTGGTTGAATGGTCTGTACTATATCAACAACGATAAACTGTACAGTATTCAGGTTCTGCTGAATAAGATGCTTCTGGATGTGCAGTATCTAATGAGCGGTGCTTCAGGAGGAGCATTGACACAAAGCATTACACTTCCGGCAACTGGTATCAAAATGGCCGTTGCAGTTATGGGAGCACTTCCAATTCTGGTTGTGTATCCATCTTCCAGAAATACTTGTGAAAGGTATTGTGATTGGAGCTGTAAAGGGCTAATAGAATTCTTATAATAGAAAGCAGACTTTCCAGATACACGCAGGAATGCGTGAGAATGGAAAGTCTGTTTTTTGATGCAACTTTAGTTCAGCTTAATATTTTTAAACAGCGATCCCAGTGTCGTTGTCACTTCCTCTGTCTCCGGGAGTTCGATGGTTTCTTCCTGAATTTCTTCGGCGGCAACGTCGTCGAGTGCCTTCATGGAGAGACTGAGTTTGCGTCTTTGATGGCAATGACTTTTACTTTGACTTTGTCGCCGACTGCCAGAACTGCGGATGGATGTTTGATTCGTTTGGCGCAGATCTGGGAGATGTGGACGAGGCCGGAGAGGCCGTTTCCGAGGTTGATAAATGCGCCGTATGGCTGCAGGCTTTCAACGGTTCCTTCGGTAACAAGGCCGACTTCTACGTTGGAGATTTTCTCTTTGCGCTCTTCGTCTGCTTTCTCGCGGAGAATTTCGCGGGTGGAGAGAATCAGACGGTCTTTTTCTTTGTCAAGGTCAAAAACCTGAACCTGAATGTCTTTGTTTAAGTATTCGTTCAGATCTTCCACATAGTTCAGGGAAAGCTTGGATGCCGGGATAAAGCCGCGGATTCCTTCGACGTAAGCGATAACACCGGCGTTTACGATTCCTTTGACTTTTACATCCAGTACGGTTTTCTCTTCTTTGTACTGTGCGAGTTTTTCCCATGCGAGGATATCGTTTGCCTCTGCGCGGGAGAGAAGAATGTTGCCGTGGCCGTCGTCTTTGCGGATCACGGTTGCGGTGATTTCGTCACGACCTGAACAGCGTCTTTTAAGGAGAAGCCAGGCTCGTTGCTGAAATCCTCGGCGCGGATGACGCCCTCTGCGTAGTATTTCAGATCGAGAATCACCTCTTTTTCATCTACGGAGATGACGGTTCCGGTGAGCATGTCGCCTTCCTCAATTTTTTTGAAGGAAGCTTCCAGCTCTGCGGAGAAGTCATCCATGGTTAATTTTTCTTCTGACATAATGAAACACCCCTTTTTCGTAAGAATAACAGGAAAACGAGAGGAAAATTGTGGATTTATGAAAAATCGGGTTCAATTTTGCACGTTTTTCTATCTGCGTTTATCTTAACATAAAAGATTTTCTTTGACCAGATGAAAAAGGATGGTAAGATGTGTGTAGTCGTTACCAAAATTACTGAGACGCGCACTTGCTGCGCGGCTGCAGGAGAAAGTGATTCAGGTGGCCGCCCGGAACTTCGCGGAGCGAATTTGCATGTGCAGGGCGGCGGTTACTGGTCACGAAGTGAGCAGTAACTGTAGTCGTTACAAAAAAAGAAGTAAAACTACCGGGACGAACTTACTGTATACCACAAACATACAGAAGGGAGGAGTACTATTATGAAATCAAATTCAAGAGTTTATGTAATTGGCCATAAAAATCCGGATACGGATTCCATTTGTTCGGCGATTGCCTATGCGGATATCAAGAACAGGACAGATAAACCAAAACCTACATGGCGCGGCGTGCCGGTCAGATCAATGAGGAGACCGAGTATGTACTGAAGCGCTTTGGCGTGCGCGCACCGGGGTATCTGCCGAATGCGGGAACGCAGGTAAAGGAAATTGAGATTCACGAGGTGCCGAGCGTGCCGGGTACGATTTCCGTGAAAAAGCGTATTCCATGATGAAAAACAACAATGTAGTCACACTGCCGATTACTTCGCCGGACAATGATCTGCAGGGCGTGATCACGGTCAGTGATATCGCGGAATCCTATATGGATTCTTATGACAGCCATGTCATGTCACTGGCAAGGACGCAATACCGCAGTATCGCGGATACGCTGGACGGATCTGTCATTGTCGGAAATGAGCATGGATATTTTATCCGCGGAAAAGTCGTTGTCGGCGCATTCCATCCGGATACGATGGAGAACTACATCGAAAAAGATGACCTTGTCATTCTCGGAAACCGTGCGGAGGACCAGCTCTGTGCAATCGAGATGGATGCAAGCTGCATTATCGTCGGACTTGGCGCAAAGGTGACGAAAACGATTCAGAAATTTGCAGAGGAAAAATGCTGTGTGATCATCAGCAGTCCGCATGACACGTATACGATTGCGCGTCTGATTAACCAGAGTATTCCGGTCAAATATCTGATGCGCAGAAGCAATCTGATCACGTTCAACACCGAAGATTTCCTCGATGATATCAAAGAAGTTATGAAAAATCAGAGACACCGCGATTTCCCGATTCTGAACAAGAAAGGAAAATATGTGGGAACGATTTCCCGTCGGAACCTGATCGGAAATGCAGGAAAGAAACTGATTCTCGTCGATCACAATGAGGAATCACAGGCGGTCGATAACGTCAAAGAGGCGGAGATTCTCGAGATCATCGACCATCATCGTCTGGGATCACTTGAGACGATGGCGCCGGTTATGTTCCGCAATGAGCCGGTGGGCTGCACGGGAACGATTATGTATGAAATTTATAAGGAAAAAGAGCTGGAGATCGCGCCGAACATCGCAGGACTGCTCTGCGCAGCCATCATTTCCGATACGCTGATGTTCCGGTCGCCGACATGTACGTTTCTTGACAAAGCGGCAGCAGAGGCACTGGCGGACATTGCAGGCATCAGCATTCCGAAGTTTGCATCCGAAATGTTCCGTGCAGGAAGCAACCTGAAAGATAAATCACCGGAAGAAATTTTCTACCAGGATTTCAAAAAATTCATCATGGGCGATGTTACGTTTGGTGTCGGCAGATACATCCCTCGATGCGGGCGAGCTGGAATCCATCAAGGAACAGCTTCTGCCGCAGATGGAAAGCGAGTGCGGAAAACACGGCATCGAGATGGTATTCTTTATGCTGACCAATATTATAGAAGAATCTACAGAGCTTCTGTATTATGGAAGCGGGGCAAAGGAAGTCATCGAAAAAGCTTTTGAAGATCTTCCGGTCAACGAGGTCAGCTGCGAGCTGAAGGGTGTTGTATCGAGAAAGAAACAGCTGATTCCGGCATTTATGATGGCGCTGCAGAATCAGTAAAAACAGAAAAAATAAAAAAGCGTGGTTCCGGGCCTGAAAACAGATCCGGGGCACGCTTTTTTTCGGTCATAAAAGGGTGAAAAAGAGGAAAGGAAAGAAATAAGAATGGGAAAACAGACATGGAAAGCGGGAAATATGCTGTATCCGCTGCCGGCGGTCATGGTGTCGGTGCGCGGAAAGAACGGGGAGGACAACATCATCACCGTTGCCTGGGCCGGCACGGTGTGTACGAATCCTCCGATGGTATCGATCTCGGTGCGGCCGGAACGCTACAGCTATCAGATGATCAAAGAGAGCGGTGCGTTCGTCATCAACCTGACGACGGAGGACCTCTGCTATGCGACCGACTACTGCGGCGTGCGCTCGGGAAGAGATGTGGATAAGTTCAAAGAGATGAAACTGACGAAAGTCGAGGCGGAGGAGATTTCCGCACCGATGATCGGGGAGTCGCCGGTTAATATCGAGTGTAAAGTGGAGCAGGTGCTCGAACTGGGCTCGCATCACATGTTTCTTGCAAAGTTGTGGCTGTCCATGCGGATGAGGCATACATGGATGAGCGCGGCCGCTTCGATCTGAACCGCGCGAAACCGATTGTGTATTCCCACGGAGAGTACTTTGGAATCGGGAAAAAGCAGGGAACCTTTGGCTGGAGCGTGAAGAAAAAATCGAAAACACCTAATATAAAAACAAAAAACCGCAGCTAATCTTTATTTTCTAAAGAATCAGCACGCGAAATTTTATAGTACTTTCGGTAAAAATATACAAAATCGACAAAAATACTGGGTAAATATTAGAAAACGCTACAAAATCATGATTTATTAGGAATTTTTTGCGTGAAATATTGCAAAAACCGGATATTTTATGCTATAATATCAACCAATCGTTGACCTTATAAAATTAAGTGATCCGGAGGACGGGAGAATCCACCGGAGACGCGAGAGAGTGCGGAAATGATTTTCTCCACGCTTTAAGGCTGATGAGAACCGCAGATGGATCTTTTAAAGAAATCTTTCTGCACTACATTAAGGGAGAAATTTCAAGGAGGAAACTAACATGTCATACGTAGATGAGGTTATTGAGTCCGTAGTTGCAAAAAACCCAGCTGAGCCGGAATTCCATCAGGCAGTCAAAGAGGTTCTGGAATCTCTTCGCCCTGTTATTGAAGCAAACGAGGAAAAATACAGAAAAGTCGCTCTTCTGGAGAGAATGGTAGAGCCAGAGCGTCAGATCAAATTCCGTGTGCCGTGGGTAGACGATAAAGGACAGGCTCATGTAAACACCGGATATCGTGTACAGTTTAACAGTGCAATCGGACCTTACAAAGGAGGAATCCGTCTGCATCCTTCTGTAAATATTGGTATTATCAAATTCCTGGGATTCGAGCAGGTATTCAAAAACTCACTGACCAGCTTCCGATCGGCGGAGGTAAAGGTGGTTCTGACTTCGATCCGAAAGGAAAATCTGACAGAGAGATCATGCATTCTGCCAGAGCTTTATGACAGAGCTTTGCAAATATATCGGCGCAGACACCGACGTACCGGCTGGTGACATCGGAACAGGCGCAAGAGAGATCGGCTTCATGTTCGGACAGTACAAGAGAATCCGCGGCGTATACGAAGGCGTTCTGACTGGTAAAGGTTTAAGCTACGGCGGATCTTTAGCAAGAACAGAGGCTACCGGATACGGACTGCTGTACCTGACCCAGGAGCTGCTGAAACTGAACGGCATCGACATCGCAGGCAAGACCGCTTGTGTATCCGGTTCCGGAAACGTTGCAATCTATGCAATCGAGAAAGCTACTCAGCTTGGTGTGAAAGTTCTCACCTGCTCTGACTCCAACGGATGGGTTTACGATCCAGACGGAATCGATGTAGCTGCATTAAAAGAGATCAAAGAAGTAAATCGTGCCCGTCTGACCGAGTACAAGAAATATCGTCCAAACTCTGAGTACCACGAAGGACGCGGCGTATGGGTTGTAAAAGCAGACCTTGCTCTTCCTTGCGCAACTCAGAACGAGCTGCTGCTTGAGGATGCAAAAGCACTTGTTGAGAACGGATGCACTGCAGTATGCGAGGGCGCTAACATGCCTACTACTCTGGAAGCAACCAAATATCTGCAGGAGCACGGCGTAATCTTCGCACCTGGAAAAGCTGCAAATGCAGGTGGTGTTGCAACATCCGCACTCGAGATGTCCCAGAACTCCGAGCGTCTGTCCTGGACCTTCGATGAAGTTGATGCAAAACTGAAAAATATCATGATCAACATCACACACAACATGGTTGATGCTGCAAAAACGTTACGGCCATGAGGGCGACTATGTTATGGGCGCTAACATCGCAGGCTTTGAGAAGTAGCTGACGCTATGATGGCTCAGGGAATCTGCTAATCTGATTTTGAGAAATCCAAAGGGATCTCCGGTTAAGACCGAGGGTCCCTTTTTGCATAAAAGATAGAAGAAACACAGAAAAATAACGAAAATTACAGGGTACAAAAAAACATTACATTTTGCAACGAGACTAGACAGAAGAAATAGACTTTCACGCGGTACCGTGTGAATAAAACGACAGAATATGCGAGTAAGTTGTATTATTATGCATAAATGCAATATACAGGTAAGATAAAAACCTAAGAAAAACGTAAGAAAAAAGATATTTTATGTTCAGAAATAGAGCGTATAGTAAACAAAAATAATGCAAAAATAATGAAAAGCAGAAGTTGACAAGAGCTTGCGCGAGAAATATAATTATTTATGTATTGATAAAGAACTTGTTTGCATTAATATGTAATGAATTTGCATACAGGGAAGAGGAAGAGAAGATGACATTAAAAGATTGCTACATGCAGATGGGAGCAGATTACGAGGAAACCGTTCAGCGGCTTCGCAGTGAATCTCTGATTCAGCGGATCATTTTAAAATTTCCTCAGGATCCGAGCTATCAGGAGCTTTGCCAGGCACTGGCGGACGGAAATATTGAGGTTGCATTCCGTGCAGCTCATACATTAAAAGGCGTGTGCCAGAATCTTGCTTTAACAATCTGTACGAGCCAAGCGCCGAGCTGACCGAGCGGTTAAGACCGCTGCAGGAGACCGAGACGGATGATCTGATGCAGAAGGTGACGGAAGAATATAACCGCACCGTAAAAGCGATTGAGGATTTCCAAAACGCTTAAATTGAAGGAAGAAAACAAGGAGACATTGATCTGTGAGATGAGGAACACAGACCGGTGTCTCCTTTTTATGGAATTCTGTACAAGATGCGGGTTGACGGGAAAAAAGAAACATGATAATCTTTTTACATAAAAGCACAGCTTATGAAGAAGAATTGCTTAAAAAGAAAAACTTATAAGTATCTATAAGAAAAAACAAGGACGCTTTGCCGGAAAAATTCCGGCTGTGCAGGGCATATTCCATACCGAAAGGCAAGGCAGCCCAAATCTACAAAAGCAGGAGAAAAGCAATGAAAAAAGAAAAAAGTTCAGCTATGGGAACCCCGTACACCTTTGAAGGACGGATTCCGCTGAAGCAGGCGATTCCGCTTGGATTGCAGCACGTAATGGCGATGTTCGTAGGAAACCTCACCCCGCTTCTGATCATCATGGGAGCGTGCGGTCTGACGGCGGATGCGGGCTACGGTGCACTTCGTACGGCTCTTTTGCAGAATGCAATGACAGTAGCCGGTATTGTAACACTGGTACAGATGTTTTCGATTGGACCGATCGGCGGTAAAGTGCCGATTGTTATGGGTACATCTTCTGGATTCCTCGGCGTATTCAAGAGCGTGACAGCCGTGCTGGGACAGGGCGCGCTGACGTACGGCGCTATCCTTGGTGCGACAATTGTCGGCGGTCTGTTTGAGGGCGTGCTTGGCGTCTGTTTAAAGCCGCTTCGTAAATTTTTCCCGTCGGTTGTTACCGGCTGTGTCGTTATGGCGATCGGTCTTTCGCTGATTCCGGTTGGAATCAATTATCTCTGCGGCGGTTCCGGAACGAACGATTACGGTTCCATACAGAACCTGTTCCTTGGCATGGTCGTTCTGATTGTAACGCTGGCACTGAAGCACTTTACAAATCCGAAGGGAATCTTAAGCACGGCTTCAATTCTGATCGGTATTTTAGTCGGCTACGTGGTAGCTATTATTATGACCATGGTTCTGCCGCATACCGGAACGGCGGTTCTTGAGGATGGAAGCACTGTTTCCTATACATATTCCTGGGTTGTCAATTTCCAGCAGGTAAAAGATGCGTCCTGGTTCGCACTCCCTGGTATTGCAGGCTTTGGAAAACTGGCTGAGGTAAAACCAGTCTTCCGTGTGGAGGCAATTCTCCCGGTAGCGATCATGTTCATTGTAACAACCGTTGAGACGGTCGGCGATATCTGCGCCTGCGTAGAGAGCGGTATGGACCGCGAGGCAACCGATTCTGAGCTTTCCGGCGGTATCATCTGCGACGGTCTCGGATCCAGCTTTGCAGCAGCACTTGGCGTTCTCCCGAATACTTCTTTTGCACAGAACGTCGGCATTATTTCGATGACAAAAATCGTAAACCGTATGGCACTTTCCTGCGGAGCCATTTTCCTGATCCTCTGCGGACTCTGCCCGAAGATTGCAGCATTTGTATCCATTATGCCGCAGTCCGTACTCGGCGGTGCAGCCGTTATGATGTTTGCGTCAATTCTGGTTTCCGGTATCCAGCTCATCACAAAAGAGCCGATTACGAGCCGTGAGATCACGATCGTTTCTGTTGCACTGGGTCTTGGCTACGGCCTTGGTTCCACAGCGGGAGCAACTTCTGAGCTTCCTTATTATATCCAGCTGATTTTCGGCGGCTCCGGTATTGTTCCGGCAGCTGTTGCGGCGATTGTACTGAATATTATTATTCCAAAAGAGAAGAAAAAAGCAGAATAAAGAACAAAAAAGAAAAAGAACCTCTTATGTTTCCGGAAAGAAGTATTCCCGGGGAGAGATAAGAGGTTCTTTTTTTATTGTGCTGCCCGGCATTCGGAGGGAACTGCCGGTAGAAGGCTCTGCAGGTAAAATGTCTGAAAATACGAGGAATATACAAAATGACGGAAAAAGCACAAAAAATCCGTCAATAGATAAAAGAATAACGAAAAAGAAAAAGTCAAGATTGACTATAAATTTTAAAATAGTGTACAAAATCGACAATATGAATTAAAAAAACGAAATAAATTGTGAAAAATACATAAAAAATGCTTGTCAAAACGGGTGGAAGAGAGGTATAATCATTGCATAAAAAGTGTGACGAAAATGTGAAAGTTTTAGGCAAAACGTATGATTAAAACAATGGATTCTTCGTAAGCCTGGACAAAAGCAACAACGGAGCACGCAAAAAAGAACGTAAATCACAAGGAGGACACCAAATGAAAAAGAAGTAATTTCTGCATTACTGGCAAGCACCATGATCGTAAGCCTGGTAGCATGT
>ENA-OQCS01001115-OQCS01001115.1-human-gut-metagenome-genome-assembly--contig:-NODE-1115-length-14343-cov-2.423326_pt1 | contig 14343 bp, 22 predicted proteins | sample MGYA00242757_ERZ504575 | MGnify/ENA primary metagenome ERZ504575 (study PRJEB26092, sample SAMD00036297) | human gut metagenome | host: Homo sapiens | study: EMG produced TPA metagenomics assembly of...
CTTTTCAAATACAAAGCTTTTGCCTTACAGGGCGACTTCTTTATCCCATTATATACCAGGGTGTTACCCTGGGCTAGGAGCTTCTGCTTTCAGGGCGTACTACTTATTACATCCAAAAACAAGTTATATCCTGACTAGAACTTTGTCATGAACTCCACAACAATCTTATCCTTTTCTGAAGTCTTAGCTACACCACCCTTGCGATAGAAATACTTCTCGTAGTTGATACGGATATCCGAGATGAATGGCTTGGCAAGGCTCAGGGTTACACCGCCCGTAACACGATGGCGCTTGTAATCGTTTATCTTCAAGGCACCAAGCTCAGTATCAGAACCGCCATATCGGGTACCATCGCTGTGGTCGCTCATGAAATCATATCTTGCCAATGGCGAAACCTTCCTGATGATGCTCTTCTGATTGATGACCGGAATGTCATAGCATACGAAACCATCGAACGCATGCACATCGTGGAAGGCATCCTGCTATAATGCTTGTAAAGATACTCAGCCTCAGCAATGAAACCGCCCTTGTGGAAGGTGATACCGCCATCATACATCGTTACCGTAATATCAGACGGCTTAATCTTCTGGGTACTCAACACCAGATTCACATTCGGAAAGAGGAACTGAGCCTTGGCAGAATAGTTAACGCCCTTGGTCCAGTAATCCTTCTGGTTGGTCAAGCCAGAACCGTTGAAGATACCGGCATTCACCACGATAGGGAAGCCAACATTCCAGGTGTATCCGATTTCAGCACCCACATCGCGCACGTTACCCACCTGCTTGGCGATGAACGAACGGTTGGCAAAGTACTGCTGATGAGGAGAACGGTGAGCATCGATGGTGAATGGCACACGCTCCTGACCGATGGTGAACTGCAGGGTCTTCCAAGGCTTGATGCGTGTATAGGCATCGAGCATCTTGATCTTACCCTCGTCGCAGAGGTCGATTTCCGCCTTATAGCTTACCTGAGGTGTAATATTGCCAGCCACGTTGATGCGGGCAGTACGCACCTCGAATCGTCCCTCCCCCTCTTCGGTCTGGTACTCATACTTAGAGCGGATGGTTCCACCAATTTTCATGGTCTTGGTGAAATTCTCAATGCCCTTCTCCAAAGAACTGTTTTCTGAATTCTGGGCATTCATTCCCATCGACACCATCGTGAGTGCCATCAACAAATACGTTTTCTTCTTCATTTCTTACCTTAATTATATATACACGTAAATCTGATTTTCTTTATTCCGAATGAAACCCTCCTCATTGACATAGAAAGGCATCTTCTTCATTTCGACTGCAAAGGTAAGGAGAAGATATTTCTACCGTAAAACATAAGTATTACAAAGCTGTTACATCACTGATTTTCTGCACCTGTAATATCATTGTAATGATGGCAAAACAGAGGAATAATCCACTTCATCCACAAATAAAATAAAAGATATGTCTATATCTCAAAATTTTATGCTATCTTTGCACGGAAATGTGCGAAGGTAGCATTTTTGTTTACCTTTCGCCTCTTCTTGCGTCATACACATAAAAAGGAACAAATGGAAGAAACAGAATTTGAACATATCGCCCAGGAAATGCGCCCCAGGTTGACGGCACATTGTCAACGCTATCTCTCAGCAGGAACCCTTGCCGAAGAAGCCGACGACATCGTGCAGGAAACCCTGGTGAAGCTCTGGAAGATGCGCGAAAGGCTCTCTGAATACCAGAGCATCGAGGCCTTAGGTATGACGATAGCAGGAATCTCTGCATCGACCATCTGAGACGCAACAAAGCCCAGACGGCATCGCTGGAAAAGATGAAGCATCCTGCAGAAATCTGTACGGCAACCGAGCGTACCGACCAGACCATCATCGGCGAAGATACGCAAAGACGACTCAACAGGGCGATGGACAGGCTTCCGGATACGCAGAGAAGAATGCTGCTATTGAGAAGCGAAGGAAAGAGCCTCGATGAGATTGCCGAAATCTGTGGAGCCAACAAGACGAGCACCAAGACGATGATTTCTGCAGCAAGAAGATCATTGCTGAAAATGATGAAGTCATAAACTCTAAAAATGAAAGAAATGAAGAAACTAGAAGATATAACCTATCGCCACAAGCTGATAGAGCGCTACCTCGATGCTGATACCAGCGTGGAGGAAGAACAGGCATTGGCTGATTTCTATCGCCATTGCGAAGATAAGGATTTAACGGATGAGGATCTCGACATCAGAAACCTGATGCTGGGAATGGAGAACTATACTCAGAATATTCTTCAACCTGCTTCTAAGAAGCACGAAACAAGATGGGTACGCCTCTCAGCCATTCTTCTCGCTACGGCGATGCTGGCGGGACTCATCTTCCTGCTCTTCCCTATCAAGGATTATTTCTCATCCTCTTCTGAACAACAACCTGGTTTCGCCAACCTGGTTCCTACAGAGCAGGTGGTTCGCTCGCAGCCATCTTCCGAGGATGAAGACGGGAACCTGAATGCATACGAAAAGATGGAACGTGCCGACTCCCTCTTCCTGGCTGCAACCCAGGATATCGTGACTCCGCAGGAAATGAAGTCAAACAAGATTGCCCTTACCAAAAGAAAGGATATCGCAGAAAGAAGCGAGAAGCATGCTGGGAAGACTGCAAGAAATACAGAAGAGACCTCTTCTGACAATAAGGAGAAAACTTCCGGCAATGCCGGGAAGACTTCATCTGAAACAGAAAGAAGCATTCATGAAGATTTCAATCAGATTTATGAAGTAGCCTCTGCCGCCCTGCCTTCTGCCGAGCAGCTTACCATCAACCGCCAAGGCGATAACATCGTTATCTCAACCCTGGACAACGACGGCAACATGCAGCATTACACCATCAATATCACAGAAACACAAGATGGTAGTTATCAACTACTTCCATTGGCACAGTTAAACGAATAATAAAACATTTCACGCTGAATTATAAACATTTCACGCTTATGAAAAAGTATATTTTCACCATTGCATTTGCCCTGCTGGGCATAACCAGCAGTGTGGCATCCAAGGCAGATACTCTACGTATCTACAGTATTGACGGCGAGCGCATTCCAAACTTCACCGGCAAGGAACTCATCGGTAAAACCATCAAGAATTACCAGGTAAACACCAACGTCCTGCCGGCACCCAAAAGCGATGTGATAGAGATTCATATCATCACCACTACCACACCTCCTGCCCCCAAGCCAGACCCTCACTATCTGATCAAGGGTAGAGAGCAGGAGCTGAGCAAAGAGGAATTCTACAAGATTTCTCCCAGCAAAATCAAAGCCATCGAGGTCTTGAAAGAGGCACCAAAGCCATTCAGGAAAGAGGTCTGAAAGAGGATGGCAGAAGCTACATCATCGTTACTCTGGAGAAATAACAGACAAAACGTATCCCTTTTTCTTCAGCGACTCAATCTTAACGGTCACATCATGCTGAAGAGCATGGCGAAGATACGTCATCTGCACATTCACAGCCAGGGAGTTGGCATAGCTCACGGTACCCCACACCGCCTCCTGTATCATCTCCTTGCTTACTACATTGCCGATATTCTTCGCCAGCAGACGGAGGATGTCGGCTTGTCGGCTGGTAATGAGCACACGAGAGGAACGGGTGCGAAGCTCATTGTTGTTATAGCAGAAGGTGGTTTCTCCGAAATGATACACCTCCTCTTCTATCGTCTCACTCTCATTCATGGAGAACCGCTCCTCTATTCTTGCCAGCAACTCTTCCGGATAGAAGGGTTTGGCAAGATAATCGTTTGCCTTCAGGGAGAAACCTTTCAGTCGATCGTTCTTCTCCGTACGGTCGGTGAGAAAGAAGATAAGAACCTTCGGGTCATGGCTCTGATGCGTTCTGCAACCTCATAGCCATCCATCTCCGGCATATTGATGTCGAGCAATACTAGGTCGGGCTTCACCTCCGGGAACTGCTCCCATGCCTTCTTGCCATTTCCGGCATAAGTCACATCGTAGCCATGCTGCTGCAGGAAACTCTTCAGCAACATGGAATACTTCAAGTCATCGTCTGCAAATAATATCTTGATCATTTTTTCTGTTGTTTATAGCGTTAAACCGGATGCATCAGGAGTGCTGCGATGATGATCGAAATCCTGGTTCCCTTGCCCACTTCGCTCTGCATCATTTTTCTGCCCCCATGGGCCTTCACAATCATATCCACAAAACTCAAACCCAAGCCGATGCCTGGCTGCATCATATCCGGGTAAGCATTGCTGCGATAGAACTTCGTCCAGACTCTCTGCTGCTCGTCGGGCGAAATTCCGATACCATTATCAGATACAGAAATCATGACTTCCTCCTTCTCGGTATCTCGGCAGGCAACATGGATATTGACAATGTCGCCGGAATACTTCACCGAGTTCTCCATCAGATTGCTGACCACATTCAGAAGCTGGTCTCTATCTCCCATCATCCGGTTGGAAGTGCGCTGGTAATCGAGCGAAACATTCACCTCCTTCTGCTTATTCTTTCGATAAACAGCCACCAGATTCAGCAAGGCAGCATGGATATCGAAAAAGTTATCTGGAGCGGGATATGTTCCTCTGCCCTGATTACTTCACGGAGTTTGGCGAGATAGGCGGTCAGGTTATCGCTCTCCTCTCTTACGGTCTCCATGATAAGGCATTCTCATTCTTCTCATCTGTCTTTTGAGCAGAGAATACAGATACACACATCTTCAGTGTCTGCACGGGGCGCTTCAACTCGTGAATCATCGTATGCACGAAGTCGTTCGCATCTTATCCACCTTCTTCTGCAGGAGCATCACCTTGATGAGATAAGCTATGCTCAGGAGAAGCATGATGGTAACCAGCAGACTTCCTATCATCTGCCACATCATTCCCTTCAGGATGGGCAGCATCGGCACCTGCATCCTCATCTGCATCGACTGATACTGGATAGGATTGAAAGGTACTTCCACCAGCATTTCGTGATGAAACAAGGTAGGAGGCTCTACGATTCTTGTCTGCCACAGACGATGCTTTCCCGTCTTCATCTCTGCCCCGATGAAATCATTGCCCAGTTTCCTACTGATGAAACGGTCAAAATGCGCCTTGTCAAAACGGGTAAGCTGGTAAGTAATGTAAGTATTCAGGCAATCAAAAGAATTGTTGGAATCCGTCTCACGCAAATCGAAAGTATCTCTCTTCTCCATCACGTTGCCGAATCCCGGCTTGCTATACACCACTCCACCAATGATTGTATCCGTATCCAGCGGAGAGCAAATCGTAGTACAGGGACGCTTGAAGTCTGAAAAATATGCCGTGACGACATAACCGATATGTGATTTTTCTTTTACCGCCGCTCCGAGATCTGTCTGATAAGTGACTATTGCCTGTTCCGCCTTTTCGGCATTTTTCTTCCCCATCTCTCCCATCGAATAGGTCACGCTATTATAGAGCCAATAGGTCTGCAAGCCTATCAGCAGGAAAGAGGAAAGGATGGCGAGCAGCCAGACTTGTTTGATTCTTCTATTCATATCATTTTTTCTTTTTTCGATGCAAAGGTACAAAGATTTCACTATATATAATTAAGGTGAAGCAAGATTATTTTGCCAGCGTAATGTTTCAGTAATGATTATTTGCGATTTTGAGCCGAAAAGCTGTTCCTTTGCAGATGAAAACAAAAACAAGGAAGAAAATGAAGAAAGAAACAGTTATATGTGCGATGCTAGCCACCGCCACCTGTGCAACAGCACAAAACGGGAAATTCCCGACATCCGGAGTTTCCGCAGACTCAGTACAGACGGAAAAAGATTCAATCAAAGCTGATAAGGAGGCCGAGATTCAAGCCGTAACCGTAACAGGGCATCGCCCGATGTACAAGATGAGAAACGATGCCTTGGTTACCCGTGTCCGTAATACTCCTTTGGCAAAGGAGCCGACGCTGGAAGATGTATTGAGCACATCCCCGGCATGAAACAAACCGCCGATGGAAGCCTAGAAGTAAACGGACTGGGAGCACCCACCATCTATCTCAATGACAAGAAGGCTACCTCTGCCGAACTCTCTCATCTCGATGTGAAGCTGATAGATGAAATAGAACTCATTACCACTCCTGGTGCAAAATATGATGCAACGACGGGGGCCATACTGAGAATCCTGACGAGAAGAACAGACGAGGGATATTCGGCAAGATGCAGGTGTATGATAAGTTGAGCGAGGTGAACACCAACCACGAGGAATTGACCCTGGGTTGGGTAACGAAGAAGATTTCGCTCACAGGATTTTACGGCTACACAGACAACCGATACAATGTGCATCAGCCACAGGAAGCGCTCGTAAGAGCCAAAGATGGCGAATATCTCTTCGGAACCGACCGCCATGGCAAGAACAAGGCAAATTACAACGCTACGGAACTCAACTTCGACTGGTTGCTCAGCAAGCAACACGAAGTGGGAATACAATGGGAAGGGCTTTGGCTGAATGGCGGCAGAAGCGAGAAACAGCAGCAGTACTATCGCTATCCTAACCCAGCAGGAGAAGATACAAATAGCGAGATGAAGCTTTCTGATGCGGATGGCGAAATGAAGTATTTTGATGCGGAGAGCCAGCAATGGGGACACCAGCGCAGTCACCACTTCAACCTCTTCCATCTGGCTAAATGGTCGAAGCATTTCTCATCACAGATTTATCTGGACTATGCAAGGAACAAGGATTCTGACAGCCAGCCTATCACGGAGAAAGAAGGTAGCGAGATGCAGGAAACCCTCAACCGCTCTAATTCCAACTACGATATCTATAGTGGAAGAATCGAAGTCAAACAACTCTTCTCAGACAAACATTCCATCAACTATGGTGGCGAATGGAGCCTGATGGAAGGCAAGGGAAAAACCGAAGTTCTGCCGATATGCTTGGAACAACGGAATACAAAAACCACGATACCAAGACGGCTGCTTACCTGCAATATCAGGGTGAAGCTGGCAGATGGAGCTGGTGGGCAGGCATCCGATACGAGCATCTCACCTCCCGATACACCAATCTGTCGGAGGAATCTCCCGACAATATGGAGCGCCATTACGACCAGTGGTTTCCATCGTTCGGTATCACTCTCAACGAACCATCGTGGCATCACTCGCTCAGCTTCCGAACTACCACCGCCCGACCTTCTTTCAGTCAGCTCAGTGGGAACATCTACTATATCTCGCGCTTTCAGTATCAGATCAGCAATCCGAAGCTACAGCCTGTCAACACCTATCGTCTGACCTACTCGGTACAGTGGAAAGATTTCATGGGAATGCTGAGATATACCCGTATCGACCACTCCATCATGTACGTGCATAAAGTGCCGGAGGACAAGCCCGTAAGATACGTGAGTACATTCATGAACTTCAACAAGATTCAGAAATACATGGCATATCTCAACTGGGGACACGTCTTCGGCTGCTGGCGTCCGAATGCCCATGCAAGCATCACTTACCAGCGCTTCTCCGTAAATGATTATGGAGAGCTAATCAGCTATAACGGAGCAACTTGGAATGCATCGTTTGACAATTACTTCACGCTACCAAACGACTATCAGCTGTCGCTCTCCTACAGTTTTGACAACGGAGGACAAGTGGGCAAAACGAAGTTCAGCCCACTCAGAACTGGAGTCTTGGTGCCAACAAATCGTGGATGGACGGCAGATTACAGGTTGCCTTCAGTGCCAACGACCTCTTCCATCAGCAGCTCTTCAAGGAGCGAATCCACGAGCATGCCGTTGACTTCTCCCAGACTGAGGATTACAAGCTATGGAGCTACAAGTTGACCGTAACCTGGAAATTCAACAAGCGCAAGGGAAGATACAACGGCATGAATAGTGCGGAAGATGAATTGAACCGACTATAGCCGGATTATCCCACTCCCAGCAGTTCTACTTCGAATATCAGGTAGAACCGCCTGGGATGCCCGGCTGCGAGAACTTGCCGTAGCCCATCTCGGCTGGGATGTAAAGTTCCCACTGATCGCCACGTGCATCTGCTGCATGGCAACAATCCAGCCATCTATCAGGTCGCTCAATCGCATGGCGAACGGCGTACCGCCACGGCTGGAATCAAACTTCTTGCCATTGATGGTCCAACCAGTATAATGAGCCGTCACGATGCTGCGTCGGCTAGGCTGTGCTCCCTTCGGGTCGCCCTGCTTCAACACCTTATAATATATACCACGAGGCAGCGCCATAACGCCCTCCTCCTTTGCCTTTTCCTCCAGCCAACGCTTGTTGGCCTCAACATATTCTCTTTTTGCCATAAATCTATTTTGTTTTATATTCACCTTCCACTTTGAGCTTATCTCCATCCAGGTTTACCTTGAAGAGATGAGGTACACGGATATATCTGCCCTGACTATCCACATAATGACTGTGTACAGACATCAGCCACTGCCCCTCAAAAGTTTGGAACAGCATACTATGACCGAAGTTAGGAGGAGTTATAGGTTCCTTCTCCTGAATCCACGGACCATCCAGGGTTCCACTCTTGGAATAAGCAACACCCTGGGTATAAACATTATATACCCATGAAGTCCAGAGCATACCCAGTTTTCCCGTCTTGGTACGGAAGAGCCAAGGACCATCTGTCACCTTGTTGGGAACAATCTCGCCCTTTTCATTCTTCTCCTACTCCAAGGACTGTCAGAAGCACGGAACAGGACCTTGCCCTTGCCCGATGGTACCACTCAAGTCTGAGTTCAATCTTATCTTCTCAATCGTACCATTCCAATTCTGCAGCCATTCACCGCAATATACCATATAAGGTTTGCCATCCTTATCAATCCAGAATGTGCCATCGAGTGTAGCTGATTGGCAGGCAGATAGGTAGCATCACCAAATGGGCGATAAGGTCCTGCTGCCTGATCACTCGCCAGAACCTGGCAGGCACGACGCTCTATCTTGTTGCCCTTCACCTCGTCTATAATGACAGCTGGATTGGTAAAGGTTGCAAAATAATAGTATTTTCCTTGATACTGATGCAGTTCTGCCGCCCAGATTGCAGGTTTCGATCCCATCCACGACTGAGGATCAATCTCTGCCACCTTCTTCGGTCCTTCCCAATACTTCAAATCCTTACTGGTCCACATCATGCCGCCTGTACCCGTCATATAATAAGTATGAGTAGCCTTATCTGCCAGGATACATGGATCACTCAGTTGGATGGAATCCAAAGGAATCTGCTGGGATACGGACAGTGCCGCTCCCTTCTCTGCTGGAACGTGGGCATTCACATTCAGGAATGTTCCACAAGCCAACCCCAGAGTCAATACTATTGATTGTTTCATATTCTGATTTGTCTTTAATGAATGAATTGTTCGTTGCAATTCAGCCGATTCTCACCAGCTTTATATTTTGCGCCGCTAAATTACAAAGAAAAAATGAAATAGCCAAGTTTTTGAAAGAATAATTCCTGCATCAATCTTTTTTATCTTAAAAATCAGTTGTTTTATTTTGCCATGTCTTCTTTTTATGCTACCTTTGCACCCTAATCATCCAAAAAATACGATATGCCACAATCACTACATATTGCAATTATTGGTGGGGGTGCCGCAGGATTCTTTGCGGCGATAGAGGCCAAGCGCAACTTCCCTCACGCCGACATCACGATTTTCGAGAAGAATTCGAAGGTTCTCGCCAAGGTGGAAATCACGGGAGGAGGAAGATGTAATCTTACCAATTCCTTTGACGAGATTTCTGACCTGAAACAGGCGTACCCTCGCGGACATAAACTGATGAAGCGACTCTTCAAGAGATTCGACTACCAGCATGCCTTCGACTGGTTTGAGGAGAACGGCGTGCCACTGGTTACGCAGGAAGACCAGTGCGTGTTTCCGCAATCGCAGGATTCGCACAGCATCATCGACTGTCTGGTGAATACCGCCAAGCGACTGGGCGTGAAGATACAATGCAACCACCAGCTCACCGCCATCACCGAACTGGAGGATGAGCACCTGCTCCTGGATTTCAAGGTTTCAAAAGAAAAGGGAAATCTATCGGGTGCATCTTCTGCCTCTCATCCCGTTTCCGAAATCAGGCAGATTGCCTTCCACCGGGTAGCCATTACCACAGGCGGTCATCCGAAGCAGGAAAGCTTCAAGCATCTCTCAGACCTGGGACATGCGATAGAGCAGCCTATCCCATCGCTCTTCACCTTCAACATTGCCGACAAGGTTTCAAGAATCTGATGGGCACGGTGGTTGAGCCGGTATATACCAGCATTCCGGGCACCAAGCTGAAGGCTGAGGGTCCGCTCCTCATCACCCATTGGGGCATGAGCGGTCCTGCCGTACTGAAGCTCTCATCCCATGCAGCCCGCTATCTGCACGAGAACAACTATCAGATTAAGATTTCCGTAAACTGGGTACACGAGAGCAACCGCTCGCTGGTGGAAGAGAACATCCAGGGCATCATCATCGCCAACCCACAGAAGCAACTGGCAAGCATCCGCCCCTACAATCTGCCATCCCGCCTCTGGCTCTTCCTGATTCAGAAGATGGGATATGCGCCCGAAAAGAAATGGAGCGAAATGGGAAAGAAGGGTTGCAACCTGCTGATAGAAACCCTCACCAACGACCTCTATCAGGTGAACGGAAAGGGAGCCTTCAAGGAGGAGTTTGTTACCTGCGGCGGCATCAGCCTCAACAACATCGACCTGCATACCCTGGAGAGCAAGGTGTGCCCTCACCTCTTCTTTGCCGGCGAAGTGCTCGACATCGATGCCATCACCGGCGGCTTCAATCTGCAGGCAGCCTGGACCACGGGGTATGTGGTGGGACAACATATAGGAGAATAGCCTATTCCTCTTTCGAAACAAAGTCTTTCACGATGCGGGTGTATTCCTCGTGATGGTCGCGATATGCCATGGCATGAACGGAGCCTTTAGCGATGAAGATGGCTTTACGACCCTTCGTCTTTGCCTCGTAAAGCGGATGAAGCATGGCGTAGGGCACGAAGGCATCCTTGTCGCCATGGATAAAGAGCATCGGTTTGGTGCTCTTGCGAACCTGCTCTATCTGCTGAGCTTCGGCAAACGACCAGCCGTAGCAATGCTGGCAAAGAGCAGAAGTGGTATTCATCAGCGGGAAGGCAGGCAAGCCAAATTGGTCTTTGAGCTGAGCGGAAAACTCATCCCACACGCTGGTATAGCCGCAGTCCTCCACAAAGCACTTCACGTAATCGGGAGTCTTCTCTCCCGATACTGCCATCGTGGTTGCCGCACCCATCGAAATGCCATGAATCACCTGACGGGTATTCTTCGCTCTTCGTTCTTCACCCTTTATTCTCTGTTCTTCACCCTTCACTTTAAAAATCTCATTGGCGATTTCCGACCATCTGATGACATCCCATCTATCCTTCCATCCCATCTGGATATGGTCGCCCTCGCTCTCTCCATGTCCATACAGATCTGGCAGGAGCACATTATACCCCATATCGTGATTATAGAGATAGGCGATGTGCAGCATTCCCTCGGAGCGCACCTGATAGCCATGCACCACCACGCAGTCTTTTCCGTAGTTTTCGGTGCATAGAGATAGATGGCATGGGCCTTGTAGCCAGACGCATCACGACAAAGGTATCCTTCACGCAATGGTGCTGATACACAGAGTCCATCCAGCCAATCATCCAGGGACACTCATTCTTCATCCTATTCTTCCAATGCTCAGCTGTCATTCTCTCCTCCTTCGGATAGTTGAGCGAATAATTGAGCATATAGTTGCTGGCGCCATACAGTCCCAGCATCACGAGCACCACCAAGCCCAAAGCCGAAGCGATGCCTATCTTTCTTATCTTTTTCTGTTTCATCTTCATTCTTATTGCGATTACATATATCTATTATAGAGTTTCCACTGCAAAATTAAGGAAAAAGATGGAATTAGCAAAGAAACGGAGGAAAAAATCCTATTAAATTGAAGCATAAAGCTGCATTTATATGGGTATATGAACTACGACAAACAATCGATAAGCATATCCCAGAATGATAGAGTTTAAACAGTTTACAATCTATCCATTTCCTTTTTCCCTGCCCCTTTGCCTTTATATTTTGTTTTAACTGTATTAAACTTATATCTTACGATACATTCCACTGCCCTTACAATCGCAGCCTTTTCAATATAGACATTATTCATTCCGCTGAAAATGGTAAAAGTATTTTTGCGGGCAGTATTAAAGATGTCATTTGCAGACAACTTGACATTCCATTTTTCAGATAAGTCCTTAGCCAAAGAAAGATTTATCTGTCCAACACTCCCCATCTTAATATTCTCACTATTTCCCTCACTACGCCAACTGTAATTTACTGTCGCCATATAGTTGTTATGGAATTTGAAAATATTATTGAACTTAACTACAACCAAAGGATTGTCCACGTGCTTTATATTTCCTCTGTAATCAATCTTGTAAAATTGCGAGACAACACCACATGCCAATACAGGATAATAGCATTTCCAAAGGAATCCGGGCATAAAAGAAGCCATTATCTGTAAGTTAGACAGACTGTTTCTAGAATTTTCCTTTTTGAGCAAAGCAACAGTCTTCGCATCATCATAATATGTATATGATGTTATTATTTGGTTTTGCACCTTTTTATAATTAGCAGTTAATGCCAGCCAGCGATACCTCAAATTTAAAGAGATGTTGTCGCTATAGGATGGTTGCAAATACGGATTTCCACTTTGATAGAGATATTTGTTAACATAGTGAACCGTGTTGCTCAACTGAGAGTACAATGGACGATAGCATTGCTTAGAATAGCTCAGCTGCACCATAGTTTTTCCAATGGGCAGAGACAATGAAGCAGTCGGGAAAAACTTATCATAAACATGTGACTGTTCGTGATTTTTTCTGCCATCTATAAAATATTCACTGTTCACATGCTCATACCTGCCACCGATACGGAATGTTACATTGCCTAGATGCTGCATAGTCTCAACGTAATAGGCCATATTAAGCTCCTGTATTTTATTGTTCTTGCCTGCCATAATACTATTTTCACTTTCTGAATTTTCCTCACGGCTACTATTGGTGAAATCTACTCCAAAGCTATAATTACCATTAAGAAATGGGTGTGAGGCATATAATTCCGTTGCTATTAACCTAGCATGCCCAACATCTTTTATTCCGAAATCCTGATTGATGCCGGTTTGCTCTATAACATTTTGATTTTCACGTGTTTTTTTCCACATTAAATCAAAAGTCATTTCCAAATTCCATTTTCCCCAAGCCCCATGGCAATATCCATCTAACAAATGTTCCAAATCTCTTAATTTGATATCCTTGTATGCAGAAGTCTCGCTTTCAATTACATCATCAGAATATAATGATGACATAATGCTCGAATTGGTCTTTGTTGGAGCATAAGATACTTGATAAAATGCGCCAAATGAGAGTTTTGGAGATGAGGAAAAATCAAATCCCCATTTACCATCAATCAACTTTGAGTGCTGTGTCGATTTCATAGTCGTATTCTGCTGATGATGTGACGAGAGCCATGAATTCTGAACATTTTTACTAGAGTTCGTATTCTTGCCTTTCTCAAATCCCAACGTTCCAAAAACATCCAAATTGTCAATTCTATAGTTCAAGTCCAAATTGTCTTTGCCATACATATAATTACGACAACCAAAAGTAGCAATGTTATCAAAGGAGAAACCATCCCCAACCTTTTTAATGGTTGTTATCTTTATGATGGAACCTACGGTTGAAGCATAACGTGAACTTGGATTCGTTATAACTGTTATCTTATCTATTTGGTTAGCCTTCAATTGCTCAACTTCTATATTATTGCGGACAATATGTCCATTGATATAGAAGACTGGTTTTCCCTTGCCAAAAACTTCAATGGAACCATTATTATTCAGTACACCAGGCAACATACCCATAATGTCTTTTGCAAAACCAAGTTTTTCCAAAACGGTACCTTTGACTTCTGTCACAAAGCCTTCGCTGTTCAACTTTGCCAAAGGGCGGGTTGCTCTAACAACAACCTCCCTTAATTGCAGAGTATCCTTTCCAAAATTTTGGTTAGCGATACCAGTCTGAGCTAAACAGATTTGAGCTAAAATCAAATGAAATATAATACCAACAAATCTTTTTACCTTAAAATCTAACATTTTCATCTGTTCCTATATCTTTTGTTTTATATATGTTTTTATTTCATCATTATCTAGTACAAAAGTACACATTATTATCCAAAGCCATAACATCTCTTCCGTTAAATTTGTATAACTGCATCAAATTACCAATTCCATCCAGTTCTTCATCCTCCTAGCCTGAATGTATTCCCGTTTTTTGTTATACATCATATCTTAAAAAAACTAACTCATCCTAAAATCCGCAAACTATCATCCAATAACACGATTAA
>ENA-OQCS01001117-OQCS01001117.1-human-gut-metagenome-genome-assembly--contig:-NODE-1117-length-14333-cov-3.737998_pt1 | contig 14333 bp, 25 predicted proteins | sample MGYA00242757_ERZ504575 | MGnify/ENA primary metagenome ERZ504575 (study PRJEB26092, sample SAMD00036297) | human gut metagenome | host: Homo sapiens | study: EMG produced TPA metagenomics assembly of...
CCCAGGTGTACGTTATCACATCGTTCGTGGTACTCTTGATACCGCAGGTGTTGCAAACCGCACACAGCGTCGTTCTAAGTACGGTGCTAAGCGTCCAAAGACAAAGAAGTAATTCTAATCCGGACAAAATTAAAAGAAATCCGAAAACTCACGGTCGGAGAAGGTCGAGAGTTTAGGTAAAAAGATTATTTTATTAAACGTTTTGCTGGAGAAGTAACAGGTTGAGTAAATACTCGGGTGCGAGTGTTGAAGAACGATATACAGCCCCATGCAGAATTTAAATTTTTTCGATTAAAAAATGAGAAAAGCAAAACCAAAGAAGAGAGTGATCCTCCCAGATCCAGTCTTCAATGACCAGAAGGTCTCTAAATTCGTAAATCATTTGATGTATGATGGTAAGAAGAATACATCTTATGAGATTTTCTACAATGCACTCGATACCGTAAAGGCTAAGATGGCTAACGAGGAGAAGTCTGCACTTGAGATTTGGAAGCAGGCTCTCGACAATATTACTCCACAGGTTGAGGTTAAGAGCCGCCGTATTGGTGGTGCAACCTTCCAGGTTCCTACAGAAATTCGTCCTGATCGCAAGGAGAGTATCTCTATGAAGAATCTTATTATCTTCGCTCGCAAGCGTGGTGGTAAGACTATGGCAGATAAGCTCGCTGCAGAGATTATGGATGCTTATAACAATCAGGGTGGCGCATTCAAGCGCAAGGAGGATATGCATCGTATGGCTGAGGCTAACCGTGCATTTGCTCACTTCAGATTCTAATTTAATTTATAAAATAGGTTTAAAAGAAAATGGCAAGTCGCGATTTACATTTGACACGTAACATCGGTATCATGGCGCACATCGATGCCGGTAAGACAACAACATCTGAGCGTATCTTGTTCTATACAGGTAAGACTCATAAGATCGGTGAGGTACACGATGGTGCTGCTACAATGGACTGGATGGCCCAGGAGCAGGAGCGTGGTATTACTATCACTTCTGCAGCTACAACTTGTAACTGGAACTATCTCGGTAAGTCTTATAAGATCAACTTGATCGATACTCCGGGACACGTTGACTTCACTGCTGAGGTTGAGCGTTCACTCCGTGTACTCGATGGTGCTGTTGCTACATATTCTGCAGCTGACGGTGTACAGCCACAGTCAGAGACAGTATGGCGCCAGGCTGACAAGTACAATGTACCTCGTATCGGTTATGTAAACAAGATGGACCGTTCTGGTGCTAACTTCTTTGAGACAGTACAGCAGATGAAGGATATCTTGGGTGCTAATCCTATTGCTATTCAGATTCCTATTGGTGCTGAGGAGAACTTCAAGGGTGTAATTGACCTGATCAAGATGAAGGCTATTCTCTGGCACGATGAGACTATGGGTGCTGAGTATGATGTAGAGGATATTCCTGCTGACTTGGCTGATGAGGCTGCTGAGTGGCGTGATAAGCTCCTCGAGGGCGCTGCTAACTTCGATGACGAGGTAATGGAGCTTTACCTCGATGGTAAGGATATTCCAGAGGAGAAGCTCCTCGCTGCTATCCGCAAGGGTTGCTGTGCTATGGAGTGCTGCCCAATGTTGCTCGGTTCTTCATACAAGAACAAGGGTGTTCAGCCTTTGCTCGACTATGTATGTGCATTCTTGCCTTCACCAATGGATACTCCAAATATCATCGGTACTAACCCTGATACTGAGGAGGAAGAGGATCGTAAGCCATCTGAGGATGAGCCAACATCTGCTCTCGCATTTAAGATTGCTACCGACCATTCATGGGCCGCTTGGTATTCTTCCGTGTTTACTCTGGTAAGGTTGTTGCTGGTTCTTACGTTTACAACCCACGTTCTGGCAAGCGCGAGCGTATCAGCCGTCTGTTCCAGATGAACTCTAAGCAGGAAATTCCAATGGAGTCTATCGACGCTGGTGATATCGGTGCAGGTGTAGGTTTCAAGGATATCCGTACAGGTGATACACTCTGTGATGAGGATCACCCAATCGTATTGGAGTCTATGACATTCCCTGATACTGTGATTTCTATCGCAGTTGAGCCAAAGAGCCAGGCAGACATCGCTAAGATGGATAACGGTCTCGCTAAGTTGGCTGAGGAGGACCCAACCTTCACCGTTCGTACAGACGAGCAGAGCGGTCAGACTATCATCTCTGGTATGGGTGAGCTCCACTTGGATATCATCATCGACCGTTTGAAGCGTGAGTTCAAGGTTGAGTGTAACCAGGGTAAGCCTCAGGTTAACTATAAGGAGGCTATCACTAAGACAGCTCAGAGCCGTGAGACATACAAGAAACAGTCTGGTGGTCGTGGTAAGTTCGCTTGTATCGATGTAACCATCGGTCCTAAGGACGAGGATTACAAGGAGGGCGACTTGCAGTTCATCAACGAGGTTAAGGGTGGTAACGTTCCTAAGGAATTCATCCCATCAGTACAGAAGGGCTTCGCTGACTGCTTGTCAAATGGTGTACTCGGTGGCTTCCCAATGACTGGTTTGAAGGTAACTTTGACCGATGGTAGCTTCCACCCAGTTGACTCTGACCAGTTGTCATTCGAGTTGGTAGCACATCAGGCATTCAAGGTGCTTTGCCCTAAGGCAGGTCCTGTTTTGATGGAGCCTATCATGAAGGTAGAGGTTGTTACTCCAGAAGAGAATATGGGTGATGTAATCGGTGACTTGAACAAGCGCCGTGGTCTCGTTCAGGGTATGGAGGAAGGCCGTAGCGGTGCTCGCATCGTAAAGGCTATGGTTCCATTGGCCGAGATGTTCGGTTATGTAACAGCTTTGCGTACTATCACTTCAGGTCGTGCAACAAGCTCTATGGAGTATGATCACCACGCACCTCTCTCTTCAGCAATCGCTAAGGCAGTGTTGGAGGAGGTTAAGGGTCACGCAGAACTCCTTTAATAAAAAAGAAATAACGGTAAGATGAGGCGCTGCTTAGCGAATGACTCTTAAGCAGCGTACCTCTTCTTCCATTAGACTAAAATAATTCATATTAATAATAACTTAATTTTAAAAATGAGTTATTAATAATAACTTAATTTTAAAAATGAGTCAGAAAATCAGAATTAAGCTGAAGTCTTACGACCACCAGTTGGTTGACAAGTCAGCTGAGAAGATTGTGAAGGCTGTTAAGGCAACAGCGCTATCGTTAGCGGTCCTATTCCATTGCCAACACACAAGCGTATTTTTACTGTAAACCGCAGTACTTTCGTTAACAAGAAGTCTCGCGAGCAGTTCCAGCTCTCAGATTTCAAGCGTCTCATCGACATCTACAGCTCAACAGCTAAGACCGTTGATGCCTTGATGAAGCTTGAATTGCCAAGTGGTGTAGAAGTAGAAATCAAAGTCTAATTATTTAAAATTAAATTGAAATGCCAGGATTAATTGGAAGAAAAATCGGAATGACATCCGTTTTCAGTGCCGACGGTAAGAATATTCCGTGCACTGTTATCGAAGTAGGTCCTTGTGTTGTAACCCAGGTTAAGACCGTAGAGAAGGATGGTTACAAGGCTTATCAGTTAGGTTTCGGCGAGGCTAAGGAGAATCGCACTTCTCAGCCTATGATGGGAATCTTCAAGAAGGCAGGCACAACACCTAAGAAGCACTTGGCCGAGTTCAAGTTTGATGAGGAGTACAACCTCGGTGACACCATTACAGTTGAAATCTTCAACGGCTGCAAGTTCGTTGACGTAATTGGTACATCAAAGGGTAAAGGCTTCCAGGGCGTTGTTAAGCGTCACGGATTCGGTGGTGTAGGTCAGTCTACTCATGGTCAGGATGACCGCGCTCGCAAGCCGGGATCTATTGGTGCATGTTCTTACCCTGCAAAGGTATTCAAGGGTATGCGCATGGGTGGCCAAATGGGAGGTGATAGAGTAACAACTCAGAACCTTCAGGTGTTAAAGGTAATTCCAGAGCAGAATCTCCTTATCGTTAAGGGTTCTTTCGCTGGATGCAAAGGTTCAACTGTTTTAATTGAGAAATAATGGAAGTTAGCGTATTAGATATCAAAGGTCAGGAGACCGGCCGCAAGGTAGCTCTTAATGATGCAGTCTTCGGCATAGAGCCTAACGATCACGTTCTCTACCTCACGTAAAGCAGTATCTCGCTAACCAGCGTCAGGGTACAGCTAAGTCTAAGGAGAGAAGCGAGATGAGCGGTTCTACTCGTAAGCTTGGTCGTCAGAAGGGCGGCGGCGGTGCTCGCCGTGGTGATATTAACTCACCTGTACTCGTAGGTGGTGCTCGCGTATTTGGTCCTAAGCCACGTGATTACCGCTTCAAGCTCAACAAGAAGGTAAAGATTCTTGCTCGTAAGTCTGCATTGTCTTATAAGGCACAGGAGAGCGCAATCGTGATGTTGGAAGATTTCACTTTTGAGGCTCCAAAGACTAAAGAATTCTTAAGTGTTCTTAAGAATCTTAAAATCGAGGGCAAAAAGGTACTCTTCGTTTTGCCAGAATCAAATAAAAACGTATATTTGTCTGCACGTAACTTACAGCGCGCTGAGGTTATCCTCGCATCTAACGTCAATTCGTACAAGTTTGAACGCTGATGTAGTAGTGATTACTGAGAAGTCGCTTGAGACTATCGACCAGATCTTAACAAAGTAAAAAGGAGATATTAGAATATGGCATTTATTATCAAACCATTGGTTACTGAGAAGATGACCAAGATTACAGACAAGCAGCCTAACCGCTATGGCTTCGTTGTTCGTCCTGAGGCTAATAAGCTCGAGATTAAGAAGGAAGTTGAGAGTCTGTATAATGTTACAGTAGTTGACGTGAACACAATTCGCTACGCTGGCAAGCGCTCTGCTCGTTACACTAAGGCAGGTCTTGTTAAGGGTCAGAAGAATGCGTTCAAGAAGGCAATCGTTACTCTGAAGGAGGGCGATACAATTGATTTTTACAGCAATATTTAAAATAAAAAATGGCAGTACGTAAATTAAAACCGGTTACTCCGGGTCAAAGACACAAGGTTATTGGCACGTTCGAGGATATTACTGCATCCGTGCCAGAGAAGTCTCTCGTTTACGGTAAGCGTTCTACCGGCGGTCGAAACAACACCGGTAAGATGACCGTTCGCTACATTGGCGGTGGTCACAAGCAGAAGTATCGTTTAATCGACTTCAAACGTGAGAAAGATGGTGTTCCAGCAGTTGTTAAGACAATCGAGTACGATCCAAACCGTTCGGCTCGTATCGCGTTGCTTTACTACGCTGATGGTGAAAAACGTTACATTATTGCTCCTAACGGACTTCAGGTAGGCGCTACTTTGATGTCAGGTGCAGAAGCTGCTCCTGAGATTGGTAACTGTCTTCCTTTGGCAAACATCCCTGTAGGTACAGTGATCCACAACATCGAGTTGCGTCCTGGTCAGGGTGCTTTGTTGGTTCGTTCGGCTGGTAATTTTGCTCAGTTGACTTCTCGTGAGGGCAGTTATTGTGTAATTAAGCTCCCTTCTGGTGAAACACGCCAGATTTTGAGTGCTTGTAAGGCTACAGTTGGTAGTGTTGGTAACTCAGACCACGCACTTGAGCAGTCTGGTAAGGCTGGTCGCTCTCGCTGGTTGGGACGTCGTCCACACAACCGTGGTGTTGTTATGAACCCTGTTGATCACCCAATGGGTGGTGGTGAAGGTCGCCAGAGTGGTGGTCACCCACGTTCACGTAAGGGCTTGTATGCTAAGGGTCTTAAGACTCGCGCACCTAAGAAGCTTTCTAACAAGTATATTATCGAAAGAGCTAACAAAAAATAAAGAGTAAATTATGAGTCGTTCACTTAAAAAGGGTCCATACATCAACGTTTCTCTCGAGAAGAAGATTCTCGCTATGAACGAGAGTGGCAAGAAGAATGTTGTTAAGACATGGGCTAGAGCTTCAATGATATCTCCTGATTTCGTAGGACATACTGTTGCAGTTCATAACGGTAATAAATTTATCCCTGTTTATGTTACAGAGAATATGGTTGGCCACAAGCTTGGAGAGTTCGCTCCAACACGTCGCTTTGGCGGTCACTCTGGTAACAGAAAGTAAGCTAAGGGTTAAACCATTTAAAAATTTAAGTAAATAATGGGAGCAAGAAAACATATTGCGGCTGAAAAATTGAAAGAAGCCCGTAAAAACTTGTACTTCGCTAAGTTGGTAGGCGTTCCTTCTTCTCCACGTAAGATGCGCTATGTAGTAGACATGATTCGTGGTATGGAGGTTAACCGTGCACTCGGAGTACTTCGCTTCTCTAAGAAGCAGGCATCTGCTGACGTTGAGAAATTACTTCGTTCAGCTATCGCTAACTGGGAGGCAAAGAATAATCGCAAGGCTGAAGACGGTGAGCTTTATATCAGTAAGGTCTTCGTTGACGAAGGCGTTACAATGAAACGTATGAGACCTGCACCACAGGGTCGTGGTTATAGAATCCGTAAGCGTTCTAACCATGTTACTCTCTTTGTTGATGCAAAAACTAATGACGAAAAATAATTAAGTAGAATGGGACAGAAAGTTAATCCGATTAGTAACCGACTTGGTGTTATCCGTGGTTGGGATTCAAATTGGTTCGGTGGTAAGAACTTCGGTGACAACCTCGTAGAGGATCAGAAAATCCGTAAGTATCTTAACGAGCGTCTTGCTAAGGCAAGTGTTTCTCGTATCGTTATCGAACGTACATTGAAGCTTGTTACCATTACTATTTGCACAGCCCGTCCAGGTATTGTCATTGGTAAAGGTGGTCAGGATGTAGATAAGTTGAAGGAAGAGTTGAAGAAGCTTTATAAGAAAGATATTCAGATCAACATCTTCGAGGTTAAGAAGCCTGAGCTTGATGCTACCATCGTAGGTAAGAACATCGCGAGCCAGATTGAGCACATGATTGCTTATCGTCGCGCTATCAAGATGGCAGTTGCTAACACTATGCGTGCTGGTGCTGAGGGTATCAAGATTCAGATTACAGGTCGTCTGAACGGTGCTGAAATGGCACGTAAGGAAATGTACAAGGAGGGTCGTACACCTCTCCATACATTCCGTGCAGACATCGACTACTGCCAGTGCGAGGCACTTACCAAGGTAGGTTTGCTTGGCATCAAGGTATGGATTTGCGTGGTGAGGTTTATGGTAAGGCTGATCTTACTCCAAACTTCTCACAGGACAACAAGAGCAACAACCGTGGTAACGGCCGCTCTAACAACCGTGGTGGTAATCGTAAAAGAAACAATAACCGTTAAATTTTAGAAAGCTATCATGTTACAGCCAAAAAGAGTAAAATATAGAAGACCTCAAGATGGTCGTGGCAATAAGGCAACGCTCACAGAGGTACACAATTGGCATTCGGTTCTTTCGGCATCAAGACTCTTGAGTCAAAGTGGATCGATAGCCGTCAGATTGAGCAGCTCGTGTGGCATTGAACCGCTACATGAACCGTCAGGGCCAGGTCTGGATTCGCATTTTCCCTGATAAGCCAATCACTCGTAAGCCAGCCGATGTCCGAATGGGTAAAGGTAAGGGTGATCCAGCAGGATGGGTTGCACCTGTTACACCAGGTCGTATTCTCTTCGAAGTAGAGGGTGTAAGCTTCGACATTGCAAAGGAGGGACTCCGTCTTTGCGCTCAGAAGCTTCCTGTGAAGACTAAGTTTATTGTTAGACGTGATTACGATAAAAACGCTTAATTATGAAGATTGCAGAAATTAAAAATATCGAGACCAAGGAATTGGTTGAGAAGCTGGAGGCAGCAGTTGACGCTTTGAACAAGAAGAAGATCAACCACAACGTAACTCACTTGAGAATCCATCAGAGATTAAGATTGCTCGTCGTGATATCGCACGTATGAAAACTGAACTTCGTCAGAGAGAACTTAACAAATAATAATGGTCCAGATGGAAACAAGAAATTTAAGAAAAGTAAGACAGGGTGTTGTTATCAGCAACAAGATGGATAAAACCATTGTTATTGCAGCTAAGTTCAAGGAGATGCACCCTATTTATGGTAAGTTTGTCCAGAAGACAAAGAAGTACCATGCACATGACGAGAACAATGAGGCTAACGTAGGTGATACAGTTATGATCATGGAGACTCGTCCTCTGTCTAAGACAAAGAGATGGAGATTAGTACAAATTGTAGAAAAAGCTAAGTAATTATGATACAGGCAGAATCAAGACTTACAGTATGTGATAACAGCGGTGCTCGCGAGGCTCTTTGCATTCGAGTTCTCGGTGGTACAGGCCGTCGTTACGCTAGCGTTGGTGACGTGATTGTCGTTGCTGTCAAGAACGTTATCCCATCAAGTGATTTGAAGAAGGGTGCAGTATCAAAGGCTTTGATTGTTCGCACAAAGAAGGAGATTCGTCGTGCAGACGGTTCATATATCCGTTTCGACGATAACGCTTGTGTATTGCTCAACAATGCAGGTGAGCTTCGTGGTAGCCGTATCTTCGGCCCTGTTGCTCGTGAGCTTCGTGCAGTTAATATGAAAGTCGTTTCTTTGGCACCTGAGGTTCTTAATATATTAAAAGTATAAAGTAATGAGTAAGTTACATATTAAGAAAGACGATACCGTTATCGTTATTGCCGGTGTTGATAAGGGCAAGACAGGTAAGGTGCTCAAGGTTCTCGTTGACGAGAATCGTGCCATCGTAGAGGGTGTGCACATGGTATCTAAGAGCACAAAGCCATCTGCTCAGAATCCTCAGGGAGGCATCGTAAAGCAGGAGGCTCCTATTCATATCTCAAATTTGAGTTTGATCGATCCTAAGAGTGGCAAGGCTACTCGCGTTGCTATCAAGCATGAGGGTAAAAACGTTGTTCGCATCGCTAAAAAGTCAGGGGAGGAAATCAAGTAATGGATACAGCACAGTTAAAGAAGTATATAAGGAGACAATCGCTCCTGCTCTTCAGAAGCAGTTCAACTATTCTTCAGCAATGGAGATTCCAGTTTTGAAGAAGATTGTCATCAACCAGGGTCTCGGTGACGCTACACAGGACAAGAAGATTGTTGACGTAGCTATCAACGAGATTACTGCTATCACCGGTCAGAAGGCTGTTGCTACATATTCTAAGAAGGATATCGCAAACTTCAAGCTTCGTAAGAAGATGCCTATCGGTGTTATGGTAACATTGCGTCGTGAGCGTATGTACGAGTTCTTGGAGAAGCTCGTTCGTGTTTCTCTTCCTCGTATCCGCGACTTCAAGGGTATTGAGAGCAAGTTCGATGGCCGTGGTAACTACACATTGGGTATCACAGAGCAGATCATCTTCCAGAGATCAACATCGATGAGATTGACCGTATTCAGGGTATGAACATCACCTTCGTTACAACTGCCAAGACAGACGAGGAAGGTTTTGCACTTCTGAAGGCATTCGGTCTTCCATTCAAGAACGCAAATAAAGATTAAGAGATATGGCAAAAGAATCAATGAAAGCTCGCGAGATTAAGCGTGCAAAGCTTGTAGCTCGTTACGCTGAGAAGCGCGAAGCTCTGAAAAAGATTATTGCAACTTCTAATGATCCAGCCGAAGCATACGAGGCAGCTCGTAAGCTTCAGGCTATCCCTAAGAATGCAAACCCTATCCGTCTTCACAACCGTTGCAAGATCACTGGTCGTCCAAAGGGTTATATCCGCCAGTTCGGTCTTTCACGTATCCAGTTCCGTGAGATGGCTTCTGCAGGTTTGATTCCAGGTGTTAAGAAGGCAAGCTGGTAATCTTTACAGGCAAGGAATTTTTTATTATTTAATATTGTCGGGGTAGTCCCGATTAATTAAACATTTATATTTTATGACAGATCCAATAGCAGATTATCTGACAAGACTCAGAAACGCAATCATGGCTCATCACCGTGTTGTAGAAGTTCCTGCGTCTAACTTGAAGAAAGAGATTACAAAGATCCTCTTCGAGAAAGGTTACATCCTCAACTACAAGTTTGTAGAGGATGGTCCTCAGGGCTCAATCAAGGTTGCCTTGAAGTACAACCCAACTACAAAGCAAAACGCTATCAAGTGTTTGAAGCGCGTGTCAACTCCAGGTTTGCGTAAGTACACTGGTTACAAGGACATGCCAAGAGTAATTAACGGATTAGGTATTGCTATCTTATCTACATCCAAAGGTGTAATGACAGACAAAGAGGCTTCTGATCTTAAGATCGGTGGCGAGGTTCTTTGCTATATTTATTAATTGGAGGCTTTTATATGTCTAGAATAGGAAAATTGCCAATTAGTATCCCTGCAGGTGTTACTGTAAACTATGACAACGATTCACACGTTTGTACAGTAAAGGGCCCTAAGGGTGAACTTTCTCAGTGGATTGATCCATCTATCAAGTTTATCAACGCAGATGGTCAGATTAGCTTTGAAATCGATGAAAATAGTCCTGTAAATGTTAAGCAGAAGCAGGCTTTCCACGGTTTGTATCGCTCTCTCGTTAACAACATGGTTGTTGGCGTTAGCGCTGGTTATACAAAGGTTTTGGAATTGGTAGGTGTTGGTTATCGTGTTTCTAACCAGGGCAACTTGATTGAGTTCGCTTTGGGTTACACTCACCCTATTTTCATCCAGTTGCCTAAGGAGATTAAGGTTGAGACTAAGTCTGAAAGAAACCAGAACCCAATCTTGACATTGGAGTCATGCGACAAGCAGTTGTTGGGACTCGTTTGTGCAAAAATTCGTTCTTTCCGCAAGCCAGAGCCTTATAAGGGTAAGGGTATTCTCTTCAAGGGTGAAGTTATTCGCAGAAAGTCTGGTAAGAGTGCTTCAGCTAAGTAATTTTAATTATTTACGATTATGACAACAAAGAAGTAGAAAGACGAATTAAGATAAGTTCCGCATTCGCAAGAATGTTAATGGAACAGCTGAGCGTCCACGTCTCAGTGTATTCCGCTCTAACAAGCAGATTTACGCTCAGGTTATTAATGATTTGACAGGCACTACACTTGCATCAGCTTCTTCACTCGGTTTGGAGAAGATGCCTAAGCAGGAGCAGGCAACCAAGGTTGGCGAGCTCATCGCTGAGAAGGCAAAGGTGCTGGCGTTGAGAAGTAGTTTTCGACCGTAACGGTTATCTTTACCACGGTCGCGTAAAGCAGTTGGCTGACGGTGCTCGTAATGGTGGTCTTAAATTTTAAACGATTATGGCAATGGATAAAGTAAAGGTAAATAACGAAGAAGTACTTAAGGATCGCTTGGTTGCAATCAACCGTGTCACTAAGGTTACCAAGGGTGGTCGTACTTTCACATTCGCTGCTATCGTCGTTGTAGGTGACGGTAACGGTGTTATCGGTTACGGTCTTGGTAAGGCAGGTGAGGTTACAGCTGCTATTGCTAAGGGCACTGAGGCTGCTAAGAAGAACCTGGTTAAAGTTCCTATACTCAAGGGTACAGTTCCTCACGAGGTTGAGACAGCTTTCGGTGGTGCTAAGGTTCTCATCAAGCCTGCTGCTGCCGGTACTGGTTTGAAGGCCGGTGGTGCTATGCGTGCTGTTCTTGAGAGCGTAGGTATCAAGGACGTTATTGCAAAGTCTAAGGGTTCATCTAATGCCCACAACCTGGTAAAGGCTACTATCGCTGCTCTCGCAGAGATGCGTGATGCTTACACTGTAGCAGGTGAGCGTGGTATCAGTATGGATAAAGTATTTAACGGTTAATTAGGATTTATCGAATATGGCAACAATTAAAGTCAAGCAGATTAAGAGTAAGATCGGTGCTCCAGTTGATCAGAAGCGTACACTCGCTTGTCTGGGTCTCCGCAAGATTTCTCAGGTTGTTGAGGTAGAGGATACTCCTAGCAACCGTGGTATGATCCGTAAGGTTCATCACCTCGTAAGTGTAGTTGATTAATTAATCTCAAAAAATTAGGAACGATTATGAAATTAAATAATTTGAAACCTGCTGCAGGTTCTACCCATTCACGTCGTCGTATTGGTCGTGGTCCAGGTTCTGGTCTCGGTGGTACTTCTACACGTGGTCACAAGGGTGCCAAGGCTCGTTCTGGTTATAAGAGAAAGATTGGTTTCGAAGGTGGTCAGATGCCATTGCAGCGTCGTGTTCCAAAGGCTGGTTTCAAGAATATCAACCATAAGGAGTACTTCGCAGTAAACCTTTCAACTCTTCAGGCTCTTGCAGAAGCAAAGAACCTTACAAAGATCGGTATTGAGGAACTCAAGGCAGCTGGTCTTACCAATGGTAAGGAGCTCGTTAAGGTTCTCGGTAACGGTGAACTTACAGCAAAATTGGAAGTTGAAGCTAATGCTTTCTCAAAGACTGCCGAAGAAGCAATCAAGGCAGTAGGTGGTAACGCAACTATAATCTAAGTAATGAAAAAGTTTATTGAGACACTAAAGAACTGTTGGAAGATTGAGGACCTCCGTCAGAGACTTCTCATTACTCTTCTGTTTACGGCTATTTACCGTTTTGGCTCGTTTGTGGTACTTCCGGGTATCAATCCGAGCATGTTGGAAAAATTGCAGTCGCAGACCTCAGGCGGTCTTATGTCGCTTTTGGACATGTTCTCTGGTGGTGCATTTTCTAATGCGTCTATCTTCGCATTGGGAATTATGCCTTATATCTCAGCTTCAATTGTTATGCAGCTTCTTGCTGTCGCTGTACCTTACTTCCAGAAGATGCAGCGCGAGGGCGAGAGCGGCCGCAAGAAAATACAATGGTACACTAGAGTCCTGACTGTAGCCATCCTGGTCTTTCAGGCTCCTAGTTACCTTCTGAATTTGAAAATGCAGGCTGCTAACGCTTTGGCAACGGGTATTAGCTGGACCGTCTTTATGATTCCAGCTACTATCATCCTTGCAGCAGGAAGTATGTTTATTCTCTGGCTTGGTGAGCGTATCACGGATAAGGGAGTAGGTAATGGTATCTCTCTCATCATTATGATTGGTATCATCGCTCGTTTGCCTCAGGCATTCGTACAGGAGATGACCTCTCGTTTGCAGGCTATCTCTGGTGGTGGTTTGATCATGTTCATTGTAGAGATTCTTATTCTCTATGCTGTAGTTTGTGCCTCAATTCTTCTGGTACAGGGTACACGTAAGATCCCGGTTCAGTACGCTAAGCGCTTGGTTGGTAACAAGCAGTATGGTGGTGCACGTCAGTACATCCCATTGAAGCTTTTCGCAGCCAACGTAATGCCTATCATCTTTGCACAGGCTTTGATGTTCATTCCATTGGCATTAGTTCGCTACCAGTCTGAAAATGCAAGTAGCGTTGTTCAGCAGCTGATGGATAACCGCAGTTTACTTTATAATGTAATCTATGTAATCCTCGTGATTGCGTTTACATATTTCTACACTGCTATTACATTGAACCCAACTCAGATGGCGGAGGATATGAAGCGTAACAATGGTTTCATTCCAGGTGTTAAGCCAGGTAAGGATACCGCTGAGTACATTGATACCGTAATGTCTCGTATTACTTTACCAGGTTCATTATTTATTGCATTTATTGCGATTATGCCAGCTCTTGCAGGACTTCTTGATGTGCAGCAGGCCTTCTCACAATTCTTCGGAGGTACTTCTCTGTTGATTTTGGTAGGTGTTGTGATTGACACATTGCAGCAGATCGAGAGTCATTTGCTTATGCGCCACTATGATGGTCTTCTCAATTCAGGCCATACTCGTCAGGGTGGTGTTGCTGCATATTAATCTTTATCTTTTGAAATGCAGATATTTCTGAAGACAGAGGATGAAATTAACCAGATGCGCAAGGCTAACCAACTCGTTGGTGCAACGCTTGCGGAATTAGGTAAACATATAAAACCAGGTGTAACGACTCTCCATTTGGATAGGGTAGCCGAGGAGTTCATCCGTGATCACGGTGCGATTCCAACGTTCAAGAATTTTCCTAATCCTTATGGAGAGCCTTTTCCCGCTAGTATATGTACTTCCATCAATGATGTAGTAGTACATGGTATTCCTAGTGAGAAGGACGTGCTGAAGGATGGTGATATTATCTCCATCGACTGCGGCACCCTTTTAGAAGGTTTCAACGGTGACAGTTGCTATACTTTCGCTGTTGGAGAGATAACTTCCGATGTTCAACAACTCCTTAAGGTAACTAAAGAATCTTTGTACCTGGGTATCGAACAGGCTGTGGCAGGAAAGCATTTGGGTGATATTGGTTACGCCGTACAGACTCATTGCCAGCAATATGGTTATGGGGTAGTACGAGAGCTAACAGGTCATGGCATTGGCAGGGCTATGCACGAGGATCCTCCGTTCGTAATTACGGCAGTCGTGGTTCCGGCATTCTGTTAAAGGAAGGTATGTGCTTGGCTATAGAGCCGATGATAACAATGGGCGACCGTCAAATTGGCTTGCTCCCCGACAA
>ENA-OQCS01001118-OQCS01001118.1-human-gut-metagenome-genome-assembly--contig:-NODE-1118-length-14317-cov-3.980409_pt1 | contig 14317 bp, 18 predicted proteins | sample MGYA00242757_ERZ504575 | MGnify/ENA primary metagenome ERZ504575 (study PRJEB26092, sample SAMD00036297) | human gut metagenome | host: Homo sapiens | study: EMG produced TPA metagenomics assembly of...
CCGTCCCGACCGTGTGGCTATGCAGGATGCAACGGCTCAAATGGCCTTATTGCAATTTATGAATGCAGGCCGTGAGCAGGTTGCCGTGCCTTCCACTGTGCACTGTGACCATTTGATTCAAGCATATAAAGGTGCAAAAGAAGATATCGTGACTGCTACGAAGACCAACGAGGAGGTCTATAATTTTCTCCGTGATGTTTCCTCCCGCTATGGCATAGGTTTTTGGCAGCCGGGAGCAGGCATTATTCACCAGGTGGTATTGGAGAACTACGCATTTCCGGGTGGGATGATGGTAGGCACGGACTCTCATACGCCCAATGCCGGAGGTTTGGGCATGGTGGCCATTGGTGTGGGTGGTGCCGATGCGGTGGATGTGATGACCGGCATGGAATGGGAACTGAAAATGCCGCGTCTGATAGGCGTACACTTGAAGGGTAAATTGAGTGGCTGGGTAGCTCCCAAAGACGTTATTCTGAAGTTGGCGGGTATTCTTACTGTAAAAGGGGGAACCAATGCCATCATTGAATATTTTGGACCGGGAACCGCTTCGTTGTCTGCCACTGGAAAGGCTACCATCTGCAATATGGGGGCAGAGGTGGGGGCGACTACCTCCCTTTTCCCTTACGATGAGCGCATGGGTACCTACTTGAAAGCTACCGGACGTGAAGAAGTGGCAAAAATGGCTGTTTCCGTAGCTGCCGACCTTCGCGCCGACGACGAAGTGCTGGCAAATCCGGAAAAATATTACGACCGCATCATTGAAATAGACCTCTCGCTGTTGGAACCGTATATCAATGGGCCCTTTACGCCGGATGCAGCAACACCGATATCGAAATTTGCCGAGGTAGTGATAACCAATAACTATCCCCGCCGGATGGAAGTCGGTCTGATAGGGTCGTGCACCAATTCGTCCTATCAGGATTTGAGCCGTGCGGCCTCCCTTGCCCGGCAGGTAAAGGAAAAGAATTTGAAGGTTGCTTCCCCGCTGATTGTCAATCCCGGCTCGGAGCAGATACGTGCTACTGCTGAACGCGACGGCATGATTGCCGCTTTCGAAGATATTGGCGCAACGATAATGGCGAATGCCTGCGGACCTTGTATTGGCCAGTGGAAGCGCCATACTGATGACCCCGAACGCAAAAATTCCATCGTCACCTCTTTTAACCGTAATTTTGCCAAACGTGCCGACGGCAATCCCAATACTTTTGCTTATGTGGCTTCTCCCGAAATTACCATCGCTGACCATTGCAGGCGACCTCTGTTTCGACCCCTTGCGGGATACGCTGGTCAATGCCAAAGGAGAGGTTGTGAAACTGTCCGAACCAGTCGGTGAGGAATTGCCGGCACACGGATTCATCGGAGGACAAAAAGGATATATTGCTCCAAACAAGGGACAGACGGAAATTACGGTCAATCCTCATTCACAGCGCTTGCAACTGCTGACTCCCTTCCCTGCCTGGATGGCATGGACTTGCTGAATATGCCTTTATTGATTAAGTGCAAGGGAAATGTACCACCGACCACATCTCTATGGCGGGGCCATGGCTCCGTTTCCGGGGACATTTGGAGAATATTTCGGACAATATGCTGATGGGGCTGTCAATGCTTTCAATGGAGAGACGAACAAGGTTTGGAACCGCTCCACCAATACCTATGGAACAGTGTCAGGCACTGCGAAGCTGTATAAATCAGAAGGCATCCCTTCCATTGTCGTTGCCGAAGAGAATTATGGTGAAGGTTCCAGCCGTGAGCATGCTGCCATGGAACCACGCTTCCTGAATGTACGCGCCATTTTGGCGAAAAGCTTTGCCCGTATCCATGAGACGAATTTAAAGAAACAAGGCATGTTGCGCTGACCTTTACGGATAAGGCCGATTATGACAAGATTCGGGAACGCGACCTGATTTCTGTCATGGGGTTGAAAGATTTTGCTTCGGGACGTACGTTGAAGGTGGTTCTTCATCACGAGGACGGGAGTAAAGAAAGTTTTGAAGTACAACATACGTATAACGAACAGCAGATAGCCTGGTTCCGGGCCGGTTCTGCACTTAATGCAAGATAGAATATGGAAAAAATTACTGTACCTTTTATTACCGGCGATGGAGTGGGAGCAGAAGTGACCCCATCCATGCAGGCTGTCGTGAATGCCGCTGTCAAGAAATCCTATGGTGACCGGCGTGGCATTGAATGGAAAGAAGTGCTGGCAGGAGAACGTGCTTTCCACGAAACCGGCTCCTGGTTGCCGGACGAAACCATGGAAGCCTTCCGCACCTATAAGGTGGGCATCAAAGGTCCTTTGACAACTCCCGTCGGTGGAGGTATCCGTTCCTTGAACGTAGCCTTGCGTCAGACGCTCGATTTGTATGTCTGCCAACGTCCGGTACGTTGGTATAAGGGCATTGTTTCTCCACTCAAAGAGCCACAGAAGGTGGATATGTGCGTATTCCGTGAGAATACCGAGGATATTTATGCAGGCATCGAATGGGAAGCCGGAACTCCGGAGGCTGAAAAGTTCTATCGTTTTCTCCGTGATGACATGGGGGTGACAAAAGTCCGTTTTCCCGAAACCTCCTCGTTTGGCGTGAAGCCGTTTCAAGAGAAGGAACAGAGCGCTTGGTGCGTGCCGCCTGCCAATACGCCCTTGAGCATCATCTGCCTTCCGTGACGTTGGTACACAAAGGAAACATCATGAAATTTACGGAAGGCGGCTTCAAGAAGTGGGGGTACGAACTGGCAGAACGTGAGTTTGGTAAAGAACTTGCAGAAGGGCGTCTGGTCATCAAGGACTGCATTGCCGATGCATTCTTGCAGAACACGTTGCTTATCCCCGAAGAATATTCCGTGATTGCCACGTTGAATCTGAACGGCGATTATGTGTCCGACCAACTGGCTGCATGGTAGGCGGCATCGGCATTGCACCGGGTGCGAATATCAACTATAAAACAGGGCATGCCATTTTTGAGGCTACTCACGGGACGGCTCCGAACATTGCCGGGAAAGACATTGTGAATCCCTGTTCCATCATCTTTCCGCTGTGATGATGCTTGAATATCTGGGTTGGAAGGAAGCAGCCTCTCTTATAGAGAACGCCTTGGAGGAAAGTTTCACAGAAGCCCGTGCTACTGCCGACTTGGCACGTTTTATGCCGGGTGGCGTCTCGCTGTCCACTTCGACTTTCACCCGGGAGATTGTAAGGAGAATAGAAAATGGGAATAACGAATAAAACGAAACGATTATGAAGAAGGAGTATCTGATTTACAAGCTTTCCGAAGATTTGAAGGAAGCTACCCGGATTGAGAATGAACTGTTCAGGAAGTTTGATGTGAAGCGCGGTTTGCGTAATGAGGACGGCACGGGAGTCTTGGTGGGGTTGACCAAAATAGGCAATGTGGTCGGCTATGAACGCATCCCCGGTGGAGCTGAAGCCTATTCCCGGCAAATTGTTCTACCGCGGTTATGATGTGGATGACTTGGCACACGCCATCATCAAAGAGAAGCGTTTCGGTTTTGAGGAAATTGCCTACTTGTTGCTTTCCGGTCGCCTGCCCGACAAGGAAGAACTCTCTTCTTTCCGTGAACTCATCAACGACAACATGCCGCTGGAGCAGAAGACCAAGATGAATATCATTGAACTCGAAGGAAACAACATTATGAACATCCTGGCGCGCAGCGTGCTCGAGATGTATCGTTTTGACCCTGATGCAGATGACACTTCCCGCGATAATCTGATGCGGCAGAGCATTGAGCTTATTTCGAAATTCCCGACCATCATTGCGTATGCCTATAACATGCTTCGCCATGCCACCCATGGCCGTTCACTGCATATCCGCCATCCGCAGGAAAACCTTTCCATTGCCGAGAATTTCCTCTATATGCTGAAGAAGGACTACACGGAGCTGGATGCCCGCACGCTCGACCTGCTGCTGGTTCTTCAGGCCGAGCACGGTGGTGGTAACAACTCCACTTTTACCGTACGTGTCACTTCTTCTACCGGGACGGATACTTACTCTTCGATAGCGGCAGGTATCGGTTCCTTGAAAGGGCCGCTTCATGGAGGTGCCAATATCCAGGTTGCCGATATGTTCCACCATCTGCAGGAAAACATTCAGGACTGGACGAATGTGGATGAGATTGATACTTACTTCACCCGCATGCTCAACAAGGAAGCCTATAACAAGACCGGCTTGATATATGGTATCGGACATGCCGTCTATACCATTTCCGACCCGCGCGCCATTCTGCTGAAAGAGCTTGCCCGCGACCTTGCCCGCGAAAAAGGGAAAGAACGCGAGTTCGCTTTCCTTGAACTGCTCGAGGAGCGCGCCATTGATGTGTTTGGCCGTGTGAAGAATAATGGCAAGACGGTTTCGAGTAATGTGGATTTCTATTCGGGCTTTGTTTACGAGATGATTGGGCTGCCGCAGGAAATCTTCACGCCTTTGTTTGCATGGCACGTATTGTCGGTTGGTGTGCACATCGCAATGAAGAATTGAATTTCGAAGGCAAGCGTATTATCCGTCCTGCCTATAAGAATGTTTTGGATGAGGTGGCTTATGTGCCCATTAAGAAACGGTAAGGATTAGACTTGTATCTTTTAAATCGTTCCATCACGGGGAAAAAATCGTTCCACCATGGTAGAACGATTTTCTCATGGTGGAATGAAATTTACTCCATGATGGAACGATTAGATTTCGTATCTCTACTGCTTAATCTTCTCAGTAAAAAACACTGGTTTTTGCATGAAAAAACAATTATCCGGGGAAAACGATTTGTTTGTTGTGAGTTTTCTTTATCTTTGCTTCGCATAAATAAAGAACTATGAATCAGGAAACTTTTCAGATATTTCTGTGGGTAATGAGTGCTGTGGCATTGGTTGTCTTTATTGCACTCTATTTTGTCAAAGCGGGTTATGGCATGTTCCGTACTGCCTCGTGGGGAATCTCCATCAATAATAAACTGGCGTGGGTGCTTATGGAAGCGCCGGTATTCATCGTCATGTTTGGGTTGTGGGGGAAGAGTGGAGCGGGATTTGCCGTGCCGGTATATTTCTTCTTCCTGCTGTTTCAGTTGCACTATCTTCAGCGGGCCTTTATTTTTCCGTTCCTGCTGAAAGGTAAAAGCCGGATGCCGGTAGCTATTATGGCGATGGGTATCGTCTTCAACCTTTTGAACGGGATGATGCAGGCGGGCGGTTTGTTCTATTTCGCTCCCGAAGGCTTGTATGCCGATGGCTGGGCCTATTTGCTGAAACCTCATGCCTTGTTGGGAATCATTCTGTTTTTTGCAGGTATGTTCGTCAATTTGCATTCCGACTATGTGATACGTCATCTGCGCAGGCCAGGTGATACGAAGCATTATCTTCCCGGAAAAGCTTTACCGATACGTCACTTCTGCCAATTACTTCGGTGACTGGTGGAATGGACGGGGTTTGCCATACTCACAGCTTCTCCCGCCGCCTGGGTGTTCGTCTGGTGGACGTTTGCCAACCTTGTTCCCCGTGCCGATGCCATTCACCGCCGTTATCGGGAGGAGTTTGGTGATGAGGCGGTAGGAAAGCGCAAACGCATCATTCCATTTCTTTATTAATGGAAAATGGAGAGTTGAAAATGGAAAATGAATAATTCATAACTTATAACTCATAACTCATAACTCATAACGATGGAATCCAAGTTATTCACCCCCGTCACTTTCGGACCGTTGACTTTGCGTAACCGTACCATCGTTCGGCTGCTTTCGAGAGCATGTGTCCCGGAAACGCTCCGTCGGACATGTTGCTCGACTATCATCGGTCGGTAGCGGCGGGAGGTATAGGTATGACTACTGTTGCTTATGCGGCAGTTACTCAGAGCGGCTTGTCTTTTGACCGCCAGTTGTGGATGCGTCCTGAGATTATCCCCGGACTCCGTAGGCTGACTGATGCCATACATGCGGAGGGGGCTGCGGCAGGCATCCAGTTGGGACACTGTGGCAATATGTCCCATAAGAGTATTTGCGGTTGTATGCCCGTCGGCGCATCTTCTGGTTTCAATCTTTACTCTCCTACCTTTGTGCGCGGACTGCGTGCCGATGAGCTGCCGGAGATGGCGCGTGCTTATGGGCGTTCGGTGAATCTGGCACGGGAGGCCGGATTTGATTCTGTAGAGATTCATGCAGGGCATGGCTATCTCATCAGCCAGTTCTTGTCCCCGTCCACCAACCATCGGAAAGACGAGTTCGGAGGCTCGTTGCAGAACCGTATGCGTTTTATGGATATGGTGATGGAAGAAGTGATGAAGGCTGCCGGCAGTGATATGGCTGTGCTGGTGAAGATGAACATGCGCGACGGTTTCCGTGGAGGGATGGAGCTGGACGAGACGATGCAGGTGCCCGGAGGCTGGAGCAGTCGGGAGCACATGCGCTGGTCTTGAGCGGTGGGTTTGTCAGTAAGGCGCCGATGTATGTCATGCGGGGCGAAATGCCTATCCGCAGCATGACGCATTACATGACCTGCTGGTGGTTGAAATACGGTGTACGCATGGTAGGCAAATGGATGATACCGAGCGTACCGTTTAAGGAAGCTTATTTCCTGGAAGATGCCTTGAAATTCCGTGCCGCCTTGAAGATACCGTTGGTTTATGTGGGTGGCCTGGTTTCCAGGGACAAGATAGATGAGGTGCTGGATGACGGCTTCGAGGCTGTGCAAATGGCACGCGCTCTGCTCAATGAGCCGGGGTTTGTCAACCGCATGCGTGCCGAAGAGAATGCACGTTGCAACTGCCGGCATAGTAATTATTGCATTGCCCGGATGTATTCCATCGAGATGGCATGCCATCAGCATTTGAAGGAGGAGCTTCCACCTTGTCTGAAAAGGGAGATAGAGAAAATCGAAGCGAAAGGCTGATTTTTAGTTTTTAATTTTCAATTTTTAATTATTAAAGTGAATTTAGCTGTTATAACCGGGGCAGACGGTGGCATGGGCATGGAAATTACCCGCGCAGTGGCAACTGCCGGCTATCAGGTCATCATGGCATGCCGTGACCCCCAAGCTGCCGAACCCAAGCGGCAACTGCTGATGCGTGAAACCGGTAATCCGCGTATTGAGACTGCTCCCATTGATTTGGCATCTCTGGCTTCAGTGGCCGCATTTGCAGAGCATCTGTTGAAGCGGGGAGAGCCGTTGGCGTTGCTGATGAACAATGCCGGAACCATGGAAACGGAACGCCGCATTACCGAAGACGGACTGGAACGGACGGTGAGTGTCAATTATGTAGGGCCTTACCTGCTGACCCGCAAGCTGCTGCCATTGATGGGAGAGGGGAGCCGTATTGTGAATATGGTATCTTGTACGTATGCCATCGGTCATCTTGACTTTCCGGATTTTTTCCTCCGGGGAAGGAAGGGTGGCTTTTGGCGCATTCCTATATATAGCAACACGAAGCTGGCATTGACTCTGTTCACCATCGACTTGGCCAGTCGCGTCAAACACAAAGGTATTGTTGTGAATGCGGCCGACCCGGGGATTGTGTCTACCAATATCATCACCATGCATATGTGGTTTGACCCGCTGACAGATATACTTTTCAGCCTTTTATCCGTACTCCCCGTAAGGGAGCTGCAACGGCTGTCGGCTTATTGCTGGATGAGGATGCCGGTAAACGTACGGGGACATTGAATGCCAGTTGCCGTCCCAAGTCTCTTTCGGAGAAGTACACCCGGCATGTACAGATGGAAGAACTGTGGGAGAGGACGGAAAGTATAGTGAAAAAATGGTTGTAAAAAACAGAGAAGGCGCATATGTCGCCTTCTCTGTTTATGGGGTATCTGAACAGTCTGTCATTAGATAGACAGTTCTCTCAATACATTTACAAGGTCTTTCTTGATGGGTTTGTCATTCTTGATGGCCTTCGTGAAGGGAACGTATACCACTTCATCGTGGTCAATGCCTATCATGACATTGCGCTGTCCTTCCATGATGGCGTCGATGGCGGCTGCGCCCAGACGGCTGGCAAGGATACGGTCGTGTGCCGTAGGGCTACCACCGCGTTGCAAGTGACCGAGGATGGTTACGCGTACGTCATATTGGGGGTATTCGTTCTTTACACGCTCTGCATAGTGCATTGCACCGCCGGTCAGTTCACTCTCGGCTACCAGTACGATACTGCTGTTCTTGGATTTCCGGAAACCGTTCTTGATGAATTCTTCCAGTTGGTCCACTTCCGTACTGAATTCCGGGATAATGGCTGCTTCTGCTCCGGAGGCGATGGCGCCGTTCAGAGCGAGGAAACCGGCATCGCGTCCCATGACTTCTACGAAAAACAAGCGCTCATGGGAAGTGGCTGTATCACGGATTTTGTCCACAGCATCCAGGATCGTGTTCAGCGCGGTGTCGTAGCCGATAGTGGTATCTGTTCCATAAAGGTCATTGTCGATAGTTCCCGGCAGCCCGATACAAGGCACGTCAAACTCTTGTGCAAAGATACGAGCACCGGTCAGCGAACCGTCGCCTCCGATAATCACTAAGGCGTCAATGCTTCTTTCTTCATGTTGTCGTAAGCAATCTGGCGGCCCTCGGGAGTCGTGAACTCTTTGCAGCGGGCTGTCTTCAGGATTGTACCACCCAGCTGGATGATGTTGCTGACATTTTGGCTTTTGAATTCTTTGATTTCGCCGGTTACCAGACCTTTGTAACCTCTATATATACCTTTAACTGAAAGTCCGTTGTAAATAGCCGAACGTGTCACGGCACGTATGGCTGCGTTCATTCCCGGAGCATCACCTCCTGATGTCAAGATACCAATGCACTTAACTGTTCCCATAACAATCTTTTTGTTTAGTATTAATAATCATGATGAAAAATAGATTTGGACTATTTTTTCATGCCGCAAAGATAGTAAAAAGCTGAGGCGGTGACTAATAAATTACGTTAATTTGCTGTTCCAAAAGGATGACAAACTGTTATTTAAGTTTTGACTTTATGGCTTCTGAAATTTCTTCCATCAGCCATTTGGGGGTGGAAGTGGCTCCGCAGACACCGATGGAATTGGCACCGGCTAACAGAGAACTATCTATTTCTTCGGCACTGTCTATCAAATGTGAATTGGCATTGACTTTTTTACACTCACTGAACAGCATCTTGCCGTTAGAGCTTTTTTTGCCGCTGACAAAGAATATTAAATCATGGGAAGCTGCAAATTTCCGGATATTAGGTATCCGGTTTGCCACTTGTCGGCAGATAGTGTCATAGGACTCGAAAGTGACTTTCGGTGAGATATGTCCCTCTATGTATTTCACAATGTTTTGAAATCCGTCCAGAGACTTTGTGGTCTGGGAGTAGAGACGGATGTCTTTGCTGAAATCCAGTTTCCTTGCCTCTTCCTGCTTTTCGATGACGATGGCCTTTCCGGTGGTTTGTCCTACCAGACCCAGTACTTCGGCGTGTCCATTTTTGCCATAGATGACAATTTGCTTGTCGCGGTTGTCTTCCTGGACGTACTCTTGCTTAATCTTCTTTTGCAGGCGGAGTACGACCGGGCAGGTTGCGTCAATGATTTCTATATTGTTGCGGCGGGCAATGTCATAAGTTTCAGGGGGCTCTCCATGAGCACGCAGCAGCACTTTGGCGTTGTGGAGGTGGTTGAATTCCTCATGGTTGATGGTAATCAGCCCCATTGCCTTCAGGCGTTCCACTTCACGGCTGTTGTGCACGATGTCTCCCAGACAATAGAGGGTTCCTCCTTTCGCCAGTTCCTCTTCTGCCTTGTTTATTGCGGTGACAACTCCGAAACAGAAGCCGGAGCCTTCGTCTATTTCTACTTTTGCCATATCCGGTTCAGTTCTTCTCCTTTATAACCCGTTCGAATTGTTCCGCCAGCCATTCCTTTTGTTGGGAAATGCTCAGGTGGCTGTTGTCCAACAATAAAGCGTCAGAAGCTTTGCGCAGCGGACTTACATCCCGGTTTTGGTCAATATAGTCCCGTTGTTTCACATTTTCCAGAATTTCGTCAAAGCTGGCTTCTTCCCTTTTGGCCTTTAGTTCGTCATAGCGGCGTTGTGCCCGTATCTCGGGGGTGGCGGTTACAAAAATTTTCAGCTCGGCATCCGGAAAAACGGTAGTGCCGATGTCGCGCCCATCCATAACGATACCCTTGGCCTTGCCCATCTCTTGTTGCTGTGCTACCATAGCTTCGCGTACGAAATCCAATGTTGCAATGGGGCTGACACGTGAAGATACTTCCATGGTACGGATTTTGTTTTCTACATTTACTCCGTTCAGGTAGGTATCTGGGCGTCCGGTTTCGGGGTTCAGGCGGAAAGAAATATGTATATCCTTTATTAGACTTTTCAGTTTTTCGGCATCTATGCGGTCACCCTGGAAAATACCATTCTCTATACTATATAATGTTACTGCCCGATACATGGCACCACTATCTATATATATGTAACCGATTTCGCGGGCGAGGTCTTTGGCCATAGTGCTTTTCCCGCAAGAGGAAAAACCGTCGATTGCTATTGTTATCTTTTTCATGACTTTTATGCTATAGTTATATAGGTATAACACCTGCAAAACAGAAAATTTCAATATTTCATTTAAAATTCTTGCCAAAGATACGGTATTTTTAAAATATCTCGTTACATTTGTGGCACAAAAGCACATGGAGGTTTTTGAAGGATTAAAAAAATGAAAATGGAGCGCCTATTGTGTAAAAAAAAACAGCAGAGCGTGAACATTCTTGGGAAAAGTGCTATATTTGCCCCAAATGAGAAACACTAAAATTATATTATAAATTATGGAAATTAAGAAATCACCTAAGGCAGACCTGGAGAGTAAGAAGTCGACTTGGCTGCTTGTCGGTTATGTAATCGTGCTCGCTTTCATGTTTGTTGCGTTCGAGTGGACAAAGCGTGACATCAAGATTGACACGAGCCAGGCTATTACCGACGTATTTTTTGAAGAGGAAATCATCCCTATTACAGAACAGCCGGAGCAGGTTACTCCTCCGCCTCCCGAAGCCCCTTCAATTGCAGAGACGTTGACTATCGTTGAAGACGATGCTGACGTGGAAGAAACGGCCATTGTATCTTCTGAAGAATTGAACCAGGCAGTGGAAATCAAATATGTTCCCGTAGCAGTGGAAGAGGAAGAACCGGAAGAACAGACTATTTTCGAGGTGGTAGAACAGATGCCTGAGTTCCCGAATGGTGGTATGGCTGGTTTGATGCAGTATTTGAGCAAGAATATTAAATATCCTACTATTGCACAGGAAAACGGAACTCAAGGCCGTGTAACTGTACAGTTCGTGGTTAATAAGGACGGTAGTATCGTAGATGCTAAAGTTCTGAGAGGCGTTGACCCGTATTTGGACAAAGAAGCTGTCCGCGTGATTATGGGCATGCCGAAGTGGAAACCCGGTATGCAGCGTGGTAAACCCGTTCGTGTTAAGTATACCGTGCCTGTAATGTTTAGATTGCAGTAATAAAATATCTATAAGTGGGAGAGGCTGCCGGAATGCAGCCTCTTTTCATTATCCGCTATTCCCTAAATTCTGAAAATGCCATGTTTACAGCTTCCGAGCTTTTAGAAAGAATAAATTCTCATATTGCAGAATTGCAGTTTACCCGTACTCCTCAAGGTTTATATGCTCCCGTTACCTATGTGTTGTCCATGGGCGGAAAAAGAATCCGTCCGGTATTGATGTTGATGGCCTACAATCTGTATCAGGAGGATATTACCCGTATTTTTAACCCTGCAACGGGGATTGAAGTGTATCATAATTATACTCTTTTGCATGACGACTTGATGGACCGTGCAGACCGTCGCCGTGGTAAGGAGACGGTACATAAAGTTTGGGATGACAATGCTGCCATCCTTTCGGGGGATGCAATGCTTGTATTAGCTTATCAGTTTATGGCTCAATGCCCGGTTGAACACCTGAAAGAGGTGATGGATATATTTAGCCTGACTGCACTGGAAATCTGTGAAGGACAGCAGCTGGATATGGAGTTTGAACATCGGAAGGATGTGAAGGCAGAGGAGTATCTGGAAATGATTCGTCTGAAAACTTCGGTATTGTTGGCTGCAAGCTTGAAGATTGGCGCTCTTTTGGGAGGGGCTTCTTCTGAAGATGCGGAGCAGTTGTATGATTTTGGCATGAACTTGGGTGTCGCTTTTCAGTTGAAAGATGATTTCCTGGATGTTTATGGCGATGCTGCCGTCTTTGGAAAGAATATTGGAGGTGATATTCTGTGCAATAAAAGACCTACATGCTGATAAAGGCTTTTGAACATGCGGATGAGGAGCAGTTGACCCGCTTGAATGCTTGGGTGGATGCTGTTGCATTCAACCCGGAGGAGAAAGTTGCTGCGGTGACGGAACTGTATAACCGGATTGGCGTCAAGGAACTGTGTGAGAAAAAGATGGAAGAGTATTGTGAACGCGCAATGGAAAGTCTGTTGGCGGTGAAGGTGGCAGATGAAAAGAAAGAGGAATTGAAGAACCTGATGGCTAACCTGATGCATCGGGAAGTATAACTTTAAATCCGGGAGAAAATGCCTTATAGAAGATTGCCTAATACAGATCAAGCGAGAATACGGGCGCTGAAAGCAGTGGTCGTCAAGGGTGATATATGTAATGTGTATGATTTGGCCGTATCTTTGAAGGCGTTGACTGATGCGCGGAATTTTCTTACAAAGTTTGAAGCTGCGCAAGCTTATTATGCCGACTGTTTTGAGCGGCAGGCTCGGGCGGGACGTAAGCATCAGGCTAATGTAAAGACTGCCCGTCTGTATATTTCTCATTTTATCCAGGTGTTGAATTTAGCTGTCATCCGTTCTGAAGTGCGTATTGCTCATAAGGAATATTACGGTTTGGACACAAGCAACAATAATGTGCCTGATTTATCGACAGAGCCTGCTTGGCAGAGTGGGGGCGTAAAATCGTGGATGGGGAAAACAAACGTATATCCCAGGGAGGAATTCCCATTTATAACCCTACGATTGCAAAAGTGAGGGTGCATTATGATATTTTCATGGATAGTTATGAGAAGCAAAAGAATCTTCAATCTTTGACAGCCCGCAGTTTGGACACCTTGGCTTCGATGCGTGCAGAGGCGGATGGTTTGATTTTGGATATATGGAACCAGGTTGAAAAGAAATTCGAGGAGGTCACTCCCAATGAGAAACGTTTGGATTTATGCCGTGATTATGGAATAATCTATTATTACCGTACCGGTGAGAAACGCAAAGAGTAAGTTGAAGAATGAGATTGATTGATTCACATTCCCATCTTTTTTTTAGAAGAGTTTGCAGAGGATTTGCCTCAAGTGATGGCTCGTGCCCGTGAGGCAGGAGTCACGCATATTTTTATGCCCAATATCGATAGTACCACCATAGGACCTATGCTTCGGGTGTGCCGTGAATATAAAGGGTATTGCTATCCGATGATTGGATTGCACCCTACCTCTGTGGATGCGGATTATGAAAAGGAGTTGGAAATAGTGGCCCGGGAGCTGGCTTCACCGAATGAATTTGTTGCGGTTGGCGAGATTGGTATGGACTTGTATTGGGATAAGACTTTTCTTAGAGAGCAGCAAAGGGTGTTGGACAAGCAGATTGAGTGGGCTTTGGAATACGGTTTGCCGGTAGTGCTGCATTGTAGGGAAGCGTTCGACCATATATATAATGTGTTGAAACCCTATCAGCAGACTCCTTTGAAAGGAATTTTCCATAGTTTTACGGGAACCTCGGAAGAGGCCTGCAGGATTATGGAATTTGCGGATTTCATGATAGGAATAAATGGTGTGGTGACTTTCAAGAAATCAACTTTACCCGAAGTCTTGAAGAATATTCCTTTGGAACGCATCGTGCTGGAAACCGATTCCCCTTATCTGACTCCGGTTCCCAATCGAGGCAAGAGGAACGAAAGCGCATATGTTAAGGATACTTTGGTAAAGGTGGCCGGAATCTATGGGAACTCTCCTGAAAAGGTGGCCCAGGTTACTTCTGATAACGCTTTAAAAGTGTTCGGAATGCTCAAATAAGTTCTTTAAGATTTTAAAGTTTATTAATTTTGAGATTTTATTTAATATAAAACGGGGAGAATGAGGCAGAACAACAAAAAAAAGAATACATTTGTAGCTGAAAACGCTGGTGGTTCGCATTTTTTTTGTAATTTGCACCCGATTTCAGAAAAGGCGTCTATTGGAGAGATGCTCGAGTGGTTGAAGAGGCACGCCTGGAAAGCGTGTATACCCCTAAAGGGTATCCGGGGTTCGAATCCCCGTCTCTCCGCAGTGTGATAAAATGGAGATAAAACAACAAATTATAATAAATAAAATAATTA
>ENA-OQCS01001119-OQCS01001119.1-human-gut-metagenome-genome-assembly--contig:-NODE-1119-length-14315-cov-6.960107_pt1 | contig 14315 bp, 24 predicted proteins | sample MGYA00242757_ERZ504575 | MGnify/ENA primary metagenome ERZ504575 (study PRJEB26092, sample SAMD00036297) | human gut metagenome | host: Homo sapiens | study: EMG produced TPA metagenomics assembly of...
TCAAAGAAGAAAAGAAAAATATGATGAAAAGAAGTTATGCAGGACAATGGGAGTTGGAATGTCTATTATAGCAATTCTTGCATTAATTATGGGCTTGCTTGAAAATATTTTGCCTGCATTTTTTGTATATATTGCATTGGGAATCATTGTAGTTGATGTCGTGGTTATTATCATTTTAGAAAACACACTATGCAAAAAGTAATAACTTCTGGTTTGAGGAATTGACTGAAAGGAAGGCATTATATGTTCTATATTTATATTATTTTTGACTTTGCAATGGCAGTGATTATGCTTTTATTTGGAATATGGTTTTATAGGTCAAAAGGACAAGCATCCAAATTCTTGTCTGGTTATAATATGAAAGCAGCAGAAGAACGAAAAAAATATGATGAAAATGCTATGTGTAAGGCATATGGGAAGAGAATGATGTTTATGTCAATTCCTTTTATTGCTGGAATGATTATAGATATTTGGCATATAGGAATCGGTTGTTTAATTGCATGGGTGATATGGTTTGTTATGTTTATTCTGCTACTTATGGATAGACATAAAAGAGAAGGTTAATTTATAGAGGAATAGAATGCTTTTGGGGTGAAAATACCGTTTATTTGTTTTAGACATACGATGTCCGGTTGAAAATTAGCGGATTCTCGTTTTATGTCGTGGTAATTTTGATACATATTGGTAAGCTGTAAGTGGAAGAGAGGTAGAGACATGGACACAAAAAAGATTGGAGCTTTTTTAAAGCAATGTCGTAAAGAAAAGAATCTTACGCAAGAGCAGCTTGCCGAGAAGTTTGAGGTATCTGCAAGAACAGTTTCCAGATGGGAAACAGGAATAAATATGCCAGATCTCAGTATACTTGTTCAACTTGCTGAATATTACGATGTTGAGATGAGAGAGCTCCTGGATGGAGAAAGGAGCCAGACTATGAATAAAGAGATGAAAGAAACACTGGACAAAGTTGTGGTGTATGAAGGATGGGTGAAACAAAAAGCATTAAAGGCTGGAAATCTTGCATTTGCATCAATGTTTGTGATTAGCGTGTTAGCGATTATTATTCAGATGTTATTAACTGTGGATATTCGCTTGGTTTTAGGAGAGACAGCAACTGCTTTGGTAGGAGGAATCCTGTACGCCTCTATTATGGTGTACAATGGAATATGGGATAAATGTTTGCCAAAAAGTGCTACTATATGGCGAGATTTTTTCACCAGTGTGATATTTGCAGGAATTTTTACCGTCATCTATGGTGTATGCTTATTTAGAATGGGAGCTACAGAAACACAGATAACACGATTAGCATTGGGATTTCTGATTGGTATTATTATTGTGGCATTTATTATTCTTAGGCTCTTGGCATTTATTAATCGAAAAAGAAACCAGAATTCGTTAAATGTTCAGGAGAAAAAGGAAACTTCCCTATCTAAGGTAGAATGGATAAAAATTTATAATGCACAGAATATAGTAGAGACAGAACAACTTGTAGAAATGTTAAAGCAAAATGGAATAGCAGCTTTTTCACAGGAAGCAGGTGCGAATGTTGCAATGCATGGGGCACCTGGATTTGGAATATATGGTGTGGATATATTCGTGAAAACCGATGATGCAGAGAAGGCAGTACAGTTGATCAAGGAGATTAATAACCAAGAATGAAGAAATTTTTTGACATTTTCACACATGCGTGCTAATATGATTATAGAAAAAGAGTGCTACCGATAGACGGTTAGTCACATACTTAATTGATTAAAAATAACCGTTCAGTTTGCGAGGCTGGGGCGGTTATTTTTGTGTCTTGTTATTATCTTTGCCGAATGTGTATCCGGCACAAAAGCAGGTGATGCCGAAGCTCACGACTGCAATAAAGTCCACAATACTCATTGGCTTAGCCCTCCTTTCCAGTGGATTCTCTTTCGAGTTTCTATGTAATCAGAGGGTCACAGTCCCTCTGCTGAAGGACTAACCGCCTACCGTTATGATAGCACCCATGTTTCGATTATAACAGTCAAGGTGGGATCTGCAACCGGAAAGTTGACAGCTCATGAAAATCTGGCTGTGATACCGTTTTGATACTAAAAAATGAAGAGAACAGAAATATAGCGTAGAAATCCTATAACACAGGACAATAAAGACACGAAAATCACAGAAAATAATGAGATTTTAAGAACCTCACAAACGTGAAGGTGGACGTACTGTTGGATCAGGACGTGTTGCTACAATCATCGAATAATTTTAGCATAACATCTTAAATTATATATATTGAGTACCGCAAGGCACATTGTGTCCAAACGTAAGATACCCCGGAACCGTAAGGTTTCCGGGGTTTTTCTGTTGTGTAAAAAGTTTAAAATAAGGCTGTAAAGAATAGCGAATAAATTGAAAACGTAAGCGACGAATAATTGACGAAGAATGATAAAATCCTTATAATAAATTAGTATCTGAACAACAGATAAAATCAATTACACAAAAATCAATAACAAGAGGGAGGTCATTTCATGTTTGGTTTTATGGTAACTGCTGATGGCGGACTTACAACTTCCGGATATGTGATTACAGTTATTGCCGGAATCATTTTGTTTTTCCTGGCGATTTATTTTGCAGGGAAGAATTCAGACAAGAAAAAGCTTACCACAAGACAACTGGTATTCTGTGCCGTAGCTATTGCACTTGCTTTTATTACGTCTTATTTGAAAATCTTTAAACTACCGTGGGGAGGAAGCGTCACTCTTTGCAGTATGCTTTTTATTGTTCTGATCGCAAACTGGTATGGGGTTGGAACAGGTATTATGGCCGGGTTTGCTTACGGAATCCTGCAGTTTATCCAGGAGCCTTATATACTTCATTTTTTCAGGTGTGCTGTGATTACATACTTGCATTTGCGGCACTTGGACTGGCAGGATTATTTGCAAAACAGAGTCATGGACTTCTGAAAGGATACATAATAGCTGTAATTGCCAGAGGAGCTTTTCATTCTCTGGGCGGTTATCTTTATTGGATGAGCTATATGCCGGACAATTTCCCGAAATCTCTGACAGCCGTATATCCGATCTTATACAATTACAGCTATCTGCTGGCAGAGGGCATTATCACGGTAATCATCATTTCAGTACCTGCGGTGTCGAAGGCACTGACCCAGGTAAAGCGTGCCGCACTGCAGTAGTTTGTTTTGTCTGGCAACAGGGATGTGTCGTTGCCCGGTACTCAGAACATTTGGTATGGTAATTTTGTTTAGGGAAGTGTAAGAATGACAATAACGACTTTATGCTATATAGAAAATAATGGCAAATACCTGATGCTTCACAGGGTAAAAAAGCATAATGATATAAATGAGGGAAAGTGGATTGGAGTTGGCGGACATGCAGAGGGTCAGGAATCCCCGGAGGAATGTCTTTTGCGTGAAGTGAAAGAAGAAACAGGATTAACACTGACATCATATAAACTTCGAGGCCTGGTTACATTTATAAGCGATAAATGTGAACCGGAGCTTATGTGTGTGTTTACGGCCAACGAATATATCGGTGAATTAACAGAATGCAATGAAGGAGAACTTTACTGGATAGATAAAGCTGTTGTGCCGACACTTCCCACATGGGAAGGTGACAGAGTTTTTCTGGATTTGCTTCTTTCAGGAGATGAGCGATTTTTTTCTTTAAAATTGCAGTATGAAGGGGAAAAACTCGTAGATAAACAAGTAAATTTATATTAACCGAATAAACTGCGAAGCAGTTATTCGGTATAGAGCCACGTAGCGAAGCGGATGATTTTATCCGCTTGATTTTGGAGAGATAAAATGATGAATTGTTTGGCAGTAGGGCTGGGTGGTTTTGCAGGAGCAGTATTGCGGTACCTGATCGGGCTGATTCCCACAGGAGAAACCATGATTTTTCCGGTAAAAACCTTTTGTATCAATGTGATTGGATGTATTGTGATCGGAGCAATCACAGTACTGGCGGCGAAATTGTCTGTTCCACCAAGGATGATTTTGTTTCTGAAGGTGGGAGTCTGCGGTGGATTTACCACATTCTCAACCTTTGCACTGGAATCTTCGGATTTGATCCGGGATGGACATATGGGAATAGCTCTGTGTTATGTATTACTTAGTGTGCTGGTAGGCGTGCTGGCGATTTTTGCAGTGGAATATCTTACTGTAAGATAAGCTGCTTCCTGATTCTGGAAAATAAAGATCCTTTTTTCAGTATGCGCAATTACCTGCTGAATGGACATACGGAAATTTTTGGTGCAGAAATCGGAACCCTGATTTATGGTGCAGGAAAAGGTATTATCCGTTCTTTTCAGGATTTTGATCTGTGTGCGGAACCCTATATGAAACATCCGAAGAATACAATTTATTATTTCGGGGATCTGGATTATGAGGGCATCGGTATATACGAAAATCTGGCAGAAAAATTTCGCAGCAGATGGAAAATTATTCCTTTTGTGCCGGCATATCAGGCTATGCTTGGAAAAGCAGAACAGATAATTGAACTTCCGGAGACAAAGGAGCATCAGAACAGAAATATCAGTACACAATTTTTCTCCTGTTTTGATGAAATAATGGTCAAAAAGATGGAAGCTGTTCTGGATAAGGACAGATATATCCCTCAGGAAATTTTAAATACTGCAGATTTCTGACGCAGATTCTGACACAGAGGGGAGGCTACATTACTGTTCACTCCGTTCTCAGTAACGTAGCCAAAATTCATTCCAGATTGCCTGCGGCAATAGAATTTTGGCTTGTATGTCTCGGGATTTTGGCATATTCATGCCAACACCTCGCGGGATAGTGGTGTGTGAACAGTAACATATTATGGATTATGGAGAATCTTATGATAAAAAATAATTGATTTTTAAGAGACAGTCTGTTAGAATATACCTGTGAAAAGGGAGTAGCTTGCCGGGTAGATTCGGTTCACTTCTTCGTCAGGACAGTTATTGAAACATATAACTCGGAAAGTGATGAATTGCGAGACTTTTACTGTGAATGCAGTAGGAGTCTTTTTTTTATACCTACTGCAAAATAAATGTATTCCCGGAATCTTTTTATATTTGATTTTGTGAGTACGTAATAAAAGAAAGAGAGGTAGAAATGATGTTTTTACAGGTTATTATTCTGCTGGCAGGTTTTTTGTTTCTGGTGAAAGGTGCAGACTGGTTTGTGGAGGGTGCAGCCAGTATTGCGAAAAAGCTGGGAATTCCACAGTTGATCATTGGATTAACCATTGTAGCAATGGGAACCAGCATGCCGGAGGCAGCAGTCAGTATTACTGCTGCAATAAATAAGAATGCAGGTATTACCATTGGAAATGTAGTTGGAAGTAATATCCTGAATATTCTGATCATCCTGGGAATCACAGCAGTAATTACGAATGTAGCGATTCAAAAATCCACGCTTCTTTACGAAATTCCGTTTATGACAGTGATAACAATTATTTTGCTGATCTTTGGTATCACAGGTTCAGAGGTGACTTTTATTGAAGGTGTGATTTTCTGGATACTGTTTCTGATATATCTGGGATATCTGTTTGTGATGGCAAAGAAAGGGAACGATCAGGAAGAAGCAGAAGCAAAGGATAATCCGGTATGGAAATGTATGCTCCTGATGGTGATCGGTGGAATTCTGGTCGTAAAGGGCAGTGATTTTGCAGTCAGCGGAGCAACGGAGATTGCCCGTTATTTTGGCATGAGTGAGAGATTTATCGGGCTGACAATTGTTGCACTGGGAACATCTCTTCCGGAACTTGTCACATCAGTAACAGCTGCCAGAAGAGGAAATACAGGAATTGCCATTGGAAATATAGTCGGAAGCAACATTTTTAATATTTTGTTTGTTATCGGTACAACAGCACTCATCTGTACTGTGCCGTTTGAGAGTAAATTTATTATTGATACTGTAATTGCAGTTCTGTGTGGAGCAATACTCTGGATTGGTACATTCAGACATAAAGAATTAAGAAAACCCTGTGGTGTGGTTATGTTGTTGTGTTATGTTGCATATTTCATGTATTTATGTCTGGTATAACGAATAATTGCTTTTCGCAACCTCCGCAGGGACTTACTTGATTCGATTAAAATAAGAAATGGAATAAAGTATATTATGGATAATTATGAAAAACAGGTATATACAGGAAGAGAGTTGTTTTTAAAATATGATCAGGATAAGCTGATAAAGAAATATGGTTTGAAACACGATGAAGAATATCTGTATTTGAAATATATTGGAACAGAATACCGGATCAATCGCAGAAACGGTGCTATTGAATATGCCACAGGCGAAGAATGGACGGACTGCAGAGAATATACAGTTGTTATGACAATCTATGATTTTCTCTGCTGTTCCGGGCAGGAGATACTGCCTCCTCTTACCGGGCAGTGGCAGCCTGTGGGAAGGTTTGTAACTGCCGGGAGCAGTCCGTCAACAGATCCTTTGTGGAAAAGTATGTAAGAGCATTTTCCGGCAAAGTGGAAGAGGTAAAGCAGGCCTGTATCTGTCTGGGAGGAAAGCAGACGAAACGTCTGGCTGGGGCAGATCTGACATTTGAAATGCCTGTTCTTCCGGAGTTCTCTGTGTTGCTTCAGTTCTGGGATGGGGATGAAGAATTCCCGCCAAAGATCTTACTGTTGTGGGATAAAGTATCGTTATCATACCTTCATTTTGAGACGACCTATTATCTTCAGGGAGATCTTCTGAAGGCTATACTGAAGATAATCGGCTGAATACACTGTAGCCGATCCTTCGGAGGGGATATATAGAAGCGGATAGATATGTCCCTCAGGAAATTTTAAATACTACAGATTTCTGATACAGGATTTGTGCAGTTACGCAAATTTATACTATAGAAACAATAGGGTAAAAACCATATTTAATCAAGGGAAGCAGCTTTGCAATACGAATTTCTGAAAAACTTTCCAAAACGAATGAAAAATGTAGGCCTGTACGGTGTTCTTATCCAAAACAGTATTCAGAAGACATCCTGGAAACAGTTTGGCTTTCTGAAATTTGATGAACAGATGAATCTTATTTTTGCAGTAATGCTTTATATTATGAAGCAGTCTCTGCGGGAAGAGAACTGTACCATGGATGATATCGAAGTCCAGAGGGAATATCCGATTACATGGAAAGAGGTTTCCAGAAACTCAGGTGGCGAGTCCATCTATAATCGTTTTGACAATATATATGTGCTGAATCTGATCGCTGCAAGTCTGAGAGGCGGTACCCAGTACCTGAAAGCCGAACACAAAAGAGGGAAAGAACCGGATGAACTTGTCACTGCGAGAATTGAAGTGGGGGATCAGATGGAGCTGTTGTTTTAACTAAATCAGGTAAGTCCCTTGCAGAGACTGCGAAAAGCAAACTGCAGGGGATTCTTTTTATTTTTTGTAACGTTTCTTCTGTCTGTGACTTAATTATATAGAAAGACATCAGATAAAATAATGATACAGCAGACAGGAGGATCATCATGAAACGATATTTTGGAATATTCAATGCAGATGAAACAAAATCAGGATCATGTTCAGACATTCAATGGAAGAAGACCGGGCTATTAAAAATCCCGAAAGATGCAGTAGGATAATAAAAAATACAAGGAGCAGGAATGGAGAAATCAGAAATCGAAACAATCTACCGGAAGTATTTCCATGATGTCTTTCTCTATATCCGGGCACTTTCCGAAAATGAAAGTCTGGCAGAGGAAATCACCCAGGAAACATTCCTGAAGGCAATGAATAATATTGAGAAATTTGATGGCCGGAAGGATATCCGCGCATGGCTATTTGTAATTGCGAAGAATACATATTTCCGCTATTGCAGACGAAATAAAATCTATGTAGGCGAAGAATTTTCAGAAATAATGCAGGATTCCATGCAGGATACATCCCCGGCAGTACTGGATCAGATCGTGCAGGATGAGACAGTTCGGAATCTCAAACGCTATGCAGAACTGATACCAGAACCCTACAGGGAAGTATTTCACCTGCGGATATACGGTGAGCTCTCCTTTGAGCAGATCGGAAAATGCTATCAGAAAAGTGCAGGGTGGGCAAGAGTAACCTGCCATCGTGCACGACAGATGATAAGAGCACAGATAAGTCAGGAGGAAAAGTAACATGGAAAAAATAAACTGTAATGTGATCCAGGATATTCTGCCATTATACATTGATGATGTGGTAAGTGATGACACAAAAGAACTTGTAGAAGAACACCTGCAAAACTGCGAAATCTGCCAGCGGGTATACCATGAGACAAAGACAGACCTTGAAAATGATATGAAGATCTCTGCGCAGACAAAAGAAAGCAGCAATGAAGCAAATGACTTGAAAAGCTTCAGGAAATTTTTAAAGAAAAGAAAGATAAAAACAATCCTGCTTTCCATAGCAGCAACCGTAATTTGCTTTGTGGCAGTGTTCACGTTCATGAATAAACATGTCACATATATCAGCTACAAAGATGCAGGGATAACTATTGTTGAGGATAATAAAGATGAAGTAAAATATAAAACGAATATAAAAGGAAATTATCGCTGGAGCACATCTTTGGACAGGAAAACAGGTGTAATGACTATCCATTTTGAACAGAGCTTGTGGGAAAAATATGTAAGCTGTATTTTTTATCCATATGATAATCTTCATGAGATTCTGAAAAAAGATGAGATAAAAGAAGTGTATGTAGATAAGGATGGAACTACAACAACAATCTGGGAAGCTCCGGAGGAAGAACAGAAAGCTTATTTATCTGAAGAACATACAGAGCCGTTAGGATAAAATCTTAGAGTGTTTTTCAAACACGCTCTAAAATATGAAAGCGAATTTTATAGCAGTCCTATAGGTTATAAGGATTTACAAAGAGGCTGTCACGTAAGGCAGCCTCTTTTTGTAATTGCTGATGGACATTCTCTTTCCATATGTTACAATAGAACAAGAATATGGAAAGAAAGACAGGAAATCTAACTATGAAAAAACAACTAAATTATGCAGATATCATAAAGGAAGCTCTGATCCTGACAGGTGCGGTAGCGATCATTGCGGCAGCAGTTTATTTCTTTCTGGTGCCGAGCCATACCTCTGTAAGCAGTATCTCCGGTCTTGGTATCGTGTTATCAAACTTTGTACCTTTATCATTGTCTGCAATCACCATGATTTTGAATGTGGTACTTCTGATTATTGGCTTCATCACTTGCGGACGCGAATTTGGCGTAAAAACGGTTTACACCAGCATCGTTTTGCTTTATTTCTCGGATTATTTGAGAAAGTATTTCCGGATTTTGGCTCTATGACCAACAGTCAGGAGCTGGATGTGCTGTGCTATATCCTGGTGGTCAGCGTAGGACTGAGCATTCTTTTTAACAGAAATGCATCCTCCGGCGGACTGGATATTGTGGCAAAGATCATGAACAAATATCTCCACATGGAACTGGGAAAAGCAATGTCTCTTTCCGGTATGTGTGTGGCTCTTTCCGCAGCACTTGTATACGATAAGAAAACAGTGGTGCTGAGTATTCTCGGAACATACTTAATGGAATAGTTCTGGATCACTTTATCTTTGACCATAATATTAAACGTCGTGTCTGCGTCATCACTCAGAAAGAGGAAGAACTGCGTAAATTCATTATCAAAGACCTGCACAGCGGAGCGACGATCTATGAAGCGACAGGTGCCTATAATATGAAGAAACGCAATGAGATCATCACGATAGTAGACAAAACAGAATATCAGAAGCTGATGGCTTACATTAATCATGAAGATCCAAAGGCCTTTGTGACAGTTTACAATGTATCGGATATGCGTTATCAGCAAGCTGTGAGAAATATTATGGCAGGAAAGCTGTGGGTATGATAGAATAGCAGAGTGATTATATAACCATAAAGAGATTATGGTAGAAAGAGGATGAAAGATGAAAAAGGAAAAGGAATTGCCCTACTTCCCATTGGTGTATTTCTTGTATTATACCTTGGACTGGGCATTTTATTTGAGTATGTGATGGAAATCCCCATGGGATTTTATAATGTGCCTATTGTAGTAGCATTTCTTGCTGCAATCCTGGTTGCCTGTCTGCAGAACAGAGCACTGGATTTTGATAAAAAACTGGAGATCATGGCACAGGGAGTTGGGGACAAAAATATCATCACTATGCTTCTGATCTTCCTTGCAGCCGGATCTTTTGTAGGAGTTGTGGGAAGAAGCAGTGCTGAGAGTGTTGCATATTGTATGCTGAGTCTGATACCTGCCAGATTTTCAGTGTCTGTGCTGTTTATAGTTGCCTGTTTTGTGTCTGTGGCTATGGGAACCTCTGTGGGAACCATTACCCTTCTGACACCGATTGCAGCAGCAGTTTCCACAGCATCAGGATTTGATCTGGCATTTTGTGTGGCTTCTGTTATGGGAGGAGCCATGTTTGGGGACAATCTTTCTTTTATTTCAGATACGACGATTGCTGCATGTAATGGTCAGGGATGTGAGATGAAAGACAAATTCAGGGAGAACTTCTGGATCGCTCTTCCGGCAGCCGTTGCTACACTGATTTTAATTCTGATTTTGTCATTTCAGACAGAAATCCAGGGCCGTGTGATCCAGCCCTATCATCTGACACAGGTAATACCGTATGTGCTGGTATTGATCGGAGGAATTGTTGGGATCAATGTGTTTGTGGTATTGCTGACAGGAATCGTATCCGGAGCATTTATTATGCTGATCGGAGGACATACCACACCTGTAGAGATCCTGAAAAATATGGGATCCGGTGTATCCGGAATGTTTGAGACTTGTATGGTGGCGATTCTGGTAGCTGCCATGTGTGCGCTGATACGTGAGTATGGTGGATTCGATGCACTTCTTAGCTGGATCCATAAAATTTTCCGCGGAAAAGGGCGGACAGCTTGGAATGGGACTTCTGGTAGGAACTATGGATATTGCCACTGCCAATAATACAGTGGCGATCGTAATGGCAAACCCTATCGCAAAGGAAATGGCAGAGGAGTATGGAATTACACCGAGAAAGACAGCTTCCATACTGGATACTTTTTCCTGCGTTTTCCAGGGAGTGATTCCATATGGTGCACAGATGTTGGTTGCAATCTCAGCAGTGAACGAACTGGGTGGTGAGATTTCTGCATTTCAGATTATGCCGAAATTGTTTTATCCCATGTTATTGTTGCTCAGCTCTCTGATCACAATTATGAGAGGTTCAGACCGTACAGGAGCTTAAAAGATTCCCCCTGCCGGAAGCTATATTTCAATTTCTTTCAAAAAATACTTGACCTTCCTCCTTGTGGAAGCAGTATAAAGGAAGCACAGACAGGGCAGTAGAGCAGCGGATCAGCTATATCTGCTGTCAGGAAAGCAAGAGGTAGCAGTATGAAGATCAAACAGGTGGAAGAGCTGGTAGGCATCACCAGAAAGAATATCCGTTTTTATGAAGAACAGGGTCTCCTGAATGTGGAGCGTGCAGAGAACGGATACCGGGAATATCATAGGGCAGACATTGCCAGACTTCAGGAAATCAAATTATTCCGGAAGATGGATATTTCCATAGAAGAGATGAGAGCTCTTTTTGAAAAGCGGAAAAGCCTGCAGTTCTGTCTGGAACAGCACCTGGGAGAACTGGAACGCCGCAGGGAGGGTCTTGTGAAAATGCAGGAAATGTGTGAGCGCCTGATTGCAGAGCATCAGTCCCTGGATACCTTGAATGCCGAGAACTGTCTGGAAGAAATCGAGCAGATGGAGAAAGAGGGTGCAAGGTTTATGGATATAAAGAAAACAGATATCCGTAAGAAAAGAAGGACAGGAGCGATCATTGGAGCAGTAGTTATGATCTTGCTTATGGGATTTACCATAGGGCTTATGCTGTGGGCAAATACACAAGATCCCATACCGACCGGACTGCTGATATTTCTGATCGCCATACCGGTTGTGATCATCGGAGGAATTCTGGCAGCACTTGCAGGACGCATGAAAGAGATTGAAGGAGGAGAAGAGGATGAAGCTTCTAAGTATTGAATACATTCCGGGTGTAGAGTTTGAGGCACTGGGAATTGTAAAGGGAACAGTTGTACAGACAAAAAATGTAGGAAAAGATTTCATGGCAGGGATGAAGACCCTGGTAGGCGGGGAAATCACAGGCTATACGGAAATGCTCAATGAAGCAAGGCAGATTGCCACCAAGCGTATGGTAGATGAAGCCAAAGAGATGAATGCGGATGCTGTGATCGGTGTGAAATATGGCTCCTCCCAGGTAATGTCAGGGGCAGCAGAAGTTATTGCATATGGAACTGCTGTGAAATATAAATAAATGACAGGATGCCGGCGGCATGAGAGATTTGCCGCCGACATCCCTGAAATATGATCTTACACACTGTCTGAAAAGTGATATCACCACAGATGAAAGGTAACAATATGAGCGATAATAAGAATGTAAATCAGGATAAAGGTCTTCAGGGAAATGAAAAAATAGAGCAGGCGATCGCTGCTCTGCAGCAGGAAGCCACTCAGGAAATGCTGGCACATACACTGACTGTAATCCGTAGACGAATGAGAGAAAACGGTCAGTTTATCCTTTCAGTAGAACCGCCCACAGGAGACAACCAACTTCGGATCGGCACAGTGAAAACCGGAGATGGAAAAGTCTGGTGGGCGGCATTTACCGGCTTTGAGGAAGAATTGAAAGGCGGCGGAAGCGTACAATCCACTTTTCTGACAGACATAGATCAGCTTTTCAATTCAGCATTACAGGTAAATGAGATTGAGGGAATCATCCTTAACCCATGGAATCGCACGATCATGTTGGATAAGAACCTGATTAATATTATTCTGGGAAATATGTAGTTCCCATTTTGTTTAATTCAGGCAATATGGTAATCAGCATGGTAATAAAACACAGAGAACCACCGATCACATTGGATACCGGTTCTGCCATAAACACGCCATCTGTGCCCATGTGTAATCCATAGGGCAGGAAATAAGTCAGCGGAACCACGATAAATACTTACGAAGCAGGGAGAAAAAAACGCCTGCTTTTTTTTTATTCAATGATTTAAACACTGTCTGACCAATATACTGCAGATCCATAAAAATAAAGGCTGCAAAGTAAAGCTTCAGCGCAGGAACGGCATCCTTCAATAACAATTTATCTGAACTGAAGATTCCGATCAGAAATTCAGGGGCAATGAGAATGACGCTCCACATGATACCTGTATAGATCAGAACCATAATGATCAGAACAACCCCTGCTTTCTTTACTCTGTCAGGACGTCTGGCTCCGTAATTGTAGCTGAGAACAGGAGAGGTTCCCTCATTGATCGCATGGATAGCGTCTCCACCATCTGGCGAACACTGGATATAATAGTCATGACAGAGATATAAATATCACCGCCTGTCACGGAAAGAACATTATTGCAGCAGATACTTACCAGGCTGTTAGTCAGCTGCATGATAAATCCAGCAGACCCCAGACTGATGATATCCCTGGCATGTCTGGTGCACTCAGAAATCTCATTTATATGAATCCATCTTACCTTCAATTCTGATTTTCCATGAAGAAAATAAAATATAAGCAAGGCAGAGAGAATCTGAGAGATGACAGTAGCAATCGCTGCACCCTTAATCCCCATATCCAGAACAAAAATAAAAATTGGATCAAGAATAATATTTGCGACTGCACCGACTGTTACTGACAGCATACCGATAATGGCATATCCCTGTGCATTGATAAAAGGATTCATTCCTGTTGCTATCATGGAAGGGAGAGTACCCAGAAGGTAAATCATCAGATAGGGATACGCATAAACCAGAGCATCATCTGAAGCACCAAACAGAGTCAGTAAGGGGCGGGCAAAAAGAAATCCGATCAGCATCAGCACAGCAGCACTTCCACATAACATGGTGAAAGCAGTATTCATGATCATGTCAGCAGTCCTGGAATCTCCTTTTCCGCGGTTGATAGAGAAAATTGGTGCACCTCCAGAACCAAAGAGATTACTGAAAGCAGTAATGATCATGATGATCGGAAAGCATAAGCACAGCGCCAAGTGCAGTTGTTCCTATATCATGGATCCTGGCGATATAGATACGGTCCACAATGTTGTATAAAAGATTCAATATCTGCGCTACCAGCATGGGAAGCGCAGCGCTTAATATATTGTTGGTCACAGTTCCGTTTTCAAAATCAATTCGTTTCATTATAAATCTTCCTAAGTTTAAAACTTTTATCGTGCATATAAGTATATCATAAAGTAAACAGAAATTCACTCTGATACAGTGGTGTTGGAACAAAATAGTTACTGTTCACTCCGTTCACAGTAACGTAGCCAAAATTCATTCCAGATTGC
>ENA-OQCS01001120-OQCS01001120.1-human-gut-metagenome-genome-assembly--contig:-NODE-1120-length-14310-cov-1.687443_pt1 | contig 14310 bp, 20 predicted proteins | sample MGYA00242757_ERZ504575 | MGnify/ENA primary metagenome ERZ504575 (study PRJEB26092, sample SAMD00036297) | human gut metagenome | host: Homo sapiens | study: EMG produced TPA metagenomics assembly of...
GACCATTACCTGATCGACCAGGGATGCCGGGGTATGCCATGTAGGAACCTCGTTCAGATCCTCCTGCAGAACGCCTTCTGCGATCTTTTCATGGTTTACAAGGACAATCTCTGCAACGGAATGAACTTTCTCGTTGCTGACCAGTGCCTGGAACTCGATCGAATCGATCTGTCCGGCTACCGGGTTATAATCAACATTTTTGATCAGGACATCGTATGCGGTTCCGTCGACATCCAGCATAATCTGGCTGCCTTTGTGGTCTGTCTTCAGCAGTTTCTCGACATCTCTTTTTACCATCTTAACTGGAATGGATTCTTTCATCTCTCTGCCGAATACATTGCCGACAACGTATCCTTCTCTTCTGAGTCTTTTTGCTTTTACATCCAAACTTCTCTTTTCAGCTTTTAAAGTATTCATTTACCTTTTCCTCCAAAAATCTGATTCTTAGCAGGCTTCTTATCTTGTGAAGGGTGTTAAGTTTGCTTTGCCTTGTGGCTATGAATAAGTTTCTTGGAACAGGATGTTTGGGAACATGCAAGGAAGAATTGGTTTCTTGTTGATTCCTTTTCTTTGTTCTAGTTGTAATATAATACCACGAACACAATTTGTCAACCCGGATTTTCCGATTTCACAGTTTCTTCACATTTTCAGCACGCTTCCTTATATTCCATCAGTTTCTGGCGTGCTGTGCGGTTCAGACTGCGCGGTACAGCAATCTCAATCGTCGCATAATGATCACCGTGCACGTTCGCATCTTTCATCGATACCATGCCCTTGCCGCGCAGACGGAGCTTACTGCCGGACTGTGTTCCTTCCTTGATTTTGCAGACCACATCTCCGTACAGTGTCGAGACACGCGCTTCGCCGCCAAAGACTGCCGTTGTGTATGGAATCTGAATCGTCGTGTAGATGTCCATTCCGCGCCGTTCAAAACCTTTCTTTTCTTCTACATTGACCTTCAAAAGCAGATCGCCGCGGCGGCCGTTTGATCCTGTATGGCCTTTGCCGCGCAGACGGATGCTCTTTCCGTTCTCGATACCGGCCGGGATTTTAACCAGCAGCGTATTGGTCGTTCCATCCGGGTTCCGCAGGGTAATCTGTTTTTCACAGCCCGATGCCGCTTCCTCCAGGCGGATCGAAACCTCAGCGTGCAGATCGAGATCCTCTGCCGTACCGCGGCCGGAAAATGCATCCTCAAACGGATGTCTGCTGCTTCCCGAACGCGTATACCGCTCGCTTCCGAATCCACGGCTTTTGCCATGAAACATCTGATCAAAGAAATCGCCGAACATATCGTCCGCGTTTCCTTCAAAGTGAAATTCGTGATAGCCGCCGTTGTTTCCGCTTCCGCCGAACGGGTTTCCATACGCACTGCCGTACGGATTTCCACCGCCCTGCTGGCTGTACGCGCTGGCTCCCTGGTCGAACGCCGCGAATCCGAACTGATCGTACATTTTCTTCTTTTCCGGATCGCTTAAGACAGAATACGCTTCTGTCACTTCCTTAAATTTCTTTTCCGCATCCGGGTTTCCCGCATTCGTATCGGGATGATATTTTTTCGCCAGTTTCCGGTATGCACGCTTGATTTCTTTCTCGTCTGCATTCCGGCTGACGCCTAATACTTCATAATAATCTCTTTTTGTTTCCATCATCAGGCACCTCCAGTCAAGCCTTTTCCTGATTTCCCAGGTGAACAATTCCTGGCTCTCTTTATCTGTTCTATTTGTACTATAACACGCATTTTTTACACTGTCAATTCTTTTCACGGAAGATTCAAAATTCCTATACGAATTGAAAAACCTGCCGTGCACTGTTACAATAAGAGATATACGATTCTCACGATTTTTTATGGAGGTACTTGATTGATGCATTCCATTTTCTGGTTCCGCACCCGGCAGTGGGTGTTGAGCCGCGTTCTTCATCTGACAGAGCATAAGAAACAGACACTCCTTGCAGCACCGGATGCCGTTCTGCTGCTCCCCGCGTTATTCCGGAAACGCCGGATCTCCCGGATTCTCCTGGTGACTACCCCCCGGCTTTGTCCGCCGCGGAACACTGACGTCTCTGCTGGATGGCTGTAAAAAAGAAAACATTTCCGTCACCATTTTCTCCGAAATCGCCCCGGATCCGCAGATTGAGAGCGTGGAACAGGGTTTCCGTCTTTATCAGCAGATTCAGGCTCAGGCTATCCTCGCCATCGGCGGCGGATCCGTTCTCGATACAGCAAAGCTGATCGGTGCCCGCGTCTGCTGTCCGAAAAGACGGTTCCTGCGATGCGGGGCCTCCTGAAAGTCCGTCGGAAACTTCCGCCGCTGTTTGCCGTGCCGACGACAGCCGGAACCGGTTCGGAGGCAACGGCGGCAGCTGTCATCACAGACTGTATCGACGGGAAACCATACAAATACGCCGTCAATGACCTCTGTCTGATCCCGGATACGGCAGTTCTCGATCCGCGTCTTACGATCAGCCTCCCGTCCTCTATGACCGCAGATACCGGTATGGATGCCCTGACCCATGCCATGGAAGCTTTTCTGAACCTCTTCGCCTCCGCAGCGTGCAGAATGCATCCATCGAGCAGTCTGCGAAAATTCCATGCCCTGCCCGAAGCTGGCGTGACGGCTCCCGTCTTGCCGCACGGCAGGAAATGCTTCATGCATCGTATCTGGCCGGTTTCGCTTTTACCAACAACTTTGTCGGCTACGTCCATGCCATTGCCCACGCCGTCGGTGCACTGTACCACATTCCGCACGGAAGAGCCAACGCGGTTCTGCTGCCTGCTGTTCTGCGCGAATACGGTTCCTGCATTGCGCCTAAACTTGCCGTTCTCGCCGATGCGCTTTCTCTCGGCGGAGATACCGTTTCTGAAAAGGCTGAGCGGATGATTGCAGCTATCGAGGCTATGCGCGATTCGTTTGACATTCCATCCACTCTGCCGCACCTTTCGCCGAATGATTACACAGAAATAGCACGCCGTGCTTTAAAAGAAGCAAATCCCACCTACCCTGTTCCGCAGATCTGGGATTCTGAAAAAATCTTTTCTGTGCTCCGCCGTGTACAATCCTAAAGCCGCTGTTTTCTCGAATTTAAATTTGACAGAACGCAAAAACATGGTAATTTATTAGAGATATCGCATAGAGGAGTGAATAAAATGAATAAAAGAACCATGAAAAAATGGCCAAAGCGAAACAGCAGGCTGCAGAAGCTGCAAAAACAGCGGAAACCGTTGTAAAGACAGCGGCACCGGCAAAAGAAGTAAAACCAACGACTGAAAAAACCTTACATACAGAAGCAGCAGAAGGAAAAGCAGAAGCTGCAAAAGAGCCGAAAAAAGCAACCAAAAAAGAAACCGTTAAAAAACAGTAAAAAAGGAGACCACGGAAACCATGGCAGAAGCAACCAAAACCCCACGTAAAATGACAAAAGTATCTGATACCGTTCTTGAGATCTTCGAGACAAAAGTATCTATGAAAGACCTCGAAGCAGTCATCAAAAAAGAAGTAAAAGCAAACGGATTAAAAGGCGAGATCAAAATCTACCTGAACGCAGAGCAGAGAGCCGCTTACTACACCGTAGACGGACAGGATCTGACGATTTCAAAGTAGATCTGACCACTCTTGCTGAATAATTTTTCTGTCAGCTGATCTATCAGAACAGACCAAAAGCGGCATGTCCGAAACAAAGTCTTCCGGATTTTGTTTCGGGCATGTTTTTTGCTGTCTGTTCCCAAACCTAAAAAACGACAAGGTATTTTTCTATGAAACTGTAAACCATCTCGAACCGACCCGATCGGAAAACTGGTTCCCCGTATTGCTTTTCCGAGCATGCTGGCACAGTTCGTGAGTGTTCTGTACAGCATTGTAGACCGTATGTACATCGGCCACATTGCCTCTGTCGGTGATCTGGCGCTCGCGGGTGTCGGCGTCTGCGGTCCCATTCTCACCATGATCGGCGCGTTCTCCTCCCTCATCGGGGTCGGCGGCGCACCGCTGCTCGGCATCCGGCTCGGAGAGAAAAATGAAAAAGAGGCATCCCGCATCCTGGCTAATGCGTTTCTGATGCTTGTTTCCCTGTCCCTCGTTCTGACAGCCGCGGCGCTTTTTTTAACCCGCCCGATGCTGATGGCATTCGGAGCCAGCACCGTTACGTATCCTTACGCCAGAGCCTATTTTATGATCTACGTTTCCGGCTCTGTGTTTGCGCTTTTATCGACCGGCCTGAACCAGTTTGTGATCTGCCAGGGCTTTGCCAGTGAGGGAATGAAATCTGTTCTGCTAGGCGCCGTCCTGAATCTGCTGCTGGACCCTGTGTTTATCTTCGTTCTGCATCTCGGCGTGCGCGGCGCAGCAATTGCAACCGTGCTCTCCCAGATCGCAAGCTGTCTGTATGTGCTGCATATTCTGTTCGGAAAGACGATTCCGATCCGCATCACCTTCGGCGGGTATTCATTTGCGATCATGAAACGCATTCTGACAGTCGGTTTTACTCCGTTTCTAATCATTGCCATCGACAATGTGATGATCATTGCGATGAACGCCGTCCTGCAGCAATATGCACCCGCCGGACAGGGAGACAGCTTCATCACCTGTGCAACGATCGTTCAGTGCTTATGCTGATTATTACGATACCGCTCGGCGGAATCAGTGGCGGAACGCAGTCAATCCTCGCATACAATTATGGAGCTGGAAATTCCAGGCGTATTCTTGAGGCACAGAAAACCATCATCGCACTCTGTGCCGGATTTACGACCTTGATGTTCCTCGTCTCCAATGCCGCCGGAACACTGTTTGCGCAGCTTTACTTCCGATCCGCAGATCGTCTCGATGGTGGTCCGCGCGATTCATATTTCGACACTCTCAGTCATTCCGCTCGGCATTCAGTACGAGATTGTAGACGGCTTTACTGCAATGGGCTGCGTGCGCTATTCGTTTGCACTCTCCTTCTTCCGGAAATTCGTCTACTTTACCGCTCTGTTTCTTCTGCCGCGGTTCTTGCACTGGAAAACATCTTCTACGTGGAACCTATTTCCGACCTGATCGGGCCGGTTGTCTCAATGATTGTTTACTGGACTTCGATTCAGAAGATTCTGAAACAGCGGGAAGAGGCGGTACGGCTGATGCACACAAAAAAGCATAAAAAATCTCATATCAAAAAAGCTGTTCTTTTCCGCGGAGTTTTCAAAACTCTCACCAGAAAAGAACAGCTTTTTCTGCTTCTGTTAAAATGTCTTCGGCATCGGAACGGTTTCCTGTACTTTCAGACCGTATTTTGCTGCCAGCTGCAGTGCCTTCTGTTCCGTCTCCGGATTCCAGACGGCTTTCGGCGTATGGGCATCACAGCCGAAACGGCGGTGTTTCCTTCTTCGCCGGCGATCTTCCAGAACTTCTCGTTCGGATACCATCTTTCTTCCATCAGACCAAGGAAATTGATCTCCAGCGGAATGTTTCTCTTTTTCACCTCACGGCAGAGTCTCCGGTATTCCCGGTCGAACACTGCTTCGTCGCCGTTGAATAAAAAGAGATCCGGGTGTGCCAGATACAGGTATTTTCCGGTATCGATGCCTGCCAGGCACTGGTCCACATACTGTTTCAGGTAGCTTCCGTCTGTTGTTCCATGGCCGCTGTAGAGAATCTTTTCGATCTCATTTCCCAGGCTGTGCTGGCCAAGCACAAAGTACTCAAACGGATAGTCCGACAAAAAATCAATCAGCTGATCCCAGAATCTCGGGAAATACTCTGTTTCGAGTCCGAGATGGATTTCAATATCCTTGTCATACTCTTTTTTCAATGCCAGCACGGTGTCTACATAGCCTTCCACCTGATCGAGCCGCATCCGCATGCCGGAATCGTAGCCGTCCGGGAACGGATAAGGCGAATGGTCGGAAAAACCGAGAATTTTAAGGCCGCCCTCAATCGCGCGCTCCACATACTCCCGCTCCGTTCCGTCCGCATGGCGGCACCGCCATGTATGGGTATGATAATTTGCAATCATGATCTGTAACCTTCTTTATTTTGTATCTTATTCTGCTGCTTCTTTGGAGATATCCGTTCCAAAATATTTTTCCGAAAGCTCTGTCAGTGTTCCTTCTTCTGCGAGCTCGCCAAGTGCTTTGTTGACTGCCTCAAGCAGCGTCTTGGTCTCATCGCCTTTTTTCATCGGAATACCGACTTTTGTGGATTCCGGATCGAGACATGCAATTTTGATCTCTGCATCCGGGTGTGCTTTCATATAATCGTAATACGTTACCTCTGCGTTCAGAGTTGCATCGATACGGCCGCTTAAGAGAAGCTCGAAAGTCTGCTCCAGATCGTCAACACCGGTAACGGCTGCGCCATATTTCTCGGCAACTTCTGCATACGTACTGGAAATGGTGTTCGCGGTGCTCTTTCCGTCGAGATCTCCATGGACTGGATTTCATCGTTAGCAGAGTTTACGATAACAGCGGTGCGGTTGTATGCGTATGGATCGGAAAAGCTGTATTTCTCAGCGCGCTCCTCTGTGATATCTACGCCGTTTACCATGATATCGTACCGGCCGAATCGATTCCTGCAAGAAGGCCGTCCCACTCACCCTCTACAAAGGTTGCTTTCACGCCGAGTTTCTCTGCGATCTGCTGTGCCACTTCTACGTCATAGCCGACCAGGTTGTCGTCCTCATCGTGATACGTCCACGGTGCCCAGGTTCCTTCCATTGCCACAACGATCTCACCCTTTGCTCTGGATCTGCTCTAAAAGATCCCCAGACGCACTTGCAGAAGATGCTGATGAAGAGGAAGAAGCACTGCTGTTATCTGCCGTGCTGTTTCCGCATCCGGTCAGTAAAAAGGATGATGTCAGGATACCTGCCAGAAATACTGCTGCCATTTTCTTTTTCATAATATTCGCCACTCCTTTTTTGTTTTGTTCTGGAAGAAGCTGCCTTTGCTTCTTCTGTTTTCTTTATTGCAAACTGTCCGGATTCCGTGCTCCGGGCAGGATTTGCCGCTTTGCGGGATACCTTACTCGTAATGCTGTTCAATATTCTGCAAAAATGTTCTCGTCCGCTCTTCCCGCGGATTTGCGAAAAATTCCTTCGACGGACCTTCCTCAACGACAACGCCGTTTTCCATAAAGACAACTTTGTTCGAAACGTTTCTTGCAAAGCCCATCTCATGCGTGACAACGAGCATTGTCATTCCCTCTTTGGCAAGCTGGCGCATAACACCAAGCACCTCGCCGGTCAGCTCCGGGTCGAGTGCTGAGGTCGGCTCATCAAAATAGATAATTTCCGGATCGGTTGCCAGTGCACGGGCGATTGCCACCCTCTGCTGCTGTCCGCCGGAAAGCTGATGCGGATAGTAGTCCGCACGGTCCAGCATGCCTACTTTTTCAAGCGCTGCACGCGCTTTTTCCTCCGCCCTGGTTTTTGGCATTTTTCTGCCGATGATCAGGCCCTCGGTTACGTTATGAAGGGCTGTTTTGTTCAGGAACAGGTTATAGTTCTGAAATACAAATGCGGTTTTCTGACGGATCGCCGCGATATCTTTTTTGCTGATGTTGTGGAACGGATATTCTTTCCCGTCAAAGATCAGGCTGCCGCCGTCCGCATGCTCCAGAAAGTTGACACAGCGCAGCATCGTCGTTTTTCCCGAACCACTCGGACCGAGGATTGCAACAACATCGCCCTGTTTTACTTTAAATCTACACCTTTAATACTTCCAGGCTGCCGAACGCTTTCTTTAATCCTTTAATTTCCAGCATGGCTTATTCCCCTTTTTCTGATATGTACTCAGTTTCTTCTCTCCGATTCCCTGCAGCTTCGTGAGCACAGTGGAGAACAGCAGTAGATCAGTCCTACTTCAATATACAGTGCCAGCGGCTCATGGGTGCGCGCTACAATCCGCTGCGTTACCATAAACATCTCCGTTACGGTGATATTTGCGGCAAGGGAAGTATCCTTTACCATGGCGATCAGAGAGTTGGAAAGCGGCGGGAAAGCGGTGCGCATCGCCTGCGGAAGGATAATTCTCCGCATGATCTGCAGATACGACATGCCGACACAGTAGCCGGCTTCGAGCTGGCCTGCCGGAACGCTTCCAGGGCCGCACGCATCGTCTCGGCACTGTAGGCGCCTCATTCAGGGAAAAGACGAGAACTGCCGCCGGAAACGGATCGATCAGAATACCGGCGCGCGGAAGTCCGTAAAACACAACGAAAAGCTGGACCAGAAGCGGGGTTCCGCGGAAAATCCAGATATAGAAACGTGCAATCTGACGAAGGCCTTTGATGTTTGCAAACTGTACCATAGCCATTGCCGTCGCAATTACAAGTGCAATGGAAAACGAGATTACAGTAAGCGGAATCGTCACCTTAAGGCCCGGCAGAAAGATTTTCCAGAAAGAATCCAGAAGAATATTCCATAATCTTTCGCTCATTTCGATATATCCCCCTTATTTTTACATTTTCCTAGATAGGATAACACTTCAAGTCCGCTTCAAGTCAAGTGTTTTTTCATATACCCCTCCCCCGCATGCAAGAATCCCCGGGAAACACGTTTTTCAACGGCCCCGGGGACACTTATTTATGGTTGGTTTTAAGAGGAAGGATCTTGTCTTTTTTTATGGTATTATGTTATTTACTGCTTAGTCCTGTGTCACATTAAATGCTCTTGCACCAGGGTATACAGCGGCCGTTCCAAGTTCTTCTTCGATTCGGAGAAGCTGGTTGTATTTTGCAACACGCTCGGTACGGCTCGGTGCACCGGTCTTGATCTGGCAGGTGTTCAGGGCAACAGCCAGGTCTGCGATGGTGGTATCCTCGGTCTCACCGGAACGGTGGGAGGAAATTGCGGTGTAGCCTGCTTTGTGAGCCATTTTGATTGCCTCAAGGGTCTCAGATACAGAACCGATCTGGTTCAGTTTGATCAGGATGGAATTTCCGCAGCCAAGGGAGATACCTTTTGCCAGACGCTCAGTATTGGTTACAAACAGGTCGTCACCGACAAGCTGTACTTTTCCGCCAAGCTCTGCGGTCAGCTCTTTCCAGCCTTCCCAGTCTTCTTCATCCAGAGCATCCTCGATGGAGATGATCGGATATTTCTCTACCAGTGCTTTCCAGTGAGCGATCAGCTCTTTGGAAGTAAATACAGTGCCGGCTTTCGGCAGTTTGTATTCACCCTTGGTTCCTGTCTTCCACTCGGAGGAAGCAGCATCCATCGCGATCTTGAAGTCTCTGCCTGGCTCGTAGCCTGCTTTTTTCACTGCCTCAAGAATGGTCTCGATGGCTTCTTCATCGGATTTCAGAGCCGGTGCAAAACCGCCTTCATCTCCAACCGATGTTGCCAGTCCGCGCTCTTTTAAGATGGCAGCCAGTGCATGGAAGACCTCAGCGCACCATCTTAAGCACTCTTTGAAAGAAGATGCTCCAACCGGCATGATCATGAACTCCTGTACATCCAGGCCGGAAGAAAGTGCGTGGCATCCGCCGTTGATGATGTTCATCATCGGAACCGGCAGACGATTCCGGAAACGCCGCCGAAGAAGCGGTACAGCGGAATCTCAAGTGCGTTTGCTGCTGCTCTTGCGCAGGCAATGGATACAGCCAGAATGGCGTTTGCACCCAGGCGGGATTTATCCTTTGTTCCGTCCGCATCGATCATAGCTTTATCTACAGCGTAGGTATCGGATGCATCCATACCTTTTAAGGTATCGTTGATGACGGTGTTGATGTTTCTACTGCTTTCTGCACACCTTTTCCAAGGTATCTTGCTTTATCTCCATCTCGTAATTCCAGTGCCTCAAACTCACCGGTAGATGCGCCGCTTGGTGCCATGCCGCGCCCTACAACGCCCCCTGCAAGAACAACCTCAGCTTCTACGGTTGGGTTTCCTCTGGAATCCAGAATTTCTCTTCCTTTTACTTCCTCAATTTTCAGGCTCTTCACTTTTCGTGTGCTCCTTTCTCGTTTGTTTCTGGAGTTTCCCGCCTGCGAAGTGTCCAGGATCCGCAGACGGGAGATAACAATGATTGATTCGCTTTGGTTAGTCTTTACTAACTGTAATTCATTATAACTAATTTTTTGAAAATTGCAAGTGGGTAAAGTGATACTTTTTCTCAGAAATGCAAAAAGTTTTTCTGTTCTTATTTTTCCTGTTTAAATGCCTCTTCCAGCGTATGCCATCCAAGCACTGCACATTTCACTCTTGCCGGCATGTGGGAGATGTCCTTCAGTGCACCAGCCTCCTCGAGTTCGTCAATCTCCTCGTCGGATGCTTCTCCTTTGATCATGCGCAGAAACAGATTTCCCAGGCGCAGTGCCTCGTCCTTCGTCTTTCCGATGATCATGCCGAGCATAATGTCCGCCGATGCCTGCGAAATCGCACAGCCGTCGCCCACGAACGCACCGTCCGTGATCACATCGCCGTCGACTTTTAATTTCAGCCAGATATCATCGCCGCAGCTTGGGTTGACGCCCTCGAGTACGATGTCCGCATCCGGCAGATCATGCTTGAATTCCGGACGCAGATTGTGCTCCGTCAAATTTCGTTATAAAATCCTCTACTCTCCATAGCCCATTCTCCTTCTGATTGTGGATACACTTTCGATCAGTGCATCAATCTCTTCCGGTGTATTATAAAACATCATGCTGGCTCTTGTCGAACTTCGGACGCCAAGATATTCCAGAAGCGGCTGTGCACAGTGGTGGCCTGCCCGCACATCGATGCCGTCAGAAGAAAGAATTTCGCTCACATCGTGCGGATGCACGCCGTCAATCGTAAACGAAACGATGCCCGTAGGTTGGCGGATCTTTGGAACCGAGGATATGAACGTACGGCAGCGCGCCGAGTCCTTCCATAGCTCGTTGCGTCAGTTCCAGCTCTTTTTTCTGGATATAATCAAATCCTTTTTCCTGCAGATACCGGATCGCTGCGGCCAGCCCCACCGCACCGGCTGCATTTACCGTTCCCGCCTCAAATTTCTGCGGAACCGGTGCAAAAACGGCTCCGTCGCGGTGAACGGAATCGATCATCTCGCCTCCGGTTAAAAACGGCGGCATTTTTTCCAGCAGTTCCCGTTTTCCATACAGACAGCCGATTCCCATCGGGCCCATCAGCTTATGGCCGGAAAAGGCGAGAAAATCTGCATCCAGCGCCTGTACGTCGACCGGCATATGCGGAACGCTCTGGGCGCGTCCACAACGACAACGGCTCCCACGCGGTGCCGCCATCTCCGTGATTTTCCTGGAGCGGATTCACTGCAGCCGAGCACATTCGATATCTGCGCAACAGCCACAAGACGTGTTCTCTCATTAATGCCCTTTTGGAGCTCCTCATCGGTCAGCTCGCCCTCACTGGTACATTCCAGATAATGGAGCTTCGCCCCAGTCATACGCGACACCATCTGCCACGGAAGCAGATTGCTGTGATGCTCCATGATTGTTACAGCGATCTCGTCGCCTTCCTTTAAAAAGTTCAGGCCATAGCTGTATGCCACAAGGTTCAGGCTTTCCGTTGTATTCCGGGTAAAAATAATCTCCTCCGGCTCTTCTGCATGAATAAACTCCTGTACGGTCTTCCTTGCCTCCTGATAGCTCTCCGTCGCCTCCAGGCTTAAAGGATAGAAGCCTCGCAGAGGATTTGCATTTTTCTTGTTCGTAAAATTCCTGTACTGCAGCAAGAACGCATGACGGGCGCTGTGCCGTCGCCGCGTTGTCCAGATAGATCGTGTCCATTTGCTGCAGAAGCGGGAAATTTTTTCTGATGTTATCTGTTGTCACGGTCAAGCACCTCCGCAAGCTGTGTTTTTACTTCTGTTCGATGTCCGCATCGCCGATCTTCTGGATTTTTGCTTCCAGTTTCGCCCGCGCTATCGTATTTTCTGCTGTGTACGGTCCATGCCGCGCGCACCGAAGTAAAACAGTGTCTCTTCATCGAGTTCTCCGATTGCCGCGCCGTGGCTTCCCTGTACGTTTTCCTCTGCACAGAGGATCACAGGAATCGTCTTGTTGACTACATCATCGCCGAGCAGCAATACCTGTTCTGTCTCTGCTCCGACGGAATCTGCCGAACCGCGCACAAGTCGATTGTGCCGCGGAAGATCTTTTCCGCCGCATCCATCAGCGTTCCGTCTGCCTGGATCGTGCTCTTGGTTACTTTTCCGAAGTGGCGCACATTCAGATTGACATCAAATTTCTGCTGATTCTGCAGAAGATAGCCGATTTCTGCCTGCAGTGATGCATGATCCTTCTGCAGTTCGGTCCAGATACCGTCATAGACATCGCCTTTTCCGACAACAACCTGTAAAAGATCCAGTGCACATTTCCTCGCAGATGCATCCGACATCATTTAAAAGCTCCTGTCCCTCACCGCGCATCATCACCTGCACGAGCCGATGCGGCTGTTTTTTTCGCGTAAGTTCTGTCCGCACCGCGAGCTGTCCCGCTGCCTGTGCCGGTTCAAATACCTCGAAAACGGTAAGGGAAGCTCCCTCTTCTGCCGCCGCGCGGATCTTTCCGGATGAAACCTTCTCTTTTCCCTGTCCGATGGAAAGCGTGACCTGTTTCGTCTGCCCCTCCTTTGCAGAGACACTCCAGTTTTTCGTCTGCTCCGGTGCAAAAAGGACATCCGTCTCTTTTCCTGCCCCGGTATTCATAGCTTCCGGAAAACCCGTTATCTCATCATCCGCAGACAGCTCTTCCGCGCAGATTTCACACGGCGCACCCGCCGCCCATTTTACTTTTGTATCATTTAATCCCAGCCAGTACCATGTTTTCGATGGAAGCTGGTTGATTTTCATGCTGTTCTGTTCTTCCATGTGTCTGGCCTCCTTATCCAATGCTGCCCTTCATCTCGAGGCGGATCAGATTGTTCATCTCCACCGCGTACTCCAGCGGCAGTTCTTTTGAAACATCATCCGCGAATCCGCTGACGATGCACGCTCTCGCATCCTCTTCCGTCATGCCGCGCGACATCAGATAAAAGACGGCTTCATCGCTGATGCTTCCGATCTGTGCTTCATGGCCGATGTTCGCATCTTTTGTACGGATATCCATCGCCGGAATCGTGTCCGACCGGGAGATATCATCGAGCATCAGAGACTGGCAGGAAACGGCTGATTTCGTGTTCTTTGCCGCTTTTGTTGCAGAGACTGACGAACGGAAGGTGCTGATGCCGCCGTCCTTCGAGATCGATTTCGTGTTAATATAGGAACTCGTATCCGGCGCGCTGTGGACAACCTTCGCTCCGGTATCGAGATTCTGGCCCTTACCGGCGAACGTGATGCGGTAAATTCCATCTTTGCGCCTCTTCCTTTCAGCACGCTCATCGGGTACAGGTAGGAAACGTGGGAGCCGAATGAACCGGAAACCCACTCGATTTTTCCGCCCTCCTCGACCTGCGCGCGCTTCGTGTTCAGGTTGTACATATTCTTCGACCAGTTTTCAATCGTAGAATAACGGAGTCTTGCATTCTTTCCGACAAACAGCTCCACACATCCGGCATGGAGGTTGGCCACATTGTATTTCGGTGCGGAACAGCCCTCGATAAAGTGAAGGTCCGCGTCCTCATCGACAATAATCAGCGTATGCTCGAACTGGCCTGCGCCCGGCGCATTCAGGCGGAAATACGACTGCAGCGGGATTTCCACGAAACCCCCTTCGGCACATAGACAAACGAACCGCCGGACCAGACGGCTCCGTGCAGTGCGGCAAATTTGTGGTCGGTCGGTTTCACCAGTTTCATAAGTGTTTCCGCACCATATCCGCGTACTCACCATGCAGCGCACTCTCCATATCGGTATAGACAACACCCTGCGCCGCAACTTCCGCGCGGACGTGTGATAGACCAGCTCCGAATCATACTGTGCGCCCACGCCGGCGAGTGATTTCCGCTCTGCCTGCGGGATGCCGAGACGCTCAAACGTATTTTTGATGTCATCCGGCACATCGGACCACTTTGCTTTCATTTTCGTATTCGGGCGACATACGTTACGATGTCATCCATGTTCAGACCCTCAATCGACGGACCCCAATCCGGAATCGGCATCTGGTTGTAGATCTGTAAAGAATGCAGACGGAACAACTGCATCCAGGCAGGGTCTTTCTTCTCATCCGAAATTTTCTGTACAATTTCCGGCGTCAGGCCGGCTTTTACTTTATAGGCATCCTTTTCATCGTCTTTGAAATCATAGATGCTTCGGTCAATATCCTCTACATAACTTTTTTCTCTCACAGCGTTTTCATCCTTTCTGTACCTTCGGTTTTACGCCAGTGACTTTTCGTATTTTCCAAATCCGTCCCGGTTGATCTCCTCTACAAGAGATGCATCGCCGGTTTTGAC
>ENA-OQCS01001121-OQCS01001121.1-human-gut-metagenome-genome-assembly--contig:-NODE-1121-length-14303-cov-1.679881_pt1 | contig 14303 bp, 12 predicted proteins | sample MGYA00242757_ERZ504575 | MGnify/ENA primary metagenome ERZ504575 (study PRJEB26092, sample SAMD00036297) | human gut metagenome | host: Homo sapiens | study: EMG produced TPA metagenomics assembly of...
CCATTACGCTCCAAGACCCCATTTTTCCGCACCATATAGAGGGAAAACGTGCCCGGGACGAGCAAACTCGGAAGGATTCAGATTTCCTGCCACCAAAGCTTTTATTGTTGACGAACGGTCGAAAGCAGAAACTCCCGTAGTACAGCCATACCCTCTTAAATCTACCGACATAGTAAACGGTGTACCTAGCAATGAAGTGTTTTCTTCTGCCATCGGAGCCAGACAAAGTTCTTCACAACGTGAATGTGGCAGAGGGGCACATAACAACCCTCTGCCATGAGTAATCATAAAATTTACAATTTCAGGAGTAATCTTTTCTCCTGAAACGATAAAATCGCCTTCGTTTTCACGATCTTCGTCATCAACAACGATCAATACTTTGCCCTGGCGAATATCTTCCAATCCTTCTTCTACTGTATTTAACATTTTAGTGTATCTAGGGAGTTAATTATACCGCAAATTTAAGCTAAAACAAAAAGAATCGAAAACTATTAGCCTTTTTATGATAAAAAAATCAATCATCTCCCGTCAGAAGGCTTATCCCATCATTTCACCTCTGTTATTCTAAGAACAATATAAGGAGTATCCGGAATTCTTACTCCCCGATGATGTATATCAAAAACACGATAATCCAATTCCTCTGTTGTTTCAAATATCACAGGATATTCCGTGACAGTCATGGCCCACACATCAATAATCTCTACTTTAAACCGTTTATTCTTTTGCAATTTGTTATAATCTGCATTTTTTACCGGCAGATTAAAAGTCCAGAAACCTTTCACATCTTTTCCCATATTGACCAGATAATAGTCTGGTCCAGCAGTAGAAGTAACCAAGTCACGACTGATATCTGCCATCTCCAACGGATGGGGAGCAGCTTCAATAATCGTTCTTAAAAATTTCACACGTTTCCAGCTTTCACCTTTTAAAGATCCCCCTTGCGCCCAAAAGATAGGTTCGTTCCCCTGCTGATAACATTCACCGTGAGTGACATAAATTCCACCCAACAAACCATTCAAAATAAAGTAAGTCATCTGCTGCGGACTTAACCTTCCCCAACGATAAGGTAGATTCCCTTCATACCCAACCTCATCACATATAACCGGTTTGCGATAAATTTTTCTTAAAGTAGCAGAAGCGGTAGAACTCAGTACCGGTGCCTCATCTTGTATGCTGACATGGGTAAATTCAGGCATCCAATAATCAAAATAAGTAGCCGTCGCTCCATGAATAGAACATAAATGGCGATAAGGATCATTCTCAACCACTGTTTTCGTCAACAGCTTCCAATCGTCCACAGTTTTCGCTTTTACATAATCCCACTCGTTTGCCATAGACCACCATACATTTCTAAAAGAAGCCAAACGCGCAGTAATATATTTAATATAACGTACATTCACCTCATTCGACATAGCATCAAAGCCCCATCTTCCTTTATCATAAGGATGGAAAAGGATCAAATCCGCCTCAATCCCCAAACGGTTCAGTTGGTCTATCCGTTTCTCCAAATGCTGAAAAAAAAGCCGGGTCAAATCTGTCAAAGTCCCATTCTTTCCTTTCATTTCCTTCCTTATCTTTTATCGTCTTCCTTATTTCAAAAGGATAAAGCGCGGGCTCGTCTTTCACTAAAGAATAGTTTTTAGGAAACACACACATCCTTACCTTATTAAAACCGGCTTCACCAAACGATTTCAAAGTAGCCTCCTGAGTCGTTTCCTTCATATGTGTCCATGCATAGGCCGTCGTACCCATCGGATAATAACGGGTACCGTCCGCATATTTAAAATTATGTTCTCCGTCCACCAATACCATGCCATGATTATCTTTTCCGGCAGGTATCACTGTGAATGTACCTTTCCGACCATTCATAGCCCCTATACTGGAAGATGTAACATACCTCCATTCCCCGGCGACAGCAGGCATAAACCGTATCCTATAAGTATTCTCACCATCATAAAATCCTTCCACCGTTTTCTTTTCCTTTCCACAAATGAAAGTAGCGGAAAGACGTGTATCAAAAGGATTCCCTTTGGTCACCTGTTTAAAACTCAACTCAAACCGGTCCCAACATTCCACTTTGTCTTGTGCATTTACTTTTACCACAAAAACTTAACAGCGTCCAAACAGCTATTACATAAAATTTCGTACTCATCCTATCATGTTTAAAAAATTTATATTCATAAAAGTTTTCCGGAACATTTTCATACTGTGTCAATGAGCACAAAGATAGATTTTACCCTTGAGAGCCAAAGGTAAAATCTTACGTCAATAAGGTATTTTCTTGCTATTTACCTTCATAAACAGCACAAAACGGAACTTAGTTATTATTTTTATACTCAGTCAAAGTCTGATTAAATGCTTTTTTAAACGCCTTGCCAAAGTAACCGGGATCAGAGAAGCCGACGGCAAAAGCAACCTCAGAGAAAGACATACCACTTTGTATAAAACTTTTCGCTTTATTCAACCTATAATTCTTTATATATCTATCGGAGAAATCCCCATGATACCATTCACTTTCCGATTGAATACAGAACGGCTCATATTCATGAACTCTGCCAGATCATTAACCCGCAGTCCCGGATTACTGTAATTCTCTTCCATAAACCCTACCAGCTTCTGCATAAACAGCTCATCCAAAGGAACAATTTGCGACACAGGATAAGCGATGGCTTCTAAAGGTTCTTTCTTCGGCTGAGCACCATATTTTGACAAAAAAACCGACTGAAGCACTTTTCTTTGCCTGATCAAGTTCTCAATTCTCGATTTTAAATAATCGCTGCTGAAAGGTTTAGGTATATAATCATCAATCCCTAATTGTAAACCTTGAATACGATCCTCAACAGACGATTTTGCAGAAAGGATAATAATAGGGATATCACAAGTATTGACATTCTCCTTGATGTGCCTTATCAATTCAATACCATCCATACGCGGCATCATAATATCTGTAATAATAAAATCCGGAACTTCCTCTTCTATCTCTTCCAATGCCATCACTCCATCGGCAACTCCAACAACACGGTAAGTACCCGACAATATTTCACATATAAATTGACGCAACTCAGCATTATCCTCCACTACCATCACTTTTACTAAAGTTTCTTTTGTTGCCGGAGGCATGTCCGGCAAAGATATTTCATCATTTTGTTCCGGTTCCGCCAAGACCGTTTCCTGTTCTTCCGAAGTGTCGTTCAATATATATTCAACATTTTTATCCTGAGCATATATTTCCTTTCCCTTATGCAAAACCAGTTTGAATACACTTCCTTTCTTTACTTCACTTTCGACCTGAATTTCCCCATGCAGCATTTTAACCAACTCATTCACCAGCGAAAGCCCTATACCCGATGAAGGCTGCATGTCATTTTCCTTGGACACTATAGTGAAACGTTCAAATATGGATGACACTTTATCTTTGGGAATGCCAATACCTTCATCTTTTACGGCAATCGAAACAAACTGTCCGCTTTCCATCACAATCAAGGTAATCGACTTGTTATCCGGTGTATACTTAAAGGCATTGGAAAGCAAGTTAAAGATAATTTTCTCGAACTTATCACTATCTATCCACAAAAAACAGAAGGCAACGTTGTCTGAAGAGAAAAATTTATATTTTTCTCTTCAGACAACAATCGGAAATTATCCATTATATTATGAAGCATGATAATGATATCCCGGTATTCAATAGTCAAGCCCATTTTTTTATTCTGTATCTTTCTGAAATCCAATACTTGATTAATGAGCAATAACATACGATTGATATTTTTCTGCACAATGAAGATGATGCCGGTCCGGGAAGTCAAAGGCTCCTGGGACAACACTTCGGATACCGGACCGGATATAAGGGTTAAAGGAGTACGTAGTTCATGTGAGATATCAATAAAAGAACGTACTTTTATTTCCGCCAATCTTTGTTCCATATTTACCTTATGCTTCAAATAGTAAATATAGAAAAAAACATATCCGATAGCTAAAGATATCACCAAGACAACAACTATATAAAAAGCCTTAGCCCAACCGGTTTCCCAAAAGGTGGGTAATACCTGTAAAGTAACCGTTTTCACAGTGTTCATCCAAATACCATCCCATTGGTCGCCTTTATCTGAAATTGATATTTTCCTGCCGGAAGACTTACAAAACTAACCGAGTTCTTCTTACCTATATAATACCATTGATTATCATCCAACTTATAAGCATACTCGATATCCAAGGAATTAGTATAATCCAACGCAGCAAATGAGATGGTAAAATTCCTCCGCCGGGTAGGGATCTCTAAATAATCCGCATCACTCAATACATGAGACAAATTATCCTCCGAATATTTTATACCTGTCACTACAATAGGAGCTTCATAAGTCTGCTTAACGATACTATCCGGAGAAAAGACAAGCATACCGCCTTCTGTACCCATTAAGATATCCCCTTGCCTGTCTGCAACCGGAAGACATTCACTATAATTAAAAGAACGATTGAAAAAAGTTTCTCCAAAAGACTCAAAAGTCTGATCGTGCACATCAAACAGAGTGATATCCGTTTCCGAGCCGATCCATATATTATGATTTTTATCTTCAATCAAGGCTCTAGCAACGGAGATGTCTCTTTGCCGAACGACCGGAATCGAAGTTCATCAGATAATAAATTTGATGAAACCAACTTGCAAAGGCCACCTCCATAACAATAACAATAGATAGTTTCATCCGTCGTTCGTAAAACAGACATCACATCAGCACTACACAATCCGTCAGTCGCCTGCGGACGAGGAAGGTTAAGATAAAAACGAATATTTTCGTAATCCGAAAAATCAGAAGAAAAAAGTGATCAAACCTTCTATAGTACCCACCAGCATAGTATGACCGGGTCCCTCCACCATACAACGAATACTGTTGGTACGATTAATAGGAAAACCGGACAATTTATTCTCCGCATGAATAAAACGTATCGCCCCATCTTCCTTTTCCTCAACCAAATTCAATCCGCCACCGTAAGTACCAATCCAAATACGTCCGTTATGATCCTCATCAATGCATGATATTTTATTGTCACTGATGGAATAAGGATCCGACGGATTATTCATATAATGATATACCTCATAATGATAAGGACGATTCCGAGGAACAAGCCTGAACAATCCGTTTTCCTTACTGCCAAGCCATATTGTCTGCGCCTGATCCTTCAGCATGACATAGATTCCACCTTCTGCAAAAACTGTTTCCGTTTGAGCCAGTTCCCCATCAGGCGACAAATAACCCAACAAGTTTTTCTGTGAATCCATAATACGTATAATCCCTTTCTTTGTTGCAATCCATAAATGTTCGTCGCTATCAAACAGAAATGATTTTGTATCAAAATAATTGTCCAACTCCCTATAAGTATAGGGACTGGGCGGAAAGAACATTTTTATAAATGAGCGCTGGGATTTGATCCACAAATTATTTTGTTTGTCAACATAAGTTGTTTTAATAATAGGAGAATAAGGTATATGATTCCTTCCCGGTGTAAAATAGACTTTTAACTCCCGGCTCTTTTCGTCATAATAACTGAATATACCTTTATAAGGAATAGTCCAAACCACTCCGTTAGGATCTTCATAAATAAAGAGTTCATTTTCCGGAGAAGAAGCCATGTATCCGGAAGGAGTATTCAAATATTGTTTCACTCCGGTTTCCGGATCAAGCCGATAATTCCCGGCAATCCGGTAAATATCCATAGAAATCCTTTAGAATCCTGATAGACTTTTCTCACAGCCGCATCGTCATGCCCCGGAAGAGAGAAATCATATTTCTCCATCGCCAGTTCAGGGAAACGGCATAGGTACAAACCTTTATCAGACAAAACAGCCAGCTGATTATCTTTCAACACTTTAATTCCGTTTATATGCTGAATCTTCTCTTGAAAAGGAACGATGTTGAATTGCATGGTATTTACATCATAATAGGCTAGCCTGCCATTCTGTGATGCAAGAAAAACAAGATTATCCATTGTTTCGAACATAGAAAAGGGATATGAACTAATGGTCCGCTTGCCAAATATGCTAACTCCCTTGTCACTAAATACCCATTCCTCTCCCTGTTTATCTTCAAAGACCCTACTGACTTTCCCCAATTCCACATCATCAATAGCTGTAATATACTGAATCCCTGAAGAAACAGTACACTCTTTATCTGAAATTCTGAAACATCCTCCATTATTTAAAGTAACCCAAGTAATCCCTTTGGATAAAGGATACAAATTTTCTATTTGCAACGGAGTATTAAAATGTTGTTCATACTGTTTCAGAACATTAATCAGCTTATTTTCACGAATATCATATAAATACAGGCTATGACGATCGTATGCAATCATCCATAAATTGCCGTCGGCCGTATTCTCCAGCCGCTGCATGTGCTGGTTCAAAAGAGAATCAAACTGAAAAGTCTCGAAATCGCGTCCATCAAACCGGCTTACCCCATTCCAAGTACTAACCCATATAAAACCATTATGACTTTGAAGAATCTGCGCCGGATTACTTTGAATCAATCCGTCTCTCACTGTATATTGGCGTGCAACACAAATAGGCTGTGCTTTGACAAAACCCCAATGAAGAAGTAAAAACAAAGTACACCATATATATTTTAACTTTATTGTGTTTCTCATCATCAAATTATTCTAAATGACCAAGTATTTGATGGCTCCCAAATGTTTTTTCATAGGTATTATCTCATTTTGCTGACAGGGCAAAAATACAAATTAAAACGAAAAGAAAAAGAGATTAAAACAAAAATTATTTCGAAACTAATCAAAATATAACTAGAAAAGGCTGCCCGCAAGCAGCCTTCTATAATAAAAATATATTTCCCTTATAAGTCTTAGTCACGACGTCCCATATAAATCATTATATAGTAAATCAGTGTAGCCAATGAACTAAGTGCCGCAACCACATAGGTATAAGCAGCCGAACGCAACGCATCCTCTGCCGCATGATGGTTATATGAATTGGTAATTCCGGCCTTGCTCAACCATACCAACGCACGCTGCTGGCATTGATCTCAACAGGCAACGTAATAAAGCTGAAAAGAGTAGTCATGGCAAAAAGACAAATTCCTGCCAATAATAACTGCGGGAAAGTATTCACCATCAAAATACCTGCCAGTAACACCCAAGTCATAATAGAAGATGAGAACTGCACCACAGGTACCAAAGCCGAGCGCATCTTTAACGGAGCGTATGCACGCGCATGTTGCACGGCGTGTCCGCATTCATGGGCGGCAACTGCCGCAGCAGCTACACTGTTACTTCCATATCCCCCTTCACTAAGGTTCACCGTTTTGTTTGCCGGATTATAATGATCGGTCAGCATACCCGGAGTACTGGTTACACGCACATCATAAATACCATTATCATGTAACATTTTTTCAGCCACATCCTTTCCTGTCATACCACTAGCCAAAGGCATCTTCGAGTATTTCTTAAACTTGCTTTGCAGACTATTCTGTACAATATAGCTGATTACCGCGATTCCAATAAATAAGATCCAATACATTGACATAGTTTTGTTCTTTATAATTTTGTTGTTAAATATACATGTTATTATGTACAAACAGTTTGCCAACCTCACCCTTTTAAATAGAATTAAGATTTTCTGCCATCAAGCTCTTCTGTATTCACATCCGTCAATTTCATTTAAAAAATAATATTATGAGAAAAAAAGAATGGATTATTGATTTTTGATTTATACATTTGGGGCAAAATTAAGAAATATGGAACATGAAATAGGAAATATATCCATAGCCCGTATCCGACAGATGAATCCCTGTTTAAAAGGATTAACAATGATTTTGTAATGGATAGAAGCGAACATTACATCCCCGAGAATATGAACCCCATCTTTAAATACCCATTACGGCTGGATGGAATCATTATCTCTATCCGTGAAAAGGCTCTGCCAAAGTCAATATCAATTTACGGGAATACGACATTGAGAAAAACGATCTGATTATTTGCGCTCCCGGCGATATTCTACAGTCCATGTTATCACCGGGCATTCATTTGTCACAAATGTTTTTAATATCATCTGATTTCTTAAAAGAGATGTATATCAACCTGAACAGTTTCATGCCATTTTTCATCTCATTGAAAGAGAATCCCAAATTCCATTTGACAGAAGAAGAAGTGCAGGAACTGAAATCCTTCTATCAACTCATAGAAGAAACAGTAAGCCGGAACGATAACTTCAAAACAGAAATCGTACGTAGCTGATGGGAGCCTATTTATACAAGATAGGTTCTATTCTTCATAGAAGACAGCCGGAATTCCTTTCTGAAAATCCGAAATCACTGAAAAGAGAAGAAGTATTATTTAATCAATTCATTAATCTGCTGACTGAACATCACCGCAAAGAAAGACGCGTAGACTTTTACGCGGAGCAATTATTCCTGAGTCCCAAACATTTCTCCACCGTAGTAAAGAAAGTAAGCGGAAAAACTGCCGGAGAGTGGATTGACGAATATGTGATACTGGAAGCCAAAGCGCTGTTGAAATATTCCGTCATGTCTATTCAGGAAGTAGCCTATTTTATGAATTTCCCGAACCTTCCTTTTTGGCAAATACTTCAAGCACCATACCGGGTTATCTCCCAGCGAATACAAGATGCAATAATAAAAACAGAAGATAAGAAATAGTAATCCAACGGGGGCTGTCCGAAAAAAACGGACAGCCCCCGAAAGTAAATTATATAAGTGTGACCACACTACCTCTCATCTTAAAATAATTTCGCAGGATATTCACCGGCATCCACCAATGCCTGGATCTTATCAACCACACTCTGACGGTCTTCAGGATAAGTTACTCCAAACCATTTGCTGGTAGTATCCAATACCTCAACGGTAGCAGTACCGTCATTAATCAGCTTGTCCACCATCAGCGGAATAAAGAATTCACTCTTCAAGTTTTCCATATTTTTAGGATCACTCAAGAATGCTTTAAAGAATTCCTTGCTGTAAGCAAAGTAATCAGGAGTAAAGCCCCAGAAGTTCATGCTCACCGGAGTTGTGTCAGGGGTAGCTGTCCATTCGCCATTGTCGTCAATATACTTCACTTCTCCGTCTATGCGCTGAATCTTGGTACGTTCTACCACGGAAGTCAACAAATGATCCGCATTGGTTCCGCAGATGCCGCGGGATACCGTTCCACTCTCGCTCAATGTATTTCCTACGCGGAAGCCCACCATAGCGTAAGTGTTTTTAGCACCTTCGGGCAATGCAGAAAGGAACTTGCCCATTACCTGGAATGAGTCACGGCCATAGAAGTCATCGCAATTGATCACTGCAAACGGTTCCTGTATCACATCAGCTCCCATCATGACAGCATGGTTAGTTCCCCAAGGTTTTGTACGCTCCGCAGGACAAGTAAAACCCTCCGGCAGATTGTCTAAAGCCTGGAATACCAGTTCGCAAGGAATATGACCTTCATATTTAGAAATAATCTTTTCACGAAAAATCTTGTTCAAAAATCTTTACGGATAACAAAGACCAGTTTTCCAAAACCGGCGTTGATAGCGTCATAAATAGAATAATCCATAATAGTTTCGCCGTTAGGACCCAGACCATCCAATTGCTTCAATCCTCCGTAACGGTGCCCATACCAGCCGCCAATAAAAATAAAGTTGGTTTCATAGTTTATTTATTTAAAATTGAATATTTGATGGTACAAAGCTACAAAATAATACGGAGGAAAAAAGCTACATTCCATTCAAATTCGAGCATAAATCAATCATTTCCCTCCTTTTGACGCAAATCAAGCCCTATTTCTAGAAAGGATAGCCGATAGCAAAGTGCAATCCCAGTCCATCCTTAAACTTAGGAATATTATAATATCCTTTCTTGCCGGTGTCATACGGATCATGAAGAGCAATACCCAGATCCAGGCGGATCACCAGGAAAGTAAGGTCATAACGCAATCCCACCCCAGTACCCAAAGCTATACTTTTAGCAAAATTACGAAGAGTAAGCAAACCGCCGGGACGTATATTCTCACCTTCCTCATTCTTTTGTTCACGCAGCAGCCACACATTTCCCGCGTCCAGAAAAGCTGCCCCGTACAAATCACCCAGGATAGGGAAACGGTATTCCACATTCGCTTCCAGCTTCACATCTCCGGTTTCATCCAGATAACCATACTGTTTATCTTCGGGACGATAAGAACCGGGGCCGATAGAGCGCACTGTAAACGCACGGATACTGTTAGCTCCCCCAATATAGAACTGCTCGCTGTAAGGCGCTACAGTCTGGTTCCCATATGCATACAAAATTCCCCCCATCAAACGAGTGGCTATATGCTGTTTCTCTCCGACTTTAAACAAACAACGCACTTCGGATGTCATTTTCAGGAATTGCGCATAAGGACTGTTTAATAACTTCTTATCTGTTTCCTTGAATCCCTTCCCAAAAGCAGCATACACCAACGAAGTCAGATTACCTGCCGAAGTAAAGGAAGTTTCCCACCATAAATTATTGCGTTTCTTCAACGGGGCGTTATCATACGTAAACGTATAACTCATAGCCGGGATAAACTGATTTCCCAAACTGATTTTCAAGCTCCGGTTCTTGTCCACTATCGTATCAAAACGTGTAGTAGTATGCTGCAACGTATTAAATGCCAGTCTGAAAGGAGTCACCGTATGTTTCCATACCCGCGAAGGCTGGAAATCGTATGACACCGTTCCACCGAAAGAAAGCATTTTAAAGAAGCGGGCACGGTTCAACTGACTGGCATACAACTTGAACGAGGTATGCTGCGGAAATCGCGAGCGCATCATCTTTTTACTCATCCACGGCAGCACCAGGCGAGGATACTCCAATGAGAAAGAAGTCCCCAGCTCGTATGAATCAATTTAGAACTGTTCCCATCCGCCGTAGAGTTGGTCTGCCATTCGTATGACCCTTTCAACTGGAAAGAAAGCGTGGCGGCTGTACGCATGAAATTCTTCCGCGAGAGGCTGAAAATCGCTCCGGGACCAGTCTGATCCGTACTTTTGGTAGTCACATTGAATTCCAGTTCTCCGTCATACGGCAAATCGAATGTAGCATTCATCCGCACATTCAGCGTATCACACCCCGGCAATGTATCTTGCGGGGTATAGCGGAACTCGGCAAATTTGAAAATGCCCAGACGCGCCAAGCTTCCTGCGTGAAATTCTGGCGGGCCTGAGAATAAAGCTGCCCTTTCTGGTAAAAGAAGCGCTTAGCCAATACTCCGGGGCGGATGCCGGGTTTCTTACCGCTATAGTGCAAAGTCATTCCCGGAAAGACGATGGAATCGGTAGGTTCCTCCCCTTTATATCCGGTGAGATAAACAGAGGTATTCCCTATATAATAAGGTTTTTTCGCATCGGCAGGCACTCCGGCTTTCGGGACAACCTGCAAACTGACCATTCCCGGTTTGCGCAAGGTATCCGCACGGAAAGTAATGAATTCGGGACGGAAATAATAATAACCATTGTTACGGAAAAGGGTACTCAGCCGCTGGCGTTCCTCCTCCAGTTTCAATACACTGAAATTATCTCCTTTATGCAATACCTCTGGTCATAAGCAGCCCTGATCAGACTATCGGCGCGAGGAGGATATTTCAGATACATGACAGAGTCCAGAATAATAAGGGTCGCCATATCAATCTTATAACTTAACCTGGCTTCCGAGGATTCTTCAACGAGTCTACAGAATAAGTCACAGCACCATTGAAAAAGCCATAATCGTGCAACAGATTGGTCGCCACCTTCACACGGGTTTCCGGGTTCACCGTAGACAAATACACCGGAGCAGACCCCAGCTTGTTGAAAATCCAATGCCCCACCCCCTTTTTATCCTGGTATTTCACAAAGTCATTGTATATCCACAAACCGAAGGGAATGGGGAAACGCAAGGAGTTGCTTCCCAAAATGGCATTATTGAGGATAAGACAAAGCAGCCTCCACCTCTTCCAAGGTCTGGACACCGGCAGGGGTCTTGTCTTCATTCAGAATCTCCATATTTTTCACACCGACATATAGCGTTTCGTCTTCCGGCAAATTCCTGGTAGTAGAGCAGGCAACTGTCATCAGCAACAATACCGATAATAAAAACAGGTTTATGTTATGTTTTCTCTCCATATCTCCAACAATCATTTTTTCTTCTTAGACTTGAAAATAAACAGTTCGCCCAGGTGACTCATCTTCTTGCGAAGCACAATACCCACACCGGTTTCTATGATCTCACCTTCCAGCACACTCTCATAGTTCTTGTCGTGGAAGAGCTTGACATACCGGGTACCGCTGTTGTCCAAGCGGTATTCTATGGATACATTATCAATAAAGGTTTCATCCTGCTGTACCGTACTTCCGGTAGACACTTTACCGCCTACCACTATACGGAAGCGGTTATTCCAGAAACGTTTGGCGAACTGGAAGTTATAATCCGTGCGTTTCCCGCCGCTATCGGCATCATCCACCGTTTCCATGCCCACATTGATATCAAGTGCTTTTCCGGCAATATTCGAGATTTCGCTCTGCAGGAATGAGTTCAAGGCATTATTCACATTAAATCCTCCCGTAGAGTTTCCTTCAGCCATATACATTCCGGTCACCAGCATGGTGACAGCCAGTTTTCCCCGTTCCTCCACCGACATGGCATTCAGCTGGTCTTGCACAGACGCATCCTCGGGAGCCGAAAGGGTAAACGCCAGCCCCAGATTCTCCAGACTCTGGCTCAAAGCGATCCCTACATCAAACCCGACGATACGCGAAGTCTTTCCATCCTCGCCCACCGAAGCACGGACCCTTTCGGTCGCGATAATGTTCAGTTGCGGATTCATGATATTTCCCGTCCACTCCACATAACTGCCATTTTGAATATTAAAAGTCTTCAGCGGAATAATCGGAATCTGGTATTTCATCTCCCCGCTCATCAAGGAATAACGCCCAGTCAGCAACATATCCCCCTGAGGAGTGTACTGGAATGACAAGTCTCCGCCTCCTTCCAGCAACATATAGTTGGAGCCGTCCGGCACCAGATCCACACGTGCCTGCACCGCCTGGTCTATATGCATGTCAGAGCCACATCCATCCCTCCCAAAGAGATTTGCTGTACAGAGGACTCTTCCACCGAGGTTGTGTCGTTGAAATTGACAAAAGTCACCATATCGCCCAAACGGTCGTTCACCGTCAAGGGAGAGTCTTTCAGGACATAGGTCACATTGGTCTTCCCCAATATGTTCATGTTCCCCCGCATCACCAGTTCCTCCACAGGACCGCGCAGCGTTGCGTTAAAGTCCACATACATCTTGCCGTAAACCATAGCCCGCTTGGTACGGGGGGCATTCAGCAACTCATAATTCTCGGCATGCATTTTAAGGTTCACCGCGTCCGTTCCAAATCCGAGAAGTCCACCTCGCCGTTAATGGTAAAAGGAGTCTTGCCTTTGGTGAATATATCGAACTCCTTGAACATCATCTTACTGTTCACCACCTGCACCGGTTCATTATCAAAACGGAACATGGCAGACATCTCCGGCATGAAGAAAGTCACGGAATCCAATGCCAGTTCCCCATTCAGCAAGGGTTTGGCCGGATCACCTTTCATGGACAATGTTCCATCAATATCCCCGTCCAGTTCCACCATGCGGTCGGGCACAAACGGATTGGCGACATTCAGCGGAAAATGTTCGAAGGCTATATCCGCGCTCAGGCTTCCCGTTCCTTCCTCCGCGGGCAGATAGATACCTCCCAAATGAGCTATCTCCTCACCATCATGGCGTATATAGGCATCCAGATGATGATCCTTTGCCTCACCGGGCAGATACACACCACCCAGTTCCCAATTTCCCAACGCACTGCCTTCATATTTGAATTCATCTATACGCAAATCACTGCTCACCATCATATACGGACCGGAATCTATATAATGCGCTTCTGCTCCGATCCATCCTTCCATATCAGGCATATAGAAGGATACGCCGGAATTCTTTCAGATTGATGCGTGAAAGCTCCACCGTCATATCCTGTTTGGCTATGGTATCTTCCCGATTGGTATAGAAACTGAGTCCGGCCCCCTGCTCGTCACGCAAATCCAGATTGGCATGAATCCGCCCGTTGTCAGCCAGATAAATATAGTTATTTTTATTCACGGTAAAAGGACGGTATACCAACGTGGGATGCTCCGGAAAAACCTTCATGCGTATGCCGTGGCGGCGCAGGTCGGCCATCACGCCCATATATACTCCCTGTTCCTTACGGGCATTCAGGTATTGGACCAACAACTGGGCGCTGTTGTTTCCCACATTTCCCTCCAGCGTCAC